>ERZ890953.595-NODE-595-length-20446-cov-5.896327_pt1 | contig 20446 bp, 17 predicted proteins | sample MGYA00521264_ERZ890953 | MGnify/ENA primary metagenome ERZ890953 (study PRJEB32303, sample SAMEA104408629) | aquatic metagenome | biome: Brackish water; feature: Chemocline; material: water | place: Baltic Sea | collected 2014-10-26T21:54:00 | depth 200 m ...
CGTTCGCTAGATCTGGAATTAACTGCGTTGCACTTCAGAGTTGAATCCGCCATATTTGCTGAGTACTATTACAGTCTGAAAGTTATACATTTAGAGAAAGCTATGAAAATTAAACTGCTGATTACCGGTGGCACCATTGATAAGTCCTACAATATGCATAATGGTGAACTGCATTTTGTCGACTCACATATTCCTGCAATGCTGTCTGAAGCACGCTGCAAGGCAAATTTTGAAATTGATACACTGATGCTAAAAGATAGTCTGCAAATGGATGATCAGGATCGATTGAATATACTGACCAACTGTCAGCAGAGTGAACAGTTAAAAATTATTATTACCCATGGGACTGACACCATGGTGCAAACAGCCCGTCTTCTGGATGATCAACTGGATGGTAAGACTGTTGTATTAACAGGAGCCATGATCCCCTATGTATTTGACAAGTCAGATGCGCTTTTCAATCTGGGTACAGCTTTTTCGGCTGTGCAGCTATTACGCGCAGGTATTTATATCGCCATGAACGGAAAAGTATTTAAAGCCGCTGATGTCGTTAAAAATCGCCAGGAATGTATTTTTGAAACACTGATTTAATTTTCATGGAGATACGGATTCAGGATAATATAAAGCCGGACATATTTCAGTCCGACTTTAATTTTTTACAGGTTAATACCAATTATAAATTTATACATCTACCACCGAAACACGTAGTTCAGCATTGCTCCAGATGGGGCCGAGGTTAACATACCAGTCAGTCGCCAGGCCTTCTGATTTTACCGGATTGAAAGCACTGCTGTGGGCAGATAAATGAAACCCATAAGCTCCTGGCAACATGCTCGATGCAAGCCGGTAGGTTGCAGTTTTAGCTTCATAATTATCGGCCGCATTACGATGCCACCAGTCCACTGTATCGACACTGGATACGAGCTGTAATTGACCACCTGTTCCACAACCCTGACCCCAAAATTTCATTGAACGAAGGTTGTCGGCTGAAGATTCATAGTCAACCTGTATATCGATAGCCGTATTTTTAGGCCTTTGAATGACGGGGCAGTTTAACGAGACATCAAGCCAGTTAGCTTCACCCGTTTTAGTCCAGCGTAAGCCGGTTATCCTGGGTTGAGGTCGACTATTATCAATACGAACTTTGACTGATGATGTGGTATGAATAACAGCTTTAGATGAGTTGGCTAATTCCATCTCTATTTCATACAGGCCATCGGTGTATAGATAACTTGGCCAGTTCAACAATAAATTAGCAGGCATCCACCCATCTGCAGGGTCAAGAATTTGATACCAGCCATTGCTATCGCCTGTCACCAGTGTGACTTCAAGATGTCCTACCCATCGATATAAATTCCAGCTGTGAACATCAAAAGTTTTTTTAGCTAGCGGGGTAATGCTGTTTTCGGGGGTATGAACATAGCGCAGCCGATAATATTTAGCGCCATCGTACTGATTACAGCCATACAGGGGAAAATAGCCGGCAAGTGGAGAGGTAGCAGAAGCTAAATTGGCCGCTATGACCTGTGTCGATAATCCATTTGGATGTGGTCGGTTGACCCGTTTGGAGTAACCATTATCAATATAAGGAGGCACAGACCCTGGTTCGTTATGCAGCGGCATTTTACCTGCCAGCACAATTTCTGGTGTACCACAGGGTAACTCTGCAAGTGGATTACAGTCTATGCTTTCAAGGGCTATTTGAGAGGCTTCTAAAACCACATCTGGAATATTGGTATCATTCCAGCGTATATCAAAGAAACCTTCGGAGTAAATAACTTCTTCATCGCCATCGCCATCGACATCCTGTGTTACCTTAAAAGTTATATCTGGAACATCCGTTATGGATTGCCATTCAGGCAGGTAAATATCATGACAACGGTTGAATGGACCGATAAAGTAGCGATGATCAAAATTACGGACAATGCTGTCAGAAATATCCATTTTAAGAGCCATTTCAACGATATTTTTTTGATCACAGAGCTGGCGCATTTCAACCTGTAATGGGGGAGGAACAGGGCGGGCAAAAGCTACCGTATCCAGTACCTGATTCACTTCATCGGTAGAGTCGCCTAACTGCATGCTACTTTGCAGAATGCACAATTTTTCAATATTTTTTTCGCCGGCAAACTGTTTTAAATAACCCAGAGATAAGCCGCCGTTTCTTAATAATGGGCCAGGGTCAGGTTGCGGAAATGGCCAGCGAATTCTGGGAGGCTCCTGTTCCAGCTTATCGAGTATGTCGCGTAGTCTTGGACGTTCAAAAATAACAGGATAACAAACACGCAGTTTACGCCAGCGCAAAATCCAGTCGATTTCAAATCGTGGGATATATACACAGAAATTACCGCATTCATCGGTAATAACTTTGCTTAAAGTTTCTTTATGACAACCTGTCGGGAAGAACCAGCTCCAGGGAGATTCTGCAGGAAAGTAACCAATTAAATTGCAGTCGGTATCTTCTACATGAACGGTGGCGAAAGGCACTGGTGATAATTCATCAGTCAAAGGATTTCTTTTGACTACTTTACCGCAGACTTTTTGAAAGAACAGTAAAGCAGGATCAATTTCCCATTTATATTTGCTATTAATATCCGCTACGGTCAGGCCAGTGAGTTTTTCTCCGTCAACTTTAGCGAGTGATGCAAGCCTTGTTGCCTGTGCGCTAGTTAATGGGATTTGATCGGGTTTCTGGCCTATGGTTATTTTGGCATTCGTTTTCATCTTGATATTCCTTTATGTTGTGTTTATCAGTCATCGAAAACTGGGAAACGTAAGGAGCAATTTCCTTAATTTACTGGACAACCTCGAATCCGTTTCGGTAAGTAAAACTATTTCTCAGTAGAGTTACTGTAGTGTTTGTTTGTAAACAAAAAAATAAGATAAGGACTAAATCAGCGTAGGATATTACTGAAACTTTGTGTAAGCAGAGTAGTGCTTATATCCGGATAAATGTAAGAAATAATTTAGAGCAGGACTGCCTGATTAGCACGTAGATTCAGATGCTAATCATTTTGAATAGAAAGAAAAGCTTTACTCTCGCTAAGACGTAAAGAACGCAAAGAAAGATTGATCCAGGTTGATTAAGGGTTACAGAGCAGGACAGGTTTTTCCTTTGCGTTCCATGCGCCCTGGCGAGAAGCCATTTTCCTGTTGTTTTTTATAAAGACTGAGTTTCCGGGGTAACCGGGTTGATTTATTGTTTAGTCAGGAATTTGGCTATTTTCAGAGTTACTGGTAAGTTTTAGCATTATGTTTTAACCAGCCATCGATATGCCTGCCTGATGGATCATGGTGAGTCCAGTGAATAACACCACCTTTAGAATTCCATTCATATTCACCATAAAATTCTACTGAATCGCCTTTTGACAGAGGTTGAATTTTTTTCGCCAGATCAATGTTGTGTGCGACTAGTACAGTCTGTCCCGAACTCAGTTTTAAAATAAAGCGTTGGTGTCTTGAACCATCGAGGTCATCAGCTAAAATTTTGAGTACTTTGCCAGTTCCCTTGATCTGCACATTACTTTGCTGATTTTTATAGGCTTGCTGGACGCTGGTGCCATTATCTTGAGAGGGGATATAATGGTTTTTATCAGCTTTTGCAGTGTGAATTTGATCACTTTGAGCCGGATCAGAAAAGTTGAAAAATGCGTTATTGCCGTTCTGTATATATCCAGCAATTAAAATAACTATGACAATAAGGGGTAAAAATTTACGCATGATTAACAATGGAAAAGTTGATTGATAAAAAATAAGTCATAATTTTACCTGTTTACCCGCTAATCTCAGTTTTACAAAAGAAAAATAGTCTCTCGCAGAGTCGCAGCGAACGCGAAGATATCCCAATTTCAAGTATATTCAGGCCGTTAAAATAAATCTGTTTTTCCTTAGCGCTCTTTGCGTCTCTGCGAGAGGATAGAATTTGATTGTGATATTTTATCTTATAACTTATCTATTGGAGAAGTAAGACTAGACTTTTAATCCTTTGGTATTCAGATAGCGACTTATTGCGTGAGAAATTGCAGTAAAACCAAAACTGGCAGTAACACCTACAAATGATCCGAGACCCGTAGCGCAGTCCAGCGTTGTCTGATTTTCGCTACCCGGTTTTTCATAACTGATTGTGCCATTTTGTGCCGGGTACACCGGTTGCTGGGTTGAAAAAACACAGTCAATACCAAAGCGACGTTTAGGGTTACGCGTGTAATTTAGTTGACAGCGAAGATTGGAGCGAACTTTGGCCAGTAACGGGTCATTAAAAGTGCGGGTCAGATCGGCGACTTCTATTTTACTGGGGTCAGTTAATCCGCCAGCGCCGCCGGTTGACACCAGTTTTATTTTATTCCGGCGTAAAAAATGGACCAGTGACATCTTGTGCTGTACATGGTCGATAGCATCGATGACATAGTCAAAGCTGGAAAAGTTGAAGTCCTCAAGTTTGGCCCAGGTTACCAGGTCATCGATAGCAGTACATTCACATTCCGGATTAATTTGCAGAATACGTTCTGCCATCGCATTCACTTTACTTTGCCCTAATGTATTTTCCAGGGTGTGGATCTGACGGTTGGTATTACTCATTTCTATGTCGTCATGGTCGATCAGGGTGATATGGCCAATTCCCGAGCGCGCAGCAGCTTCTGCAGCCCATGAACCCACTCCGCCAATACCGACGATACAGAACCGGGCCTGCTGCAGGTATTGCAAAGCATCCTGACCATATATTCTGGAAAGTCCTGAAAAACGTAACAGGTAATTTTCTGATAACATAAAAATTTACGATTGAAAGTTAAATGGTATTTGAGATCAATTCAGTGAAGATTACAATAGCGTCCTTCAAAGATTAGGAATAACGATGAATAGTAGTTGTCTGTTTACCATTTCGGCACCATCTGGCGCGGGAAAAACCAGCCTGGTGAAGGCTTTATTAGAAAAAAAATCGGATGTTACGGTGTGTGTGTCTCACGCTACGCGAAATAAACGTCCCGGTGAAGTTGATGCAAAGGATTATCATTTTGTATCTATTGATGCTTTTGAGGAAATGGTGGAGGCGGATGCTTTTCTGGAACATGCAAAAGTATTTGATAATTATTACGGTACTTCGCAGCAGCTGGTAGAGAATCTATTGCAGCAGGGTAAGCATGTCATTCTGGAAATAGACTGGCAGGGTGCTTTACAGGTTAAGCAGAAACTACCGGATACGGTGGCTATTTATATATTACCGCCATCACGAGAAACCCTGAGACAGCGACTGACTGACCGGGCAACAGATGATGCTGCAGTAATCGACCGTCGGATGGTCGATGCTGATCGTGAAATGTCACACTATAGTGACGCAGAATACCTGGTTGTTAATGATGATTTCGATCAGGCCTTATATGACCTGGAATGTGTGATTCACAGTCAATCGATGAAGCTTGAGCGTCAAATATTAAGATATAAGCAATTAATTGAGTCAATTCCTCAAGAAACTGTTTAGAAGCGGTTGCTCATTTGTTATGATAGTCGGCTGTTTAATGAAAATACTCTGTGGAGTGGAATAACTAATGGCACGTATAACTGTTGAAGATTGCCTGGAAAATGTTGAAAACCGATTTGAGCTGGTTTTACTGGCGGCGCGTCGCGCAAGACAAATCCTGTCAGGTTCAGACCCGTTGGTTCCAGAAGATAATGATAAGCCTACTGTCATAGCGTTACGTGAAATTGCTGATGGCCTGATCAGTACCGCAGGTATGGATGATATGGAAGCTAAACGGGCTATGTCAGGTCTTACGACTGAAGAAGAGTTGATTAAAGAAATAGCTCAAAATAGTATGAATAATAATATGGGGTGAAGTTTTTGTATTTTGCATCTTTTCCGTTAAGAGCTGAATTGAAATGATAGAAAAACGTATTTTGACTTTTTGCAAATTGCACCGTTTCTATCACTTTATGCCCGTCCTGACGAAAAATATGCATTGTAAAAAGTTTTCAATTTAACGCCTCCTATGACGAGTTCGGAAACCGTCAAGCGTACCTCTCTTATTCCGCGTCGTTCAATCGAAAAGAGTCCCGATCGTTATCTGATCAGTGACTTATGCAGTGAACTTGAAGAATATCTTGAGCCTCCACAGATAGCCGAAGTCTACCGGGCCTATCTGTTCGGCGCAAATGCTCACGAAGGCCAGAAGCGTGTTTCTGGTGAGCCCTATATTTATCATCCTATTGCGGTCGCCCGCATAATGTGCGAAATGCGCATGGATTATAAAAGCATCATCGCCGCCCTGTTGCATGATGTTATTGAAGATACTCCCACTTTAAAAGAACAGCTGGCCGATGATTTTGGTGATGAAGTCGCCGAACTGGTGGACGGGGTCAGTAAGCTGACACATCTTGACTCTGTTTCCAAGGCCGAACAGCAGGCAGAAAATTTCCGTAAAATGATGCTCGCTATGGTTAAAGACATACGGGTTATTATGATTAAACTGGCGGATCGCTTACATAATATGCGTACGCTGGGTGCGATGCGAGCCGATAAGCGCCGACGAATTGCGAAAGAAACGATGGATATTTATGCGCCTATAGCTAATCGTCTTGGCATTTATAGTTTGCGACATGAGCTACTGGATCTTTCCATAAAAAATGCCTACCCGATGCGATACAGGGCATTGAAAAATGCCTGTAAAAAAGTGGTTGGGCATCGCAAGGAAATTTTCCAGACAATAGAGACTGCCATCAAGGATCGACTCAAAGCGGTTGATATAAAAGCTAAGGTAAAACACCGGCGTAAAAATATCTTCAGTATTTACCGCAAAATGAAAGATAAAAAAATCAATTTCAAGGAGCTGTCTGATGTTTACGGTGTAAGAATATTGTGTAATTCTGTCGATGACTGTTATCGAATATTAGGGGTTATGCATAATTTGTATAAGCCTATTCCGGGTAAGTTTAAAGATTACCTGGCCATTCCCAAAGCCAATGGTTATCAATCCCTGCATACCAATTTATTTGGACCTCATGGCATACCGATAGAGGTACAGATTCGTACAAAAGCAATGGAGCGATTTGCCAAATCAGGTATAGCGGCTCACTGGTTATATAAAAAAGGTGGGGAAAGCGGTACTGAAATTGCTCAAACCAGGGCACTGGAATGGTTGAAGGGGTTGCTCGAAATGCAACAGACGGCCGGCAGTTCGCTGGAGTTTCTGGAAAGCGTCAAAGTCGATCTGTTTCCGGATGAAATCTATGTCTTTACACCTCATGGTGATATCAAAAAATTACCCAGGGGCGCTACAGTAGTTGATTTTGCCTACGCAGTTCATACCGATATAGGCAATACCTGTGTCGCTGCCCGTATTGATCGCCGCATGTGTTCGTTAAACTCAGAATTGCATAATGGACAATTGGTAGAAATTATAACCTCAGGGCAGTCACGTCCTCATCCAAGCTGGTTAAATTACGTTATTACCGCCAAGGCCCGTACCAATATTCGTCACTTTTTAAAATCACTCAGGATTGAAGAAGCGGTAACCCTCGGGAGCAGGTTGTTACAGCAGGCGATGAACCAGTTGATAGGAAAAGAGTATCAACTTGAAGACGAGCAGATTTCCCACGTTCTGGAGAAATATCGCTTAAAAAATTATGAAAATTTACTGTCAGAAATAGGTCTGGGTAATCGAAATGCCGGTCTGGTTGTCAAAGCACTCATCGATGATCAGGGTTCTGATGGAGATATCACCGAGTTTGATGCTTCTGGAAAACCCTTCCCCATTAAAGGTACAGAAGGCCTGGTTGTGTCTTATGCGAATTGTTGTAAACCACTGCCGGGCGATAATATTGTCGCGCATTTTTCTCAGGGTAGGGGCCTGGTGGTACATCGCGTAAACTGTAAAAATATGAATGATCCGCAACACAATGATCGAAAACAGTATGTGCAATGGTCGGAACATGTGGAGGGTGAATTTCTGGCTGGAATTCGGGTTCAGGTGGCTAATCAACGTGGTGCTCTGGCCCGAATGGCTGCTATTATTTCCGATATGTCCTCAAATATTGAACAGGTTAGTCAGTCAGAAAAAGGCGGTTTGATTACCACCAATGAATTTATAATCTCAGTGCGTAATCGAGTACACCTGGCAAGGATAATGAAAAAATTGCGAGCCTTGCCTGAAGTTAATAAAATTTCAAGAATGTAAAATCGATATACAACGAGAATCCTATGACCAAAGAAATTATATCAACAGATCAGGCGCCAGCCGCCATCGGTACTTATTCGCAGGCTGTAAAAGTAGATAATACAGTTTATCTGTCTGGCCAGATACCGCTCGACCCGGCAACCATGGAAGTGGTCAGTGGTGGCATTCAGGCAGAGATAGCGCAGGTATTTAAAAACCTGACCGCAGTATGTGAAGCAGCCGGTGGCAGTTTACAGGATATCGTTAAGCTCAATATATTTCTGACCGATTTGTCTAATTTTCCTATCGTCAATGAAATTATGGCAGCAAGCTTTGTCAAACCTTATCCGGCGCGTGCGGCAATCGGAGTATCCGAGCTGCCTAAAGGTGTAGCGGTAGAAATGGATGCCGTAATGGTTGTCGAATAAATAAATCGAGTCGCCCATGGATGACTGGAGCCGGCAGGATGTCTCCACGCTAAGCGGCGTGGGTCCAAAGTTAAAAGAAAAGCTGGCTCGCCTCGGCATCACTAGCAAGCAGCAAATGCTGTTTCATTTACCGCTTCGCTATGAAGATCGTACGCAAATTACCCCGCTGGGCTCACTACAATCTGGCCAGCGGGTTTTAATTCAGGCTGAAATCTTACAATCAGGCGTCAGCTTTCGCCGTCAGGGGCGCAGTCGACGTTTACTGCTGGTTAAGCTGGCCGATGGAACCGGGTTTTTAACATTAAGATTCTTTAATTTTAATGCCGGTCAGCAAAACCGGCTTGAAAAAGGAAACTGGATTCGCTGTTTTGGTGAAGCCCGGCTGGTGATGGGCAGTATCGAAATGGTACATCCTGAATATGAAATAATACATCCCGACACTCCTCCCCCGCTGGATTCTTATCTAACACCGGTGTACCCGGTTACCGATGGTCTGCATCAACTCAGTTTACGTAAAATAATGAGGCAATTGATCCTGCAGTTGGGTGAGCTGGGGTTAACGGAAACTTTACCCCTGCAGTGGATTCAGCAGCATCATTTGCCATCGGTGACGCAGGCGTTACAAATTCTGCATAATCCGAGAAATCTCGATGATGTGCAAAAAATACAGTCAGTTCAACATCCTGCTCAACAGCGCTTTATTATTGAGGAACTGACAGCTCACCGGCTCAGCTTATTGCAGCGACGTCAGCAAATTAGTCGCCTGCATTGCCCTTCAATTAATGATTCAGACGATTTTGAACAGAAATTGTTATCCAGTCTTGAATTTGAGCTGACTGCGGCCCAACGGCGGGTGATCAATGAATTTAAACAGGATTACCGGCTCAATCAGCCGATGATGCGACTAATTCAGGGTGATGTCGGCAGTGGTAAAACCATTGTAGCTGCGATCGCCGCCTTGCCGGTGATAGCATCCGGCTATCAATGTGCTTTGATGGCACCCACCGAAATTCTAGCGCAACAACACATGAAAAATTTTTACACATGGTTTGCAGACCTTGGTATTAATGTCGTCAGTTTAATGGGTGCCGATAAAGGCAAAAAAAGAACACTAAAAGAACAGCAGATTGCTTGTGGTGAAGCACAAATGATTGTGGGTACGCATGCGCTTTTTCAGGCCAGCGTCAGCTTTAACTCGCTGGGTTTAATCATTATCGATGAGCAGCATCGTTTCGGGGTAGATCAAAGACAGGCGTTACAGAAAAAAGCAGATGATAACATCATGCCGCATCAACTTATCATGACTGCAACGCCCATTCCCAGAACTTTGGCGATGTCGGTGTATGCCGATCTGGATTATTCACAAATAGATGAACTGCCGCCGGGACGCAAACCGGTAAAAACTTCCATCATATCGCAGTCAAAACGTGATGAGTTGATCAACAAGGTGTCTACTGCCTGTGCTAAAGGGCAGCAACTTTACTGGGTTTGCACTTTGATAGAAGAATCTGAAGTATTGCAATGTGAAGCGGCAGAGCTGACCTATGAAAACTTACGCAAGCAATTACCTGACATCAATATCGGATTAGTTCACGGTCGAATGAAAGCGGCTGAAAAAGAACAGGTAATTAATGCCTTTAAGGATGGGTCTATTCAGTTACTGGTTGCTACAACCGTGATAGAAGTGGGCGTTGATGTACCCAATGCAAGCATTATGATTATTGAGAACCCGGAGCGCCTGGGGCTATCTCAGATTCACCAATTACGCGGTCGCGTCGGCCGAGGAAATATTGACAGTTTTTGCCTGCTGCTGGTGAAAGCCAATTTATCCCGACAGGTGAGTAAACGGCTGGAAGTCATTCGAAATCATCAGGATGGTTTTATCATTGCTGAAAAAGACCTGGAAATCAGAGGAGCTGGTGAAGTGATGGGAACCCGGCAAACCGGTGAAGCAAGTTTTCGCATTGTCGACCTGGTGCGGGACAAACGCTGGTTTAGCCAGGCCGAACAACTGGCAAAACTGTTAATGGAGGATACTAATGCGCAGCAACGTCAGCAATTACTGGATAACTGGATTGGTTTTAAAGCTGCATATTCGGACGTAGGTTAAAAGGGTATAAAACTGGCACTTGATAAAAGTCCTTTTCAGTCAGCTTAAGCTTGTTTACACTGGCTACAATTAGTTAACAGGCAATGCTTTTGAATTAAAACCCTATTTATCGCAGGCTGTATATTTTCGGCTCTCGATATATTGTGAGAATGATGAAAACCACCGATTCCCTACCAATTAAAAAAGCGCTGATTGATCCGTTTGGCCGAACAATAGAATATTTACGTCTATCCGTCACCGATAAATGCAATTTACGCTGCTTCTACTGCCTTCCCAAAGGGTTTAAAGATTTTGAAACCCCCGACAACTGGTTAACTTTTGATGAAATAGAGAGAGTTGTTGGTGCTTTTGGAGAATTAGGGGTGAAGCGTATTCGCCTGACCGGTGGCGAGCCGCTGGTACGTAAAAACCTTCCTGAACTTGCCTCAAGAATATCCAGTTTACCCGGCATAGAAGATCTATCCCTGTCAACCAATGCGACGTTACTGGATAAACAGGCTAAACCTTTATATCAGGCAGGCGTTCGTCGAATTAACGTCAGCCTGGATACCATGGATGAAACCCAGTTTGCCGATATAACCGGTGGTGGAAAATTAAAACAGGTATTAAATGGGTTGCAAAAATCTCGTGAAGCAGGATTTAAACCGATCAAAATAAACATGGTTGTGATGAAAGACACCAGTCTGGATGCCTATCAGGATGTCCTTGAATACTGTATGCAAAATGGCTTTACGCTACGTTTTATCGAAACCATGCCGATGGGCACACCCGGTCGGGATGCCAGTGATCAATACTTAAGCCTGCAAACGGTAAAAGACCGGTTAGCTGAGAAATATGACCTTGTGCCCGGCATTATGACGGGCGGTGGACCCGCACGTTATTATCGTATCAACGGGACTGACTTTGAAGTGGGTTTCATAACACCTATTTCCCAGCACTTTTGTGAATCCTGTAATCGCGTCAGATTATCCGCTGACGGAACCTTATATCTGTGTCTGGGACAGGATGACAAGCTCGAGTTAAGACCGTTACTTCGAGCAGGCATCACAGACGATGAATTAAAACAGGTCATAATCGATGCCATTGCGAAAAAACCGGAACGCCACGAATTTAATCAAAAGCCGAGTCAGGTAGTGAGATTTATGTCAATGACTGGCGGCTAAGAGGTTACCTGAGCACTCATATTTTCTCCAGTTCGGCGTTAAAAATTGACTTAAAATGCTCATTTTACTAAAGTATAAGTGCCTGCAAGCAGTTACTAAACTATTGTAAACTCCGCTTTTTGATAAAATACATCCTTGTATTTTACCCTTTTGGGGTCGCTGCGCGGTCCAAATCTGTTCCTACAGATTGGTCGCAAATTTTTGCCTTGCCCTGGAAAAAATCTGAGCACTCAGGCAGCCTCTCAGTAATAACTTTTTAACTTATTGAAGATATAACTTATGGGACATGCAGATTCAAAAAATGCGCAATTCATTGCTTTAAAAATCGCCATTATGACGGTTTCCGATTCGCGCACCGATGAAAACGATAAATCGGGAAATATACTGGTTACAAAATTAGAAAAAGCCGGACATCAACTGGCAGAAAAGCTCATCGTACCGGATAACCGTTATCAAATTCGGGCAGTGCTTTCTCGCTGGATCGCCGACCCCGATATAGAAGCTGTTATTACTACCGGTGGAACCGGGCTAACCGGGAGAGATATCACCCCGGAAGCGGTTACCCCGTTATTTGATAAATCAATCGAAGGATTTGGTGAATTGTTCCGTATGTTGTCTTACGACCTGATCAAAACATCCACTGTGCAGTCGCGCGCATTAGCCGGGTTGGCTAACGGTACTCCCATTTTTTGTCTGCCGGGCTCACCGGGAGCCTGTAAAGATGGCTGGGACGGAATCATTCAACATCAGCTCGATATGCGCCACAAGCCCTGTAATCTGGTCGAAATGATGCCTCGTTTCATGGAGATTTAAGCATGTCAGGTTGTGATTGCGATTCTGTAAAAGTCGATCTTATTCCGTATGATCAGGCGTTAGAAAACCTGTTAAGTTTCGCCAGTTCGGTCAATAACACCGAATCTGTAGTGTTGACTGAAGCCTTAAATCGAATTTTAGCCGAAGATGTAAAATCAACCATTAACGTGCCGCCTGCAGCAAACTCCGCAATGGATGGTTATGCCATTCGTTTTAGTGATGTTAATAGCGGCGCAACAACGACTCTTAAAGTCACTCAGCGTATTCCGGCAGGAGATGTGGGTGATGTTGTTGAAACTGGCACGGCGGCGAGAATTTTTACCGGTGCTCCGGTGCCTGCTGGAGCCGATGCAGTTATTATGCAGGAACAGGTTACAGTAGACGGTGAGCTGGTTTCATTCGATGCTGAGGTTAAGTCAGGACAAAATATTCGTTCAGCTGGAGAAGATATAACAGAAAACCAGGTGATTCTGAAAAAAGGGACAAAATTTCGTGCACAGGATCTTGGACTTGCAGCCTCTATCGGGGTAAGTCACTTTAAGGTAACACGAAAAATTCGGGTAGGTATTTTTTTTACTGGAGATGAATTAGTCGAGCCGGGTCAACCACTGGGGCCGGGTAAAATATACGATTCTAATCGCTATACCTTAACCGGTCTGTTACAGAGCATGGGTTGTGAAATTGTCGATCTGGGTATCGTTGGCGATACTCTTGAGCAGACATCACAGGCCATATTGAAAGCAACGCAAACAACCGACCTGGTAATTACCAGCGGTGGCGTTTCGGTCGGTGAAGAAGACCATGTGCGAATTGCACTTGAGAAACTGGGTGAACTGCATATGTGGCGCCTGAAAATTAAACCGGGCAAGCCTTTAGCCTTTGGCATAGTGAATAACACAGCCTTTATGGGTTTACCGGGAAACCCGGTCTCCGTTTTTGCTACTTTTTGCCTGTTTGTTAGCCCGTTCATCAAAAAGCTGCAGGGCCGGACAAAAATATATACACAATCAACACTGGTCACGGCCGATTTCAACTGGCTGAAACCGGATAGCAGACGAGAATTTGTTCGCGCAAAAATTGAACGCAATAATAGTAACCAGCTGCTGGCCAGTCTTTACCCGAACCAGGGTTCCGGTGTTTTAATGTCTACCAGCTGGGCAGATGGCTTTGTTGATATTGCTGAACATACGGCTGTAACATCAGGTGATCAGGTTTACTATTTGTCCTTTAAAGATATTCTGGAGTAGCAACATGGCTGATTTACTATATTTTGCCAGTTTGAGAGAAACCCTGGGTTGCGGCAAAGAACAACTGGATCTACCTGAAAATGTGTCCAGTATCAGCGCATTGAAAAAGCTGCTGGCTCAGCGTGGTGAATCCTGGGCCGAATCATTTACTGGTAATACTTCGCTGCTGGTTTCAGTCAATCAGCAAATGGCGAATGATCAATCGTCTATTGAAAATGGTGATGAAATTGCTTTCTTTCCTCCGGTAACAGGGGGTTAGTGATGTTGATTTCGGTACAACAGGAAGATTTTGATGTAACTGCAATTACCCGGGAACTGTGTGCCAACCGTCAGGATATAGGCGCGGTTGTGACTTTTTCGGGGATGGTGCGTGACCAGTCAGCCAATCAGAACCTGATAGCGCTGGAACTTGAACACTATCCGGGCATGACAGAAAAAGCACTGGAGAAAATTTCCAACGAAGCCATGCAGCGCTGGGACATCAATGACCTGGCAATTATTCATCGGGTCGGCCAGTTAAAACCTGGCGAAAATATCGTCATGGTCGTGGTTATTTCAGGGCACCGCAAAGAAGCCTTCGATGCCTGTGAATTTTTGATGGATTACCTGAAGACCCAGGCGCCTTTCTGGAAAAAAGAAATAACCAGACAGGGAGAAGAATGGATTGAATTTAAACAAAGTGACCAGCAGGCAGCTGATAGCTGGAAATAATTGAACATAAATCATGATCAGGGAAGAAATTATAATAAATAGGCTGGCTTTCGCTAAAGTTTTCATTATTATTAGCAATTCGCCCGATAACATAAAAGTAACAGGTATTGTTTGTGAGTATTAGTCATGCAGATATCGGGTAACCTCCTTCCTGCTCCATCCAGTTCAAATAATCAGGAACTATCCGATAATCGTCAGTTTACATCTGAACGTAAGCTCGATTCAGGTCACAGGAATCGACAGCAAACGGTTGAATATATATTCAAGGGTGAAATTCTGGAAGAAGTTGCTTACCAGCAGCAAAACAGAAATCCTTACAGTCAATCCATCGATCCGGCTAATCAGGCAGCCATTTCCAGCTATTCAGAAAGCGGTTCTGTGGTGCCTCGCCAGGGCCGGCTAGTCGATATTTTTATATAGGCCTTTTCTGGCAACTGTTACAATGCGCGGTTTTATCACGACGCAAACTAATAATGGATGTTTCCCACATCATAGATTCCCTCAATGACCACCAGCGAGAAGCCGTTACCGCTGAGTCTAAACCAATTCTCGTTCTTGCTGGCGCAGGCAGTGGCAAAACCCGTGTTTTAATCCATCGCATTGCCTGGGTTTGTGAAGTCGGAGGTTTGTCGCCTTTTAGTGTGCTCGCGGTGACATTCACCAATAAAGCGGCAAAAGAAATGCGTGGCCGGGTAGAACAGATATTGGGAATATCGGCTGCAGCCATGTGGGTGGGCACTTTCCATGGTCTGGCACATCGCATGCTACGGGCGCACTGGCAGGAAGCAAAATTACCACAGGCTTTCCAGATTCTGGATAGCGATGATCAATTGCGAATGGTGAAACGGGTGGTCAAACAGCTGGAGCTGGACGACACAAACTGGCCGCCGAAACAGGCGCAATGGTTTATCAATCAATGCAAAGATGATGGTCTACGGGCATCACATGTCGATCCCGGTCATGATCCGATCAAACAACAGCTCGTTAATATTTATCGACTGTATGAAGAAATGTGCCAACGCGCCGGTGTCATTGATTTTGCCGAGCTGTTATTACGTTCTCTGGAACTGGTGCGTGATAATGATGGCCTCAGAGATCATTATCAAAAGCGTTTTCAACATATCCTGGTAGATGAATTTCAGGACACCAATGCGATTCAATATGCCTGGTTAAGGTTATTAGCCGGGCCGCATACACCGGTTTTCGTGGTCGGCGATGATGACCAGTCGATCTATGGCTGGCGTGGTGCGAAGATAGAAAATATTCAACACTTTGAACGTGATTTTCCGGCAACACAGGTAATCAGGCTGGAACAGAATTATCGCTCTACGTCGACCATTCTGAAAGCGGCCAATGCGCTGATCGATAACAATGAGGGGCGTATGGGGAAGGAGTTGTGGACCGACGGGGAAGAGGGTGAGTCGATACTTTTCTATAATGCCTATAATGAAAAAGACGAAGCCAGGTTTGTCGTCGATAGAATCCAGAACTGGCAGGATCAGGGACGCAGTCGTAACGATATCGCGGTGTTATATCGCTCTAATGCTCAATCCCGGCAGTTTGAAGAATACCTTGTTGCGCGCGGAATTCCTTACCGGGTTTATGGTGGCTTGCGATTCTTCGAGCGAGCCGAAATCAAAGATACGCTGGCTTATTGCCGTATGCTTAACAACCCTCAGGATGACACATCGTTCGAACGGACCATCAATCATCCACCGCGAGGTCTGGGTCAAAAATCGGTTGATCTGGTCAGAGAATATGCGCGTGGAAATAATATACCGCTTTGGTCAGCGGCTTTGCAATTGATAGAAACTAACCAGTTAACGGCGCGTGCTAAAACCGGCGTTTCGTCCTATGTTGATCTGATTACCAAATTACAGTCTGACAGCAAAATGTTATCGTTATCAGAACAGATAAGATTATGTGTTGAGAGTTCGGGTTTGAAAGTTCATTTTGAAAAAGACAAGACAGAAAAAGGTGAGACGAAACGCGAAAACTTAGAGGAATTAATCGGCGCCGGTAAAAGTTTCGAAATTGAACACAATGCTGAAATTGAAGATATGTCAGAACTTGACGCCTTTCTGGCACATGCCGCGCTGGAAGCGGGAGAAGGGCAGGCGGATGACTGGGAAGAATGCGTACAGTTAATGACCATGCACTCGGTGAAAGGACTGGAGTTTCCACTGGTATTTATGGTTGGAATGGAGGAAGGGCTGTTTCCGCATCAGCGTTCATCTGAAGAGCCTGGCCGGATGGAAGAAGAACGTCGCCTGTGTTATGTAGGCATTACCCGCGCCAGAGAAAAACTGATCGTATCCAGTGCAGAAGTCAGACGCTTATATGGTAACGATAGTTACAATAAAATCTCCCGTTTTATAAAAGAACTTCCCGCTGAGCTGGTCGAAGAAATTCGTCCCAAGGCACAGTTTACCCGACCGGTATATCAACCCTCCAATACGGTAAGCAAGCAACAGATGGAGCGGGATGTTGGACTTTCGGTTGGGCAACGGGTCAGCCATAGTAAATTTGGTGAAGGTATCATTTTAAATATCGAAGGGCAGGCTGCGCAGGCCAGGGTTCAGGTAAATTTTGAAAATGCCGGTAGCAAGTGGTTAATGCTGGCTTATGCGAACCTGCAGCCGGCGTGATCTGAGTTTTGCACATCTGTAATGACTGAAAGAGTTGCTAGCTATAGTCAATTGCGGAAGATGCCTTCTAAATCAACTGAGGAGTAAATGGGGGATAGTTGAATGGATTTCGGTTTATAATATGAAAACATGGCTTTTATACTGTTTATGCTTCAATCAGTTCAGACAAGAAAGGCTGCTCCACTGGCAGCCCGGATTGACTTACTAAATGAATGCTCTGGCAGATCTATACTGATTCTGGTTTGAAGAAATGATTGAAATTGTTGTTCTGATGTTTCTGCTGGTTTTCTCCGGTTTCTTCTCCGGTTCGGAAACGGCGCTGGTGTCGTTGTCAATGGCGCGGGCAGAGGCCCTTGCCAGGGAAGGCAGGTCTGGTGCGAAGGCACTGTGCCAGCTAAAGAAAGACCCTTCACGTATGCTGACAACAATTCTGATTGGTAACAACCTGGTCAATATTGCAGCTTCGGCGCTGGCGACAGTCATAGCGACGCGGGAGTTTGGCAGTGCCGGGCCGGGTATTGCTGTTGGTGCGCTTACCCTGGTTATTCTGGTATTTGGCGAAATTACTCCCAAGAGTCTGGCGACGCGTTATGCCGAGCGTATATCACTGTCCATCGGCTACCCGTTGCTGGTATTTATGCGCCTGATCTTTCCTCTGGTCTGGTTTTTTAGCCATTTTACCAACTGGGTTCACCGCCTGACAGGCGGCAAAGGCGATCCAACGGTTACCGAGTCGGAACTGATCGGGATGCTGGGATATGGAGTTAAGGAAGGTTCTATAGAGCAAAATGAGAGAGAAATTATCGAAAGAGTATTTGCATTCAACGATCTGAAAGTGCGGGATGTCATGACGCCCAAGGGTCAAATGTTTGTGCTGGATGGTGCGATAACGGTTGCCGAAGCAATTCCGCTGGTGTTGCAGCAGCGGTATTCGCGGATTCCGTTGTTTGAAGGGCAACACGACAACATCACAAAGATACTGTATCTGAGGGATCTGCTGAGGGCTTCAGCGCAAGGGAAGACGGAAGAGCAATTGTTAAATATAGCTCATAACCCACTGTTTGTATCGCAGTACCAGCTTCTCGATGACCTGTTTGCAAGGCTTATACGGCGTAACCGGGTTTCCTCCATCGTTGTGGATGAACACGGTGATGTACGGGGAATCGTAACGCTTGAAGACCTGCTTGAGGAACTTGTCGGCGAAATCTATGATGAAAGTGATGTTGGCCCAATTGATGTTGATAGTGTTTCAGGGAATGAAAATGAAATTATCGTGCAAGGTTCCACCGAGTTGCGCATTGTGGAAGAGTTCTTTGCTTTGGATCTTCCGGGCAAGCCCACCGATACAGTCAGCCTATGGATACTGGGCCACACGGAATACATTCCGCGTCAAGACGAAATTTTTACCATTGATAATATGGTGGTGAAAATTTTGCAGGCATCGGAGCGCAATATTGAAAAGGTCAGCATATGCTGCTCTGATGATTTGGCAGAGAACAAGGAGATACAACTCTGGTAATAATAGTGCGCACTGGAGGATATACGGGGTTACCAGCAGCTAATTTAGCAGGTTAAATACCTCTCCTGGCAATTGTCAGTTCATCTCGTTAGAAAAAACAGGGCAGAGTAGAAGTAAATAAACCAAAGTATTCGGGTTCCTGAAACAAACTGGCTATCAACGACCGTTATTGAAATAAACTTCTAATTGAAATCTGAAAGTTTGAATGATTACTGTGATTCCAGTCAGTTTGAAAACACGAATTTAACAGTCCATTAAGCCTTCATCGCTGAAAAATATTTAATTTAAAACAGTGTAGCTCACCATACTTTTAGTGAAAAGAGGTTTCACAACCTGTGCTATTTATAGCCATTGAATAATCAGGAGATGAGTAAGCGAATGGGGGCGACAAGGGATAGACCCGCATAAGGTCTGCCTCCCAAAAATAACATAAAGACCTTGTCGATCGGAGTTTTTTATTTTTTTGTATAAAGGTGAGGCCTGTAATTATAAGTATTTTTAGACCGAATTTTTTTTAATTCTTCTTCAGTATAAGACATCACAAAAAAAGTGGAAAAAAATTCAGAGATTAAACTTTTAGGTTTTACTACTTTGCAATACACACCAATAGGGTATTCACACTTTATTCTTAACTTATCAATATTTCTCCCTCTTTCAATTAAACCTTTTAATATTGGAGGAAAATTTTCAAACTGCCAGTTTTTCATAAAGCTTGCAATTATTGCATCTTTATTTTGAATTGAAGTCATATCAAATACCCAAAAAATATTCCTTTTATAGGTTATTGTATAGGCCTGATATCGGGATTTGTAAACAGACTATTCTATCAAGATATACAAAACCTGATGCACGTCACATATCTGTGCCTTTCTAAAGGTTGGCCGGGTAGAAGTTGAGGCTAAAAAAAAGATAAATGTTTTGTTGAGTACCCAGAAGAAAGTATGGCTATATGAGACGGCAAGGTTTAATTTTACTTATTCATGGAGATATCTAGTTCAGAATACAGATATCTCTGGTCATTGATTAATCATTTATTTGTTCAAAGTTTTTCGGGACAGTACTTGTTATAAGTGACATAACAAAGCGATCCTGCCTACCGGCTTTGCCGGTTGATGAGCAAGGCGTTGGGTCAACAAAGTAGAACCCTTCTGTTTCAGAGAAGTTGGAATGAAAAGTCAAAATAGTGTTACTGAGAGACTACTTCGCGATGCTGGTATTAAGTCTGGCATGAAAGTACTAGATATTGGCTGAAGAACTGGCGTGGTTAGTTTTCTAATTCAGGATATTGTTGCAAGTTATTATTTCAGGAAAGTGACTCAACGATGGTTCTGAGTGGGGTCGTATCAATGCTCGACAAGTTATTCAGCCTCGTTCTGTATCATGCAAAATTCGTAAAAGTAAAAGTAAAAGTAAAAGTAAAAGTAAAAGTAAAGGTAGGGCTTACCTTGCGTTAATAGACAGTCCAGGTTGTCAGCTGTTAATTCAAGCCCTAATATTTGACAACTTCAAATGATAACTCTCTTGAATATTAGTATTTAATTATAAAATAATACTTGACTATATTAGATATTTCTAATATAGTTTCCGCATTGAATTTAACAAATTATTTTTAACTTTCTTGGAGACTTAATGTCATGAAAAAAATCATCACTGCTGCTGC
>ERZ890953.596-NODE-596-length-20427-cov-5.572943_pt1 | contig 20427 bp, 14 predicted proteins | sample MGYA00521264_ERZ890953 | MGnify/ENA primary metagenome ERZ890953 (study PRJEB32303, sample SAMEA104408629) | aquatic metagenome | biome: Brackish water; feature: Chemocline; material: water | place: Baltic Sea | collected 2014-10-26T21:54:00 | depth 200 m ...
TTTCCAGGTCGTGAACAGGGAACGCTTGCCGGACGCCTGGCTAATACATTTATGACTGAAATTGTCGATCGATCAGATATCGGAATAGACCTACACTCTGCCGCCATTCACAGGGATAACCTGCCGCAGATCAGGGCAGATCTAAATGATAAGCAGTTAAGTACCGTGGCTAAAACTTTCACTACTCCCGTGTTGCTTCATTCAGCTCCACCTGAGGGGTCTTTACGATATGCCGCTGCCAGGGAAAATGTCCCGGTAATGGTTTATGAGGCTGGCGAGGCCTTACGCTTTGATGAAACTTCAATTGATGTCGGGGTCAAAGGCATTCTTGGTGTGTTAAAAGAGCTAGGAATGCTTCATAAATCAAGAAGCAAAAAAATAGAGTCTCCGGTTCTACTGAGTTCCAGTAGTTGGGTCAGGGCAACCCGCAGTGGTATTTTACGTGCCCAGGTCAAACTTGGAGATAAAGTTTCAAAAGGAGATAGTTTGGGCCTGATTGGTGACCTGACAGGACAGGTTGAGGAGGTTGTCACTGCAAGCTCGGATGGCGTTATAATTGGCAGAACAAATATTCCCCTGATCTACGAAGGCGATGCTTTATTTCATATTGGTCGTACTAAGCAGGGGGTAATAGCGGAAGATCGACTGGATAACACGCAGAGCGGTAATACGTTAACTGCCCCCGAGATATTTGAAGAACCGAATATAGTTTGATACCACGTTAGATTATTCAATATCATATCAGCAAGTACTCACTGAACCTGACTCGCATACAATGCTTAAATGTCATTGATGATGAATAATACTCAGTGCATATTAATGCCTGGATTTTATGCTGATCTATACTGGAAAACATTGCTTTTTGAAAGCAGATATTAAATGCTTAATTGTTGATGTGAATAGCATTTGCTGTCAACAGTGTGTCGTTCAGGAACAGCTTCACCGGCGCTAATCTATCACTAGCTGTAAATACATCAAACTGTAAATGTGACAGTCTGCTGTATACAACTATTTTCAGGATAAACATGATAAAAAATATCATCCTTGAGCTAACCCGCATTGTACAGGATGTCTCGTTGATAGAGACTACAAGAGGGCAGGTCAAATATATCGTTGATTCTATCAGCCAGGTAATACATGTCGATGTCTGCAGTCTGTATCGATTGAATGAAGAAGGTGAAATGGTGTTACTTGATAGCCATGGTCTGGACTCATCTCAACCACTGGTTATTCCTCCAGGCAAAGGCCTGGTCGGACTGATCGCCCGTAGTCGTCACCCTTTAAATATTGATAATGCCGCTGAACATCCCGATTATTATTTTGTGGCTCAAAGCGGTGAGGAGAATTTTAAAAGTTTTTGCGGGGTTCCATTAGTCAGTTTTGGAAAGGTTATTGGTGTGCTGGTAATACAGCGTTATGCAGCCAGAAAGCTTGACGATGAACATGAAGCTTTTCTGGTGACTTTGGCTTCTCAACTGGCATTATTGGTTGGAAGCATCAATGTACTAACGGTTACTTCAGAAATAAATTCTATCCATGTGAATGGAGTAGCAGGGTCGCCAGGTATTGGAATTGGGCAAGCCCGATTGTGTACAAATATTCGACTTAACAGTGTTGCAGAGCATCTATGCGAAGATAAAGATATCGAAATTCGTCAATGGCATGAATTGTTGAATTTGACTCGCGCCGATATTACACATGAACAAAAATTACTGGGTGATGACGTTTCGCAGAATATTTCTGCAATCTTTGATGTTTACCTGACGCTGCTTAACGATCAGTCGTTAATGAAAAAAGTTGAACAGGAAATCCGTGCAGGATTTTGTATGATGTCCGCCTTGCGTATCAGCATTCATTATTTTTCCGAGCGCTTTATGCAAATTGAAGACCCCTATCTCAAAGCACGGCATGAAGATATGCTTCACCTGGGGGATAAACTTTTCGATGTCTGGCAAAGAAAGGAGTCGCAGCATCAGGTTGCTGTGGAACCGCTTGATAATCCTGTCGTTCTGATTGGTACAAATATTAGTGTTTCAGATATCTGTAGTGTGCCGGTTGAGCTACTGGCTGGTATTGTTTGCTTTGATGGTTCTTCGTTATCACACACAGCTATTCTGGCTAATGCACTGGGTATTCCTGCAGTGATGGGAACGGGAGTATTGAAGGGTATAGTTTCGGAAGATCGAATCATAATCGATGGAAACAGTGGCAAGGTGATTGTACGTCCGGTAGAAAGCATTGTGGATGAATATCATAAATTACTATCCGATGCCCTGCACTTCGGACATCAACTCGAACAACTGTGTGATCTTCCGGCAATGACTAAAGATAATGTCCGCATCCGGTTGTTGACCAACACAGGGTTGCAGGCTGATTTAATGCCGGGACTGAAAAATGGTGCAGAAGGTATTGGCCTTTACCGTACTGAGATTCCTTTCATGGTAAGAGAAAGTTTTCCTACGGAAGACGAACAGATAGAAGATTACCGTAAGGTTTTTGAGGCTTATCGTGGTAGCCCGGTATATATGCGTACGCTGGATATAGGGGGTGATAAACAGTTACCGTATTACCCGATAAGTGGAGAGGAAAATCCTGCTCTTGGCTGGCGGGGCATCAGGTTTACACTTGACAATATACAGCTGATGATGACCCAGGTACGCGCTATGATTCGCTCAACAGAGGATTCTGAGAAGTTGCATATTCTGCTACCGATGGTGAGTGCAACTTCAGAACTTGATAGTTTTATTAACCTACTCGATGATGCGTGTTTGCAGCTCAAACAGGAAGGCTTTATCAGGAAGCGTCCGAAGCTGGGTGTCATGATAGAAGTCCCTGCAGCTATTTCGCAAATACCTTTCTGGAAGGATAAAATAGATTTTCTGTCGATTGGTTCTAACGACCTGAGTCAGTATTTACTGGCGCTGGACCGGAATAATTCAAGAGTCGCAAACCGATTCAGTTCCGTGCATCCGGCAATAATTCATGAGATTTACAGAGTTGTTAGAATGGCTAAACAATATCAGGTACCGATCAGCCTGTGTGGAGAGATGGCGGCAAACCCGGTGTCTGTGCTGCTATTACTCGGAATGGGTATCAGACAACTAAGCATGAGTTCTGCTAAATTATTACGTATTAAATACCTTATACGTTCGCTGACTATTGATCAAACAGAGCAGTTTTTGAAATATGCGTTAACGATGGATGATGCCGATGATATTTATAATGAAGGTGTTTTAACACTTGAACGTCTGGGAATGTCTGAGTTGTTAAAGTGACTTTATAGCGGCAGATTGAACCCCGGCTTTTTTTGCGAATAACAACGATTGCCGTCCATGGCAATCGGTTAATATAGTGTCAACAGTAAGTAGTAACTGGTTACTGATTGGTTAACTTTGCTACACATTCCTTGACATAATCATCAAATTTATCATCTGATATATTATTATCTTCGGCTTTTGTAATGCACTCTGCTTCGGCTGCTTCCATGGCGCCTTCATCCTGTGCCAGAAGGTTTGATGACATAGGCAGTAGAAAAATAAGGCTAGCGAAAGTGATAGAAATTTTATTCATTTAAAAAACTCCAGGTTAAATTGTATATTCCGGTGTTTTTTATATAACCGGTAGCAGTATTTAAAACCTTTTTTTAAAAGTGATAACAAATTGATTTGATTGTCATGATCAAATAAATTGCTGGAAATAGCGCTAACTTGCAGGCTTTATAAATCCTTTCAGGTTACCTGTTGACCCTGTTTAAAATTAAACAGGGCTAAGTTAATTCCTCAAATTTCCTGTTAATTAAATCACTTAAAAGCCTGGAAATAAGTTTTTTGAATATCATTATGCAATTTGGCCAGTTGAAGCTGAATTTTATCGATATATTGATGCAGAGCATCATTATCCAGGGTTTCAGTTGGCGCTGAATTCAGCGTGTTTTTAAGCGTATTGATATTACTTAAACACTCTTCATTATTTGGCAGACTGGATAAGTTTTCACCCATGTTATTTACACAATAGCTGACTGATCGTGGAAAGCTGGTTCGCATAAATAAAAATTTCAGGACGTCGTTACGCTGAATTCTAATCTGCATACTTTGTCGATACATCTGGTATCCGCTAAGAGATTTAAGCATGCTCATCCATAACATATCTTCAAATGGTTTAAGTTCAGGGGCATCATCTGGAATAGTGTTTTCAGCTCGAACATCAATGATACGGGTGGTCATGTCGGCTCTTTCTATTTTTCGACCAAGATTCAGGAAGTCATAGGCGATATCGTGATTCATGGTACCAGCCAGAAGCCCGGTAACATGCTGTATATTATTGATAATTCTTTCCAGGTAATTACGCCTTCCGTTACGCGCATAGCTAACAGATTTATTTTCAACCGCTTCGTTATACATTGAATTGATGGCTTCCCAGCCTTCACGGGGCAGAATTTCACGAATCGTTCGGGCATTTTCACGTGCATATGACAGGCAGGATATAATCGATTCGGGGTTGGTTTCGTCGCTGATTAAAAAGTTTACGATACGCCTTTCCGTCAGTTCAGGGTGTCTTTCATGATATAACGCCTCACAACCCAGTATGGTAATCAGCGGTTCACAATCCGGTATTAGCCCTTTCGGTAAATCCAGAATCAAGTTGGTGTTTACATTAATTAAGCGTGCAGTATTTTCAGCACGTTCCTGATATCTTCCAATCCAGTATATGGATTCAGCTACTCTTGAAAGCATTTATTATCTCCGCTTATTCTTCTACTATCCAGGTATCTTTACTGCCACCACCCTGAGATGAATTGACCACCAGTGACCCTTTTCTTAAGGCTACTCGTGTAAGGCCTCCGGTAGTAACTTCAATTTTTTTACCACTTAGAATAAATGGTCTCAGGTCGACATGCCGGGGTTCAACCTTGCCATGAACCACTGTCGGTACAGTTGATATACCGAGGGTAGGCTGGGCAATGTAATTACGAGGATCGGCCTGAATTAATTTGGCAAATTCAGTGCGTTCTGCTTTAGTTGAAGCGGGTCCAACTAACATGCCATAGCCACCAGATTCATTAGCAGGTTTTACCACCAGTTCTTCCAGGTGCTCCAGCACATATTGCAGTGAATCTTCATCCATGCAACGCCAGGTGGGTACATTAGGTAAGATTGCATCCTCACCCATGTAGTATTTGATAATTTCCGGCATGTATGAATACACAACTTTATCATCGGCTACTCCCGCACCGGGTGCATTGGCCAGTGCGACATTGCCGGCTTTCCATGCACGTATTAAACCGGGTACACCAAGCAAGGAGTTTTTATCAAATACTTCCGGATCAATAAACAGGTCATCGATGCGTCGGTAAATGACATCCACACGGCTGAGACCATCAATATTACGCATGTAAACACAATCATCTTCCTGTACCACCAGATCAGGACCTTCAACCAGTTCACAGCCCATCTGCTGAGCCAGGTAAGCGTGTTCGAAATATGCCGAGTTATAAATACCCGGAGTTAACACGACAATTTCGGGGTTAACTCCAGAACGTGGAGATAAAGAAGCCAGCGTATCGAATAATTCGGCCGGGTAATCATCAATGGGCAGAGGGCTATAAGTTTCAAATAGTTCAGGAAATACCCGTTTGGTCACCAGCCGATTTTCCAGCATATAGGAAACTCCGGACGGAACGCGCAGATTATCCTCCAGTACATAGATTTTACCATCACTGTGACGAACCAGATCTGAACCGCAGATATGAGCCCAGATACCCTGTGGAGGATTTACCCCCACACATTGCTCCCTGAAGTTAACCGATTTATCTAATACTGACTGTGGAAAAACATTATCCTTGATGATTTTTTGATCGTGATAAAGATCATCAATAAACAGGTTGAGTGCGGTAACGCGTTGTTTTAATCCCTGTTCGACGGTTATCCATTCCTTGCGGGGTATAATGCGCGGAATAATGTCAAATGGCCAGGCTCTGTCAACCGCACCTTCTTCTTTGGAATAAACTCTGAAGGTGATTCCCATTTGTTTGATGGCGAGTTCGGCACCTTTTTGACGGTCATCCAGTTCACTCGAATCTAGCTTATCAATAAAATGATAAAGCTTTCGGGCATAAGCCCGGGCATTGCCTTTTGGTGTGATCATTTCATCGTAAAAAGGGTGATCTACGAAGGCTTCAAATTTTTCACTCATACTCTATCTCCTTTTAAGGTGCGGCGACGCAAATCAAGTGTTAAAGGAAAGTCAGGGTTTACTGATTCGACTGGAACTTCCATGATGCCACCGGTATGCCCTATGGTCTGGAAGCGCGCCAGGCGACGGGACTCTGCTTCGTTAGCATTCACCGGGAATGTCGATTCGCTACGGCCACCGGGGTGTGAAACATGATAGGTACAACCGCCCAGCGATGCTTTATTCCAGCCATCGACAATATCAAATACTAATGGTGCCTGAGCCACAATGGTAGGGTGTAAAGCTGACGGTGGATGCCAGGCTTTATACCGTACGCCACCAACAAATTCACCTCTGGTGCCGGTATTGTGTAAAGGCACTCTACGCCCGTTACAGGTAATATAATGACGGCTATCGGTTATCCCGTTAACCTTGATCTGTAATCGCTCTACCGATGAATCGACGTACCGCGAAGTACCCTGGGCACTTACTTCTTCGCCCAGTACATGCCAGGGTTCTATGGCGAAACGTAATTCCAGTTCAATATCATCGATGTTAATAACACCGTAACGCGGGAAACGGAATTCAACGAAAGGATTCATCCATGATTGATCAAAATTGAAGCCATCTCTTTGCAGGTCAGCGATGACATCCTGCATATCCTTTTCGACAAAATGAGGCAACATAAAACGATCATGTAGTTCGGTGCCCCAGTTGATTAGTTTCTGTTCATAGGGTTTATCCCAGAAGCGGGTAATCAAACTGCGCAATAACAATGCCTGTACCAGGCTCATTTGTGCGTGCGGGGGCATTTCAAAACCGCGAAATTCAACCAGTCCGAGTCGACCGGTACTACCATTAGGTGAATACAGTTTATCGATACAGAATTCGGCGCGATGGGTATTACCGGTTAAATCAACCAGTAAATTCCTCAGTAAACGATCCACCAGCCAGGGTGAATGACTTTCATCATGAGTCATTTCAGACAACGCAATGCCGAGTTCATACAACGCATCATCACGTGCCTCATCTACCCGTGGTGACTGTGATGTTGGGCCCATAAACAGGCCGGAAAACATATACGATAATGACGGATGATTCTGCCAGTAGGTGAGCAGACTTTTGAGTAAATGAGGGCGACGTAAAATGGGGCTATCTACCGGTTTAGCCGCTCCAATCGTTATATGATTGCCGCCTCCGGTTCCGCTGTGCCGGCCATCGATCATGAATTTTTCAGTACCCAGACGACTTAGCCGCGCTTCTTCATATAAAACGGTGGTATTTTTTTCCAGTTCATCCCAGTTTTCTGAAGGGTGAATATTGACTTCTATAACACCGGGATCAGGGGTTACCTGCATGCGTTGTAAACGTGGATCATGTGGTGGCTCATAACCTTCCATAATGACTGAAACATCCAGTTCCTGAGCAGAAGCTTCAATGGCATTCAGTAAATCCAGGTAGTACTCCAGCTTGGTTAAAGGTGGAAGGAATATATACAGATGCCCATCACGTTGTTCGACGCATAAAGCGGTGCGAATTAAGTGCCCCTCATCAGCAACAATGGAGTCTGGCTGTTTAACTATATCCTTCGCCTCAGTCCAGGGTTGTAGATTTTCATTACGAATGATGTGCAGTCGATTTGCCATTTGTGGTAACTGATCAAATTCATCGAACGGATCTTTATCAATAAGTTTCTGGCGTTTCTTTTCCGGTTCCCATTGTAAAGAATCCAGCGGTAGACGATAACCCATCGCAGAATCACCGGGGATTAGATATAAATGCTCGCGACGCATTGTCCATTGACAGGATTTCCACATGTTTCTGTCTTCATTCCATTCCACTGGGATACAGTAACCGGCTACTTTATTTAAACCATTGTCAAACACACGACGAATTCGCTTGCGCTCCATTTCATCCTTAATTTTATTATCCAGAACATCGACATTGTCCGGTAAAGAACCTTCTTTCCACAGGTAATAAGGCGCATCTTCATAGGTGTTGTTAATATGCTTTTTATCCAGTTGAAGGTGTTCTGATATATGCTGGATTAATTTTTCTGCATGTTTGTCTGTATAAGTAGATTTGGCATTCGGTGCATCCAGCAGTTTTTCATTATTCCAGATTGCTGATTCATCTTTTAACCAGGCACAGGTCAACGCCCAGCGAGGCAACTGTTCACCAGGATACCATTTGCCCTGGCCATAATGTAAAACTCCCTTGTTGGAAAATACATCGCGCAAGCGTAATAACAGGGTATAGGCTCTATCCAGCTTGTGTTCCCCAAGTGCTGCAATATTCCATTGAGCAGATTCCATGTCGTCGATAGAAACAAAGGTGGGCTCGCCACCCATGGTCAAACGGACATCGGCCTGCTGCAGCTTTTTATCGGTCAGCCGACCGAGTTGCTGAATATCCTGCCACTGCTTATCAGTGTAGGGTTTAGTCACACGCGGGTCTTCATGAATACGGAAAACCTCATTTTTATATTTGAAGCTCACTTCACATTTATCGGTGGCACCGGTAATTGGTGCTGCACTGACTGGATCGGGAGTACAGGCCAGAGGTATATGACCTTCTCCGGCGAACAGCCCTGACGTTGGATCGAGACCTATCCAGCCAGCTCCGGGTATAAATACTTCTGCCCAGGCATGTAAATCAGTGAAATCTTCTTCAGGTCCGGAAGGACCATCCAGCGATTTTTGATCGGAGGTTAACTGCACCAGGTATCCGGAAACAAATCGGGCGGCCAGTCCTAGATGGCGCAGTACCTGCACCAGTAACCAGCCGGTATCCCGACAGGAGCCTGTTTTTTTGCTTAATGTATCTTCACAACTTTGTACTCCGGGTTCCATGCGGATGTTATATCCAATAAGCTGCTGTATATGCATATTGAGTGCAACCAGGAAGTGCACTATGTGAGCCTTAGGTATTTTTTCTCCTGCTGCGTTACCATCTTTGCCTTTAAAAGACTCTTCATTGGTAATAGTTGCAGCAACACCCAGTTCAGCTTTTTTTAATGTGCTTAACAGGGATTTCATGAGATCACTGTTTTCCTTAATTTCAAAATAAGGAGCGAGCTCCTTGTTTAACTGTTGTTCATATTTAAACGGAAAATATTCAGCGTATTCTTCAACAAAGAAATCAAATGGATTGACCGTGACCAGATCTGCCACCAGATTGACGTCAATCACCATTTTGTCGGTCTTTTCAGGAAATACGAAACGGCCTATAAAGTTGCCAAATGGGTCCTGTACCCAGTTAACAAAATGTTCTTCAGGTTCGACTTTCAGTGAATATTCATGAACAGGTGTTCGAGTATGAGGAGCTGGTCTTAAGCGTATGCTATGTGGCGACAGGTTAACTCGTCGATCAAAGTGATATTCTGTACGATGGTGCAGTGCAATTCGAATCGTCATAATGAATGCTAGTTTATGGTGCAGGTTGTTAAAATAATCATCAAAATAGTGCAGGTAAAGTTGTTATCACTTTGTTTTAACGGGCTTTTTAAACATAATTTTTTTCATTCAGCAATTTTTAGGTCAAAGTGTCATTATTAATGTGAAAGGTCAATAAAATTTTTCAGATACCTGATAATTTTTTACAGATGTTTCAATTGATTTTGTGATGTGTAGAATTCACTCTTAACTTTGATGACAACGGAATACTTTTTAAATGACTTACTGTGTTGCTTTGAATCTTCAGGATGGACTGGTGTTTGCTTCTGATTCCAGAACCAGTGCGGGTATAGATTATATGACTTCTTATTCCAAGATGCATATGTTCAACCCTTCAAATGACAGACTTTTTGTACTCCTTTCTGCTGGTAACCTGGCGACTACACAGGAAGTGCTTAACCGTTTAAAACGTGATATTGATTTCAGTGACAGTGTTGAGAGTCTATTGACCCCGCGCTATATGTTTGAAGCGGCTGATTACATTGCCAGGGTTACTCATGATGCACAGCAGTCGCATCTCAAATCGTTGCAGCAGGCTGGAGTAAATGGTGAGGTATCATGGATTTTAGGCGGGCAAATTATGGGGCAGCCCCATAGCCTGATGATGATCTATCCACAGGGTAATTATATCGAAGCTTCTGAAGCCACGCCTTATTTACAAATTGGTGAAACCAAATACGGAAAACCGGTACTGGATCGCGTGCTGGATTATAAAACTTCACTGGAGGATGCGGCTAAAATTGCGCTTGTTTCATTAACATCAACGGCTAACTCAAATATCACTGTAGGTGCGCCGTTTGAATTATCTACTTATAAAAGCGATGACTATCAACTATTAAGACGTTGTAAGTTTGAAGCAAATGGTGATTATTTAGTACAGCTTGAGCAAACCTGGAAAGAAGGATTAAGCCAGGTATTTAATAATTTACCCGGCTTTGAACGGGAAGATCCTGAACAGGAAACTGGACTTAACGATAAAGCCAAAAGTCCTGGTATTAACTTGCAGGTTCAGTCACTACCTTAAAGGTCAAAAGAGATATTCACCACGAAGCCGCGAAGGCCACGAAGATAAACCATTGTGTGGTAATTAGTTTTTTCAAAATAATAGTAAAACTGAGTTATCATTTACCTTTTGATATTCCGCTCTTACTTCGTGCTCTTCGTGGCTTCGTGGTGAAAAAAATCTTTAAATTTCCACTGGCTGGAGCTGGTTACACTTATTTGGCAGGGGTAGCAGCTAGTTCTGTCACCCAGACACCGACATCCAGAGTGGATTTTGCTGACCCTGTATAAGACCCTGCTATTGGTGGGACCGATTCGGGTTGTCTTGCCACTGCGACTGCAATGTGGTCGGTTCCTGCCACCTGCCCGATGGTAGGGTCAAAACCTTTCCAGCCCGCACCAGGCAGAAAAACTTCTGCCCAGGCATGTGTAGAACCGTAATTCACAGTCGATGGTTCAGAGTGAAGGTAGCCGCTGACAAAACGCGCTGCGAGTCCCAGCTGTCTGGCCGCCTGCATAAATAGAAAAGCTGAATCCCGGCACGAGCCGGTACCCAGTGTTAGTGTTTCTAACGCGCTTTGAACCCCGGGTTCTTCGCGTAGTTTATAGCCAATGTTCTGCTGTATATGGATACAGAGCCGCTGTAGCAGAGTATATGTTTGAATTAATTCACTGGGTTGCCAGAATTTTGCTATCCATTTAACCAGTGCTTCAGAAGTCTCCGCTGTGGGTCTCTTCATATACGGAGTCAGCACCTGGATGTCTTCAGTTTGATAATTAAACGGGTAGTCTATTGCGTAATCGGCTACCAGAAAATCAAGTGGAGATTCATTAAATTGCTTAATAATGACCTCACTCTCAATTAACAGCTGACCGGTTAGCTCATCAAAGGTCGCTGTGGCAACCGAATTATCTTCCACATCACGGTGCCAGCGCAGGGTAGATGAGGGTGTGGTCTTTAAATTTGAAGATTCAATGTGCAGCTCTGGTCCTTCTCTGGGGCGCAGTCTCAGGGTATGAGGTTCGAGTCGAACTGTTGAGGAAAAATTATAGTAAGTTCTATGCAGAATTTTATAGCGCAACATGGTTTTTCCATTTTAGCTGTTACTGTGTGTCGATTTTAGCAGTTGATGAGAAATTAAGCTGCAGTTTGCTCGATAATATTAATTGCGGTGGCGGGGCAGACTTTGATGCAACTACCGCATCCGGTACAGTTTTCGAGTTGAATAGTGGGTTTACTACTTTTATCAAACTTGATCAGTTGATCGGGGCAGACGCTGATACAGGACATACAGATGATGTTTAACCAGGCATAACATTGCTGTTGATTTAAATGAGCTTTCCCTAAACTGGTTTGAGTGGACTGATGGCCAGAAGTTTGTGGACAGGCTGTGAAACACTCGTTGCAGAAAGTGCAGCCATTTGTGCTGAAATCCAGAAAAGGCTGGGCAGACAGCTCGTGATTTTCTGAGTGTATCCTGATGATTTTTTGGGGACAACTCTGTGCGCAATAACCCGAGCAATTTGAGCAGTTTTCAACTGTTGAGGCTATTGTCAAACCGGGTGGTACAAGTCCCAGCCGGTTTATCTGCTTTGCGACCTTCTGCCTGCCTTCACGGGTTAACAGAGAACCAGTGAAAAAGCCGCGACGGGATTTATTAATAGGTGAATCACTCATACCCGCAGCATAACAAAAAAACCGACTCAGGTTTATTTTTCCTGAGTCGGGATTTTACAATAACTATTTGCGAAAAGTGTTTTCAACTAATGGTGGAGCATCCGATAGTACAACATGACACTGGGTACAGTTGTATCTGGCACCAGCTACATCTTCCACGCCACCCTGCTTGTTAAATGAACCATAATGACTGTCCGGCATAGGCAGTTTTGTACCTACTTCCCATTCACGATCCAGATACTTTCTTCTGTCATGACAATCAATGCACTCGTTTTCTTCTATTGTTATTGGCATGTATTCAGCAATTGAATGCCCAATTTGTGGAGGCAGTGTTGAATAGGCTATAGGCAACCGTTCATTTTTACCGGCTTTTAATTCGCTGTAATTATTAACTTCGGGGGTAGGAACATCGAACACGCTTTCCTTGCTCAGTCCCATATTTATATCATCAATGATGCTAGATTCTGATGCATTAGACATCTGCATCTGGCTACAGCCTAAAATAATAGCTGCCAGTCCACTCAGTAACAGTAATTTGTTTGTTTTCATGCTGCTTTTCTCCCGGGGTCTTTTTTAGTTAGGTTTTCAGCTTCATTGGCTGATGGTATTTGTAGATTGTTATTTTGTTGGTTACGGGCGATCCACCACTTCAGATCAAAATGTAAACTGTCTTCAGGGCAGACACCGATACAGCGCCCGCAGTTGGTACATTCTCCTGCCGAGATATAGCCCTTATGTGTAGCTAGCTTCAAATCGAGTACCTGCGGTTCCGGACAGACTTTCGTACATTCAATACAGTGCGTACAGCTTGGTGAATCAAAACTGATGCGTAAAAAAGAAAACTTGCCGACAATGGAATAAAAGGCGCCCAGTGGACAAAGGTAACCGCACCAGCCATCCTTCAGGATAAAAGTGTCGAGTATGAAAATCCCCAGTAAGAATGCCCAGCCGGTGCCCAACCCAAAAATGATTTCACGATGGAAAATACTGATTGGACTGATCCATTCAAACGCCGCAACACCGCTAAGCGCAGAAAGTACAAGCGCTAAAGCCAGCATGATGTAACGAAATTTTCGACTCAGTTGTACGGCATTCTGGATATTCAGTTTTTTGCGAATTTTGCCAGCAAGATCGGTGATCATGTTAACCGGGCAAACCCAGGAACACCAGACTCTGCCACCGACGATAAAATAAAAAGTCAGCACTATCAGGGCACCTGTTAATACTTCGGTCAATAGACTGTTTTGCGTCATTAATATCTGTAACACTGCAAATGGATCAGCCAGAGGAATAAATCCTAATAGCATTGAACTTGACAGGTTACCGCTGATAATAGGCTGTTCATTGAAATTCCAGGCCCAGTGGGCAGAACCGAAAAATAACACTAAAGTCGAGAGCTGAGTGACTCTTCTAAGTATCAGGTATTTCCACACCCCCAGTTTACCGGCGATACTGGTCGGCATAATAAAGGGTCTGACCGGTTTTCCGTTTGGCCCTGTTCTGGGTTGTTTGTCAGCTGACTTTGTATTGTTCATTACAGGTCACCTGCATTGAGGTAATCAAGTCCGCTGGATTCGGCTTCAGCAGGAGTATCAGTTTGAAGTTTTTCAGCTTTATATTGCTGAGTAATATCACTGTCGTATTGCCAGCCCAGGCGGTAATGTTCACCGACTACACCCTGTACCAGTTCAGGATGCACAATTTTTATGGCTGCTTCATCAGTCGGGCAGGCTTTTTCACAAATACCACAACCGGTACAGGCATCGCTGTGTACTAATGGAACGAACATGGCATGTTTACTGAGTTTTCGCGGGTGGTGTTCAACGGTTATCGCGGTGCCTTTTACCGGACATTCCCGATGACAGATTTCGCAACGTAATCCTAACCAGGATAAGCAATTTTCAATATCTATAACGGCCAATCCCATGCGCGAATCTTCTATTTTTTCCAGTTCATGTGTCAATGCACCAGTCGGGCAGGCATTCATGCAGGGAATGTCGGGGCACATGTAACAGGGTATATCACGTGGAATATAATAGGGCGTGCCTATAGGTATCTGGTCGCTGGTATTGGCCAGAGCCAGGGTGTCATACGGACAGGCGGTGACACATTGTCCGCATTTGATACATTTGGCATTAAATTCATTTTCTTTTAAAGCACCCGGTGGTCTGATAGCAAATGCAGTGGCACGAGCTTCTTTTTGCAAAAGAGCAGCCCATACCAGACCTCCCGTTGCAGCAATAGCGGTATTTTGCGTAATGCTTTTCAGGAATTTACGTCGAGCTTTAAGAGAAGTTGAACTCATTGAGTGCTTTAATTTAATTTAGTAAAGCCCTGCCAGGAATAGCAATCCGGACAGGGCATTCAGAATTATCGAATTAAGCCTTATACACTTTGATAGCTGCTTTTTTGAAGTCTGTTTCTTTAGACATGGGGCAGGTCATATCGATACAGATTTTATTGACAAAAACGCCTTCATCAAAGAACGGTGCAAAGGTATAACCCTTAGGTGGACGGTTACGCCCCTGAGTTTCCAGTACAGCCTTGATTTTACCGCGACGGGATTCAATCCAGACGATGTCATTACGCGCCAGGTTACGGCTACCGGCATCATCAGGGTGCATCCACAATACGGCGGTCGGAACCGCTCTGTGTAATTCAGGTACACGACGGGTCATGGTGCCAGTGTGCCAGTGTTCGAGAACGCGACCGGTTGAAAACCACAGGTCATAATTATTATCGGGCTGTTCCGGCGGTGCAGCATAAGGTCGAAAGAAAATCTTCGCCTTATGAGCCAGACTGGTTGCTTCTTTGCTGGTAATACCATCCAGGTCACCGCTTTTAATAGCTTTCAGGGCCGGGCCATAGAAGTCAAAGCCACTACCTTTAGCTGCATAAGAGTCATATTCTTCATTAAAGCGCCATTTTGTTTCCTTGCCGTTGATAACAGGCCACTTTAGTCCACGAACATCATCTCGCATATAGGTGTCAAAGTCCGCCAGGTCATGGGCATGCCCGACACCGAATTGACGATATTCATTAAACAGGGCTTTTTCCGGAAACCAGCCGTCTCCCAGCCAGTCTGATGTGCTGTTTGCGTGACCTTTTGATACTGCGTCATCTGGCCATGCTACTTTTTTGTTTTCTTTGGTAGCAAATAATACATCATACAGGTTATCTTCAGGCGAATAGCCCATGGCTTCAGCTTCGGCCATTACGTCGGGTAACTTGCCGTCTTCAAAACCTTTGGATTTCAGGCCGGGAATACTCTTTTCTCCCCACACTTCTTTCAGTTTGAAGCGTTTTGAGAATTCCAGCATTTGCCACACGTCAGTACGCGCATCACCCGGAGCATTGACCTGTTGACGCCAGCCCTGTGTACGTCGTTCGGCATTTCCATACAGTCCCCATTTCTCGTAAATCATTGAAGTGGGTAAGATCAGGTCAGCCACTTTGGCAGAAACGGTAGGATAAGGGTCGGAGCAAACAACAAAGTTATCCATTTCGCGGGCTGCTTTTATCCAGTGGGTAGCATTGGCAGACGCCTGAAACGGGTTATTCACCTGTACCCAGGTAAAACCAATGTTGCCATCTTCCAGACCACGCAGGATTTTCATGATATGGGTGCCAACTTTCGGATTTAACGTGTTAGCAGGTAATTTCCAGATGCCTTCAGAAAACTTTCTGTGTTTAGGGTTAGCGACCACCAGGTCGGCCGGTAAACGATGAGCAAAGGTACCTACTTCACGGGCGGTACCACAGGCGGAAGGTTGACCGGTAAGCGAGAATGCACCATTTCCGGGTTGCGCCTGTTTGCCTAATAACAGGTGAACCATGTAGGCCTGCTCATTCACCCAGCTACCGCGATAGTGCTGATTCATGCCCATGGTCCAGAAGCTGACGACCTTGCGTGATTTTTCGATATAAGCATCAGCCAGTTGCATCAATTTCTTTTTGTGCGATTCAACAGATTCGTCTGCATCGCCTTTGGATAACTCGGCAACAAAATCGAGCGTATAAGGTTCAACACCTTTTTTAAATTCGGCAAACTCTATCATCCAGTGTTTAACCGGTACTTTGGTATTATTCTGCTTGACCACCATGCCCGCCGTTTTACGCTGGGCAATGGCTTCATCTTTATCCAGCACTATTTCCAGTTCTTTGGCCTGAATGTCTTTTTCAGCATCAAAAGCATATTTACTGGTGGAACGCATGCCATAACCAATGTCGTAAGGACCGGTAGCGAATACACAATGCTTTTCTACGAAGTCATGATTGACGGCATCCCGTTTCACGATTTCACGAGCGATATAATTCCAGATCGCAAGATCAGTACCAGGTTTGAACACAATTTCCACATCGGCAATATCGGAAGTCTGGTTGGAGCAGGTGGTCAGGTTGATCAGTTTGACACCATCTTCATCCGCCAGTTTACGATCAGAAACACGTGCCCACAGGATAGGATGACATTCCGCCATGTTAGCGCCCCAGGTGATGACGGTATCGGTGAATTCGATATCATCATAGTTACCTGAAGGTTCATCTATACCAAATGTCTGAATAAAACCCACTACGGCAGAAGCCATACAATGACGTGCATTGGGGTCAATATTGTTACTGCGAAAACCAGCCTTCATCAACTTTGCGGCCACATAGCCTTCCGGAATAGTGTATTGCCCTGATCCCATAATCGAGATGCCGGCAGGACCTTTTTCGGTATAGGTTTTCTTGAACTGTTTTTCCATTTCGTCAAAAGCCCGGTCCCAGCTGACCGCCTGAAATTTACCCTTTTTATCAAACTTGCCATCGGTCATTCTGAGCAGGGGTTTAGTCAGGCGATCTTTGCCATACATGATCTTGCCGTTGAAATAGCCCTTGATACAGTTTAAGCCGCGGTTAACCGGAGCATCGGGGTCACCCTTGGTAGCCACGATACGACCTTCCTTGGTAGCAACCATGATGCCACAACCAGTACCACAGAAACGGCAAACTGATTTGTCCCACTGCCAGTCTTTTTCAGCTTCCTTTACGGAGCTTGCCTGAACAGAGCTCAGTGGAATACCGACGGTGGCTGCTGCCGATGCGGCGACGCTTGATTTGAGAAACTCTCTACGATTGACTTCCAACATTTGACCTCCAAAGGGTAGTAGCGGGCATTTGCCAGCACTATATTTTTTTAATAATTTTGTTCTATTTCTGATGCATGTTTACTGGTTCAGGTATTCGGGGATACTACAGCTATCAGCCACCTGAGTACCGCAGGTGGCATCGATGTTTTCCAGTTCAGAACTGGGGTACAGATTTTTATCATCCCCAAAATGGTGTTCGACCATTTCAGCCAGGATAATACCTGGCAGTTGTTTGATTTTTTTCAGACCATCAACTTCTTCATGAATAGCTTCTGCTTCCTGAATGATGATGATTTTCCCACTCGATACATCATGATGAAAAACTTCGACATCCTGAATGTTATTCAGAGTTTCGATCATGTTGAGCGTGTTTTGCGGTTTGGTAGTGACCAGTATTGCTGATAAATTCATAATGTCATTTAGGTATAATTATGAGTACAGTACCCATTTAATGAAAAATTTAGGATTAATTAATATAAATCAGGTATTTGGTATGTAATTTATTTTTCCTGTCCAGTTATTCTATAATTACTTAATTTTAATAAAATCAACAGCTTATATTTTATATGTTGTGCTTAAATCATTATTATTGACATACTTTAAAAGTAGTTCTTTTAGTAGGGATATTGGAGCATAAATGTAGAGTATCTGTGATTGATATTTATCAATTGATATAAATTAGTTTGTCTATCAGAAAAAATATAAATAAGTTTAATAAAATCAATTGCTTATAAATATATTTATTCTTTTGACTGATACTGGCCGGTTATATAAATTTAACAGCGGACTTAAAAAAGGTTGACCGCAAGAGTCGCTGCTACCGGGTATTTTCAATACCATCATTATTATAATTTTCTTATTCTAATCAATTTCACCGGTTATACTCATCCACATAACTTTGAACTCGATACAGAAACTTGAATACCTCCCAATTACGCAAACATCATCCAGCCTGGCAATTACTGGCAGCGACCAAAGGGCCTCTGGTGATCAGCGTCCTGCAGACATTATTTCAGGAGGATATGAAAGGAATCGAATTTGATACGGCGGTGCTGGATCTGGCGCAATTATTACGTGCCGAAAAGGAAAAAGGTGAAATCGAATGCAGTACTGATTATCAACTGGAAGCACGACGTGAAATTCGCTACTGGATTAAACGCGGTTTACTGCAGGAAAGGCAGGGTGTTATCGTAGCCACTGATGCTCTGGAATCGGTGTTGCGATTTGTACAGGGTCTGGGTCAACGAATTATGAGTAGTTCCGCTTCCCGCCTTGCCATAGTACAGCGTGAAATTGAACATCTTGAAGCCAGTCTTAATCCAAATCCCGATAAACGTGCTGCCTTTCTGAAAAATAAAATTGGCGAACTTGAAGCTGAACTTAAACAGGTTGAAAAGGGAGTTGTTGAGGTGTTGCCCGAAGATCAGGCACTGGAATCGATACGTGAAATTTACGCACTGTCAACCAGTCTGTCACATGACTTTCGACGTGTAGAAGATTCTTACCGGGAAGCTGACCTGAGTTTACGTCAATCCATCATTGCTGAACAAAACCATCGTGGTGAGATAGTCGACAAACTGCTCGATAGTCATGACCAGTTATTAAAGACGGCTGAGGGAAGAGTGTTCAATGGATTTTATCAGCAACTGGGGCGCACGCTTGAACTCGAGGAGATGAAAAACCAGTTGCGTGAAATCAGTAATCACAGTTATGCCGCCAGGGCACTCAGTGCGACGCAACAGACAGATTTGCGATTGTTAATTATGCGCCTGGTAGTTGAGTCGGGGCGTGTGGTAAAAGCGCGCGCACGTAGCGAAAAAGATGTGAGGGGCTTTCTTAAAAGTGGACTGGCTGCCGAACATCACCGGGTTGGTCAGCTATTAAATGATTTTTTTGCCCAGGCTATGGCCGTGGACTGGAGCAGTCAAAAAACACGTCGTAGTCCGTCGCCTTTACCTCCACTGGCCATAGCTAATAACGGCCTGCCATTAATCGAAAGATTACGTTTTAAAGAATGGAAATCAGACATTGCAGAAGTGCTGGACTTACTACCGCAGGATGGTCGACTGGGCGAAGTGGATGATGAATTCTGGGAAAGTTTCGACGGCCTGAATCAGGCTGTATTATTGAGCCAGACCAGTGCATTATTAGCCGAACATGGAGGCACTATGAGCATTGCTGAAATAGCACGACAGATTCCTCCTACCCATGATCTCGAAGCGATTACTCTGTGGTTAAGCATGGCGATGGCAAGCGATACAGTCGAGGAAAACTTGATAGAGCAGCTTGAGCTGGAAGGAGTGAAAGATTCGCGGGTTCGATTTACCATACCGAAAGTAGCGTTAAACAGTGCAGCGGTTGAAAATATGGAGTTTGAAGTTTAAATGGAATCGATTAAGCAGCATGAATCGACTGATCAGCAGCAAGATGAGCTGTATATTGATAGCCAGCTTAAAGCAGTGACTCAGGAACTGATTAAATACGGTATTCTGGAAAAGGTAAGCAAGCCAAATTATTATCAGATTTGTGTATCAAATAGCGCACAGGTAAATCAGTTTTTATCAGCGTTAGATTTGAAACTTGAAATAGATGACATAAGAGGGCTGGTTTTTCTGATAGTAGTGGTGGATGCCGAGCTGCAGGCTGATGATAGCTGGTTGCATCCGCTGGTACGACGTCAACGTATGAATCTTGAACAGAGTTTGATGGTTGCTATCTGTCGGCAACATTTTGTAACGCATGAACTGGAAGCTGGAGTTGGTGATCAGAATGCAATCGTGCACCTGGATGACCTGTTACCCCAGTTAAATCAGTTTCTGGGTGCTACCGGGTCGGATGAAAGAGACGATAAACGCTTGCGCCAGTTACTGGATCAACTCAAAACCTATGGCCTGGTTTCTGACATTGATGAAAATGACAAAGTCACTATCCGGCCATTGATTGCGCATGTGGCAAACCCTGATAATCTGAAAAATCTGATTGCTGCTTTAAA
>ERZ890953.598-NODE-598-length-20411-cov-5.067449_pt1 | contig 20411 bp, 21 predicted proteins | sample MGYA00521264_ERZ890953 | MGnify/ENA primary metagenome ERZ890953 (study PRJEB32303, sample SAMEA104408629) | aquatic metagenome | biome: Brackish water; feature: Chemocline; material: water | place: Baltic Sea | collected 2014-10-26T21:54:00 | depth 200 m ...
GGGCATGGCTGATAACCTGGTGGCGGATAGCTTCCATCTGCCCGAGCTGGCGCCGGCGACGAAGCGGCGGATCGCCACGATCCTGGCAAAGCACCAGCTCAGCGCTCTGGTCACCATCCGCAATCCCCTGGACATCACGCCAATGGCCCCCGACCGCGTTTACGCCGACTGCCTCGACGCGCTCCTCGGCGACCCCGCAGTCGGTGCTGCCGTGGTGGGCATCGTTCCCCATACTCCGGCATTGCTGAGCCTGCCGCCCGGTGCCGATGCCAGCGGCGGGGACAGCCTCGACAACCCCCTCTCACTCCACCACCTGCTGCCGCCCATCATCACCCGCCACAACAAACCCGTCGTCGCCGCCGTCGATGCCGGACACCGGTATGATGCGCTGGCCACGGCTTTGCAGAGCAAGGGAGTTCCCTGCCTGCGCACCGCGGATTTTGCGATGAGGATGCTGCAGGTCTACTTGGGGGGCTGACTTTGTCAGCCGTGAGCAGGGCGCTTTGCGCCCGTTCGCAGGGCCTGGCGGCCCGTTCGCAGGGCCTGGCGGCCCGTTCGCAGGTGGACTGCGTCCACCGTTCGCAGGCTGACTGCGTCAGCCGTTGGAGAGGCGAAGGCGAGTTGTCGCGGCGCTACTTTACTCATGCTTGGCCACGCCGTGGCAGCACGGCACATCCCACCCATTGCCGCTGTGCTCGGCGCATCTGGTGCCCGGCGGTGATTCGACTCGGGCTGCGCCCTCCCTTAGGATGACAGGGTTTGGGTGGCGCGATATTGGTGGATGGCGACCGGTGGCTGGTAGCTGTCTTTGACATCGGCTGTTGCAGGGCAGAATCAGTTGGGCAAGCCCAGACTGAGGACCAGTGCCGCATCGATTTGCTGCATTACCTCAGGGGGGAGTTGGCCGAGTAGTTGGTCGGCTATGCGACGTCTGTCGACGGTACGAATCTGGGCCGTATTGGCGATACTGGCCGCGGTCAGTCCGCCCTCGCCAGGAGCGATCGGCACGCAGAATGGGAATCTGGACTTGGCCTTGGAGAACCTGGTAATGGCCACGACGATAATGGTTGGCGAGAAACGATTGCCGACGTCGTTCTGGACAACCACGGCGGGACGGGTCTTGCCAATCTCGCTGCCCACTACAGGGTCTAGATTGACTTGCACTACCTGCCCCCGCAGCAGCTCACGCCACTCGCTCATGAGTCCCACCCATCCAGGTCAGCGGCAGTCCAGTCGGCGGCTACCGATCGATGTTCTTTGGCCATCTGCCGATAGCCTTCAGCCATCTGTTGCCGCTGCTCATCCTCCCGCAGTCGCTTGAGCCGCTCCTCCGCCCCACGGCGCAGAAACTCCGAGACGCTCTCCCCGCGAGCCCGAGCAGCATCGCCAATAGCTTCCTTGAGTTCCGGCAGGAGTTGGATGTTCACTCGCAAGTGCTGATGTCCCACGTTACACCTCCAGTTACATCATCACACTACATCATGGCTTAGGCCAAGGTCAAGGGAGAGGTGTGTGCGCAGGCGCACCGCCACAGCCGTGGCAGCACGGCACATCCCACCCATTGCCGCTGTGCTCGGCGTATCTGGTGCCTGGCGGTCCTTCAACTCGGGCTGCGCCCTCGCTCAGGATGACGGGGTTTGGGTGGTTCGCAAACATGCCGGGGTCGCGCAGCACCCCGGCCCCTAAAAAAAGGATTGACAGGGGTGGGGGGCGTCAGCATAATGGCCCGGCTGAAACGTATTGAAAGGAAGGTGGCTTGAATGAAGTTCCGGGATGGACACGAGCATCGGCCCATTGAAGTGGCCGTAGAAAACGACAATGTCGACCGTGCACTGCGCGCCCTCAAACGCAAAATGGCCAATGAGGGTGTTTACAAGGAATTGAAGAAGCGCAAGTTCTATCTGAAGCCTTCAGAGCAGAAGAAGCGGAAGATGCGGGAAGCAGAGCGCCGGCGACGGAAGGCCATTCGTTCTCGGGTCCGGAAGGCGAACGACAGATAGCATTTCCCCTTGCTGTCGCACCACCCCCGCGACAGAACCCATTTGGCAGTTCTGTGATCGTTACTTCAGCATCGGCCGTCAGGCCAATGGCACCTTGACATCGGTGCGGTAGCGCCTTACTTGATAGTGGCTGTACCAGGTTAGCAGGAGGAGGCGGCCATGCCTATCTACGAATTCCAATGTGATGACTGTGAGCAGGTCTTTGAGCAGATGCGCCGGATCACCGACGATACTCTGCCCGGCTGCCCGGCATGTGAGTCCGGCAACGTGCGGAAGCTGATTTCCCTGAGTGCGTTCCATTTGAAGGGCACGGGTTGGTACGTTACTGACTACGGTGGCAAGAAGAATGGGGCTACCGCCGTTGACGGTAGTGAAGACAAGGGTGATAGCAGCCACAACGGCAGTAACGGTGGCGACGATAACGGCAAGACCAGCGGCTCGGCAGACTCCAAGGCGGCTGAGCCGAAGGGCGAAAAGGCTGACTCCACCGCGCCCAAATCTTCGACCGCGGCCAAGGAAGTGAAGCCTTCTGCAGGTGACAAGTCCACCTCCTCGAAATAGCACATCCTACATCCGGAGCGGTCATGAGAACCCGGGAGAAAGCGGTTGTCTTACTCAGCGGTGGTCTGGATTCGGCGACGGTGCTCTGGCATGCGCGCCAGGCTGGCTATGAGCTTTACGCACTCAGTGTTGACTACGGCCAGAACGCGTTTCCCGAACTGGAGGCCGCCAGGAAACTGTGCGCCGCCGTTGGCGTGGCGGACCACAAGGTGGTTCCCATTGGTTTGAAGGCTCTAGGCGGCTCAGCTCTTGTGGAAGATCGCCCGGTGCCCACCGCAGCAACTGCGCAGCGCCACCATGGTATTCCCGAAACCTATGTCCCCGCTCGCAATACCGTGTTGCTATCAGTGGCCTTGGGCTGGGCCGAGGTCGTCGGGGCCTACCGCATCATGATTGGGGCCAACTCCCTCGACTACAGCGGTTACCCCGATTGTCGCCCGAAGTTCATCGAGGCCTTCAACAAGTTGGCCGAAGTCGCCGTTGCCGAAGGCTCTGCTGGGGGCCGTCACATCGTCGTGGAAGCCCCCCTCATGGCGATGACCAAGGCACAGATCGTCGAGTACGGGTTGTCGCTGGGAGTGGACTACAGCCTGACCGTAAGCTGTTATCAACCGGCACCTGGAGGCCTGGCATGTGGCCGATGTGAATCATGTGAACTCCGCTTGAAGGGTTTTGCCGAAGCCGGCCACACGGACCCTGTGGCCTACGTTGGACCGGGGGCATCGTGATGGAGAGCAGGCCCGTAATCGATCGCCTGAACTTCGCCAAAGTCATTGCCTTTGACGCGGGCAAGATCCTGATGCAGCATTTCGGCCATCTCGCCGGCTACGACCACAAGGGCAAAGTCAATCTGGTGTCCGCTGCCGATCGGGCCGCCGATGAGTACCTCACTGGCCGCATCCGAGGGCGTTTTCCCGAAGATGCCATGCTCGCCGAAGAGAGCGGGGAATACCTGGGAAGCTCAGCCTACACCTGGATCATCGACCCCTTGGACGGCACCACCAACTTCGTCCATGGCCATCCTATGTTTGGAATCTCACTGGCCGTGGCCGGAACCGACGGCGTTGATGCCGGGGTTATCTATCTGCCAGTGACCCGGGAACTCTTCTATGCCGTTCGGGGCGGCGGAGCACGCGGCCCGGCGGGGCCGCTGCAGGTGTCAGCTCAGCCCGATCTGTCTGGAGCCCTCTCCTGTACCGGCTTCCCTTACGACCGGCGGGAGATCATCGATACGCTGCTTGAGGATGTCCGCCGTCTGGTGAACGACTGCCAGGGATTTCGCCGCATGGGGTCGGCTTGCGTTGACCTTGCCTACGTGGCAGCTGGCCGCTATGATTGCTTCGTCGAACGCAACTTGAAGCCCTGGGATGTTGCTGCCGGGGCGTTGCTGGTGACCGAAGCCGGAGGCCGCATGAGTGATTTCTCGGGGGGGCCCTTCGACCCCTTCGGCAACGAACTGGTGGCCACCAATGGACACGTTCATGACGAATTTCTCAAGATCCTCTTTGCGGATCGCCCGCGAGCCTGACCTCCTACCTCGTCAGTTTCTGGTGGTCCTTGTACTCCTGGTGGCAATCCTGGTTGGCTGTGCCACAGGTTCCCACCAAACCAGCTGGTTTGGTGAGTTCCAGCAAGCGCAACGTGGCGATACGGAAGCAACGGTGCGAGTTGCGACTCTCGATGCTCTTGCCAGCCGTGCCCTGATACCAGCCGATGCTTGCCTGGCCACGGCCGAAGCCGCCACCAGAGCTGTTGCCGCCGGCCTGGCCGATGCTGGCCTGCGCAACCGGAGAGTGCTGGAGGAAGTGGCCTGCAAGGCGCACCACCCGGAAGCACGCTATCGGCTGTTGGAATTGGCCGTACAAGTTGGACCCGGGACTGACGTGGACCGACACTTCGAGCGGCTCCTGTTGGACCACCCGGAAACCTTCTGGGCGCGCCAGGGATTTGAGTTGCTCTGGCGGCTGCGTGAACCCGGCACTGAGGCCCACCTGGGGCGACGCTATGCTTCATGGTACCAGCAGTTGTCCGGGACGTCGCTGGCGGGGCACTCTCTCTTCTATGGAGCGCAGGCCCTCCTGGCCTTGCCCGGGGTACTCCAGTCCGTGACACCAGAATCCCGTGAGGCCCTCCATCTGTTGCTGCTTCTCATTGAGCACCATAGCGACTCAGTGCGCTGGGATGATGGCGTCCTGCTGGCTGCCGACCTGCTAGCTTCCCTGGGTTACCGTGGTGACGAGACGAGACTCCTTGAAGAGGCCCTGTTGCCCCACCCTTCAAGGGGCTACGATACTCTCGTCGATGTCTTCTCTGCCCGTCTGCGCCTGCGGCTGGCTCGTCTCTATCAACGTCAGGGGAAGTTCACCAAAGCCCTCTATCAACTTGGGCTGGTGGTCAACGTGCACGATTCCCTCTCCCTCAAGGACGACGCCCTGTGGAGGTCAGCCCGGATCTATGCTACTCTGGGCAAGGCGGATGCTGAGCGCCGTACCCTCACCTTCCTGGTGGAGCACTGTCCCTGGTCGCGCCACCTGGATGCTGCTCGTGAGCGTCTGGCTGGAGTGGAGGAGCGATGACGAAGAAGTGGCAGCAACTGGCCCAGGCTCTGGTCGCACAATCCGCCCCCACACAATTCGCGCGGGAAGAGATCACTCGCAGCCTGGCTGAAGAACTGGGCGGTCTGGTGATCCACCCACGCTCTTTCTCGCGGATGGGCGATGATGCGGCCCTGCTCACCGCTCAGGAAGGGGGACAGCGGCGTTTGATCACCCTCTCCATGGCACACCATGACCGGCCATTGCCTCGGCAACCGCTGGGGGAATTGCACCGGGAGAAGGTGCGATTCGACATTCTCGATGTAGATCCAACGCTGCTCGGTCAACTGCCCGATGTCCTGCCATGGCTGCGCGCCCGTGCCAATCCAGGGAAGTGTGCCATGGGGCTGGGGGACCGCCTGGGGATAGCCTCCCCAGCGCATGTCCGGGCTGTGGAGAAGAGCGACCTCTTTCCCTATCTGGCCCTCCAGTCTCCAGCAGAACTTGCCAGCAGCGGCCGGCAGTGGTCCGACGTCATGGGGGATTCCTGTTTTGGCGTTCTGCGGGAAGGATACCGCAGCGGCTTTGGGGCCGATGCGGATCAGCTCACCTCGGAAGCCGAGGTAGAGGCTGCTGCCGCCGCCGGGTTTGTCCGCTTCACTCTGAACCTGACTGGCGAAGTAGCCTCAGTTCAAGGCCTTGACCGGCAGGCCTTGAGCCATCGTTTCGTGCAGGTGGAGCAGGAGGTCCCGGGAGCCGACCAGTGGCGGAAGCGCTACCTCGGCCGCGGCTTTGAACTGAGCCTCGGCTTCACCCGCCAGACCGTCATGTTCGACGAGCGCACCTTTCTGGTGACCATGGTGCAGTATGCCCCGGTCTGGCAGCGCTTCACCGAACTCGTGGCGCACGTGCAATCCTGCACTCGCGGTCGGCCGTTTGAAGTTGAACTGGCGCTCTTTGCTACTGACGAGCAGACCACTCCTGAGGCACACCTCTTCCTGGCCCTTGAAGCAACCGAGCGGGGGCTTCCCCTCCACGGTGTTGCCCCACGGTTCGTCGGTAGATTCGCCCGTTGTGTGCCCTACAAGGGCAGCGTCACCAAGCTGGCCCGTAACGTTGCCATGCACGCCGCCGTTGCCCGCCTGGCCGACAATCACCGTATTGCCATCCACTCCGGCAGTGACAAGTTTGCAATCCTTGGCGCACTGGCGGAGGCCACCGACGGGAACTTCTATCTCAAGACTTCCGGCACCAGCCTGGTGGAAGCCCTACGCGTTGTTGCAAGTGAGGAGAGGGAGCTCTTCGCCGCGATTTGCGAGGCAGCCCTGACCACCCTGCGGGAGGGCAGTGCCCTCTTCGACTTGAATATCGACCCCGGGAAACTACCATCCCCCGAGACCCTCGACGATGATGAACTGGTCGGCTACTTCCTCGAAACCGACCACGGTCGCCACCTCCTCTGCGAAACCTGGGCCCAGACGCTGGGAGCCAACAGTGCATTCCGCCCTCGCCTGCTCGCACTGCTGGCTCACCACGAAGAACGCCACTTCAGCTATGTGCAGGAGCATGTCGAAAAGCATGTGAAAGCGTTGCTGGGGTGACGGAAGGGAAGGCGCCTACAACTCCAATTCCAGCCCCTCATAGGCCACCAGCGTATTGGCGAACTCCGCCCGGGACCTCTTGCCGATGGCATCCATAGCCTCGTCGTCGTGGGCTGGATTGTGGTGGAAAAGGATGAGCTGGCCGGCATCAGCCCGGCGGGCGATTTCGCAACCGTGAAGCCAGGACGAATGGCCCCACCCGACGTGGTTGGGGTACATCTCCGGTGTGTACATGGTATCGATGGAGAGAATATCGGCCCCCTGACAGAAGCTGATAATCGACTCGTCGTATTCTGGCGTGTGCTCATGGTCAGTCAAGTGGACGAAGGACTTCCCGCCGCCGTCGAAGCGGAACCCGGTGGAACCGTTGGGGTGGTGCAAAGCCACCCTCGAAATGACCGTGCCGGGAACTTCGAATTGTTCGTGCTCGTGGATTTCGTTGAAGGTGAGTTTGGCCGGCAGTCCATCCATGTTCATGGGGAAGTTCGGTTCCTGCATCTGCCCCTTGAGCACCGACTCGAGGCTGTTGTCGACTCGGTGGCCAGAGACAATGTCGATGGTGAAATCCTTCCGATAGACCCCGGAGAAGAAGGGGAATCCCTGTATGTGATCCCAGTGAAGGTGGCTCAGCAGCATAGTCAGATGCTCTGGTTGCTTGAGAGTGGCACCGAGTTGCGTCAGCCCTGTACCGGCATCAAGGATGATGCGGCGCTGCTCCGTCTGTATCTCCAGGCAGCTGGTGTTGCCGCCGTATCTGACGGTTCGCTGACCTGGAACTGGTATACTACCCCGAACGCCCCAGTAGCGAATCTGGAAATGACTCATCGGCTCTCCCATTCACGCATTGCAACAGAGTGCTAATCCCTCCCAGTATATTCCATGCTGCCTTGGGGGGGAAGAACTATTCAATGGGCACAATGCCGTCGCCTTCTCGGCGATAGGGAAACTGGCAGCGGACGCAGTTCGTTTCCAGTAATCCCCGGAACTGAAGTCTCTCGCCGCAGCGGCACATGAAACCGGAACGAACTGCCGGAACACCTTCTACCAGCACGTATGGCGGCACATCCCTGGTTACCACTGCCCCGGCCGCCACAAAAGCGTACTCACCAATGGTGGTGCCGCAAACCACGGTGGAATTGGCACCAATGGTCGCCCCCTTCTTGACGACGGTCTTCTCATACTCACCCTTGCGGGAGACGAAGGCCCGCGGATAACGCACATTGGTGAAGACCGCCGAGGGACCGACGAAGACGTCGTCCTCCAGCACAACTCCTTCATAGACTGAGACGTTATTCTGGATGCGCGCCCTCGCCCCGATCTGCACATTAGCGGCCACAAAGCAGTTCTGTCCCAGACTCGCCCCTTCGCCAATCTGGGTTCGCGCCATGACGTGGCAGTAGTGCCATATCTTGGCGTTGGCACCCAACTCGGCCTCGGGGTGGACTTCGGCGCTCTCATGGACAAAGCTCTGTTTTCCACCAGTCTTCACGTAGACCCTCCGTTTCTGTCTGATGCTGCGGGCACAGGCATCGAGTACGGCCATGACGCCGATGCCTGACTGCGACCCGGCTCGTGGCACCCTACCCTGTTGGATGCAATTAGCGAAATCCTCAAGCTCCAGTTTGAGCGGCTCGCCAGTACTCAACGGCAGCTCCTCCCGCCCCTCCAGGACCGCTCTGCTGGTAGCCGCAGGGGAAAGGTCCAGACGGGTCTTGTAGAAGGTGAAGGATTGCTCGCCCCGAGTATCGTTCCATTCGACCATTCCTTCGCTCCCCACGAGCAGAGCCCGATGCTCTTTGCGCGGCTCCAGCCAGCTGACCTGGATCTGGACCCGTAGCGGCCGGGGGTCCTCAAAGTAGAGGGTCATGGAGGCCGTGTCAGCGAGGCCCCGGCCCAGCAGGTCGAGACCATCGGCATTGACGGAGTCAGGCAGGCCCCCACCCAACTCCAGGGCAAAGGCAATGTCGTGGGGGGCGAAACTGAAGAGGATATCCTCAGTGTCACGAATGGTTCCCAGATTGGTTCGCACCAGCCGGGCCGACAACAGGTTGCCCAGCCGACCGCTTGCCAGCAACTCGGCGATGCGGGCGCGCATAGGGTGATACTCCAGGATGTGCCCCACCTGCAGTATCTGGCCCCGCGCCTGGGCCAACTCCCCGAGGGCCGTCGCCTCGCGCAGCCCCAGCGCCAGCGGCTTCTCAACGAAGACGTTGATGTCACGCTCCAGGAAGTGCTGCACCAACTGTGCATGAGTCGCTGCCGGAGTGGCGATAACAACCCCATCCAGCCCCAACTTCTCCAGTCCTTCGAGACTGGTGCCGCGGTGAATCTCCGGGTACTGGCCAGCCAAACCGTCCAGGGTCTCCTGACTTCTGTCGCAAATGGCCGACAGTACTCCCAACTCGTTGAGGACACGGGCGTGATTCTTGCCCCAACGGCCGTGTCCGACAAGGGCTATGCGGACTCCTCGCGTTGACATATCTGATGCTCCTGCGGAAAAGGTACTGGGGCGGGACCCGTGTGGGCGTCCACTTAGATCTACTGCACAATGCCTGACGCGTCAACGGTCAATATAGGATTCTTTTCTGGCCACCAACTCCGCCAATTCGGCCCGGGCGTCATCAGACAGACCGGGCGTTTGGGCCAGTTTCATCAAGGTCGGCAATTCCTCTTCGTGCCGGCTCCGCACAGCATCGGCAAGGCGAATAAACTCCTCAGACAGCCGCATGAACTCGTCGCCCTTGCGGAGCGGGCGGATGGAGGCCCAGCGCCCCTCTTGGACGGCTCGCATGAACATCTCGATGGCATAGAGCGGACCCACCATCTTGTGGGTCACGTAGATGCCGGCCGCCACCAGAAAGAGAACCAGGAAGGCCACCGCACCCAGCATCGCGTAAACCACTCGGGCATCACGGGTGTCCACCTCTGGTTCCATGTCCGCTTCCAACTCCTGGAGAGATTCCGACATGTAGTCCGACTCCCCGCCCTGTGCCGAGAGACTAATGGACTTCTCCAGTGTCTTGCCAACGTCCATCAGGTCTGATGAGATTCTGCGCTCATTGAAATAGAGCGCCCCCAGGACGCCAAAAATGGCCAGGCCGAGGACCAGGACCAGCGCCGTGTACTTCAGCTGGAAGCGTTTGTCCACCAGCATGTTCCTTACTTTTCTCTTGTATCTTGGTGAGGTCATTGCCTCCCTCCTGAATAGGCCTACTTCAGTTTCAAAGACGATGCGATGGCCACGTAAGCTTTGTCTACTGCGTCTTTCACTGCCACCTTCTGCGCCTCAATGTAGGGGTCGTCCGCCCACGGGTCATCGGGCTTGTCCCCGCCGGCGAAAGGCGCTTCCCCGGAGAAGGTCGTCGACTTGAACGCGACCAACTCCACCGGGTCAAGCTGCAACTCAACGCGCAACTTGACCTTCACTTTTCCGGCCCCATCCCCGGACGGCTTCTCCACCTTCTCTATCCCACCCTTGAAAGTAATGACAATCTCCGGCTTGAAAGACTCCGCGATGTCGGGACTCTCGCCATCCTCCTCAATGTCCATCACCGACCCAACTTCAACTCCGGCAACGGTAATCAGGTGTTCAAGGAAGTACTGTTGAATCCAAGGAGTCAACTCTTCGTCGCCGTTGACCCGGTCGCGCAGCCCCTCCACGGCGATGCGGAAGAAACCTTGCCCGGCCGGTGGGAGGTTGCGGGGGTAGCGGGAGAGAATGTGGTTCACCGCTTTGGTTGCTTGCTTCTTCACAAAGTCTGGTTCACCGGACTTCTCGACCCGCTTCAAGTCCGTCAGCGAGCCGGGGTGCTCCAGGGCGCCAAGCGCCCAGGCGCAGGCCCCCCGCACCAGATGGTCATCGTCCTTGCGCAAGCAGCGGATCAAGTGTGGCACCGATTCGATGTGTCGCAATGCCCCCAGCACCTTGGCTGCCTTCGAACGGGTCTTCCAGTTGCTCCCCTGCCGCAACATCACGTGCAACTGGTCTAGGTCCTTCTTGCTCAATGGCTTCTTGGAACTGGACTGCGCCAGAATTGGAGAGTGACCGGCAATTAGAGCCAGCACTATCAGCAACAAAGCGAAGAGTTTTCGTTCCCTTGGCAATCCGAACTCCCTATCCTTCGTTACTGGCGACGGGCGGTTGCGGCACCTGAAAGAGCCCACATGCCACCAGGTCTACCAGTGAGGCCGACAGCGCCAGAAAAGACTCGGCATCGTTGGACTCCGGTCGCAAAGCTACCATGTCCCGCATGGCCTCTCGAGCTGCCCCGAACATGAAGCGGGCAGCCAACTCCGGCGACACATCTCGTACCAGGCCGATCTTCTGACCGGTTCTGATGGAACTCGCGACCAGTTCCTTAATTTCGGCAAAGAAGCGCTCAACATTACCCCTAATGCGCGGATCGGGTGTGTCGTGATTGCCAAACATGATGGCGGCCACATTGCGATGCCTCCGGACCGTCTCGATAGTCCGCACCAGATTCGCCTCCAGTTGCTCCAGGGGCGCCACTTCTCCAGCCAGGTCGATTCCCTTGATCCCCTCCTTCAGATTGGCCAGGAACCGGTCTGCCATGACCTCAAAAACATCCTGTTTACTCTTGAAGTACAGGTAAAAGGTGCCCCGCGCAATGTCTGCACTGGCAATGATGTCGGCAATGGTTGTCTGATGGTATCCCGCGTGGGCAAAAACCCCAGCCGCGCTCTCCAAGATCTGTTCGCGCCGTTCGTTGGACAGAGTGCGCACCATCATCTTCGCCTTTCTACTGTGTGTACCGCACCGCGTGATGCACCGTGATCATAGAAGGTGCAGGGCACAAAGGCAAGGCTCGCATGGCGCGCAAGAGCGGCCCCCCGGGCGAGAATTGCCACAGACTCAGCAAAGATGTCTCAGAAGGAGCCATATGGACACCCAAGTGCCGACTATTTCTTGACTTTTCACGTGCCTGCGGTAAGTATCGCGGCCTTGGGCCATTCACCCGGCAAAACCTGCCGGTAGGCCCGCCGCAACGATGCCCGTTTGCGTGCTATATCAAATGCTTGGAGGGAGTAACATGTTGGAAAGATGTCGAGAGATGTTGAGTGGACGTGATTTGTTGACTACCCATGACTGGACCCGGGAAGAGTTGACGGCAGTACTGGAGTTGGCTGAAGACATGCAGAAAGAAAGGTGGTCCGGGAAGTACTTTGATGTACTCAAGAACCGGACCTTTTTCATGTTTTTCTACAATCCATCAGTTCGCACCAGACAGTCCTTCGAGTGCGCTGCTACTGAACTGGGCGGCCATGCCCAGTTCCTCGAACCGAAGTCCATGCGACTGAAAACCGCCAAGACCGCTGGCGAAACCATCGAAGATGCCGCCCGCGTCATGAGCCGTTATGCCGCGGGCCTGGGCATCCGCATGCTCGAAGACAAGGTTGCCGCATATGGCGAAGGCTACAAGATGATCAAGGAATATGCCGATTGGGCAGACATTCCCGTCTCCAGCATGGCCGATGACCGCTTCCACCCCTTCCAGGGGCTGGCCGATACCATGGGTATGCGCAAGCACATTGGCAAAGATCTCAAGGGTAAGAAGGCCACCCTCGTCTGGGGCCACGGTGCCCTGGCCCGCTCCTGGTGCTCGGTGCAGGAGTACATCCTCATGTCCAGCCTCTACGGCATGGATGTCACCATTGCCAACCCGGAGGGCTACGACCTCGATCCCGAAGTCATTGGCTGGGCCAAAGCAAATTGCGCCGCCAACGGTCAGGAGTTCAAGGTCACCCATGACCAGAAGGAAGCTTACGAAGGCAGCAATATCGTCTATAGCCGCAACTGGATGAGCCCCAACGCCTACACGCCTGACGGCGAATTCCTCAAGGCACAGGAAGTCGAGAAGGCCCTCGCCTATCCCCAGTGGATCTGCGACGAAGAGAAGATGAAGCTAACCGACAACGGTCTCTACATCCACCCCATGCCCATCGACCGTGGCCACGAAGTCACTGACGAAGTTGCCTCTGGACCGCGCTCCATTTGCGTTGACGTGGCTGAAAACCGGCTTCACGTACAGAAGGCCGTCATGGCCGCCACAATGAAGTAGGGAGGAGCTCCATGAGCCAGAAAGTAGCGGTAATCGCCATTGGCGGCAATTCCCTTATCAAAGACAAGGCGCACCAGACGGTGGCTGACCAGTACCAGGCCGCCAAAGAAACCTGTATCAATATCGCCGACCTCATGGAGGAAGGCTGGAATGTCATCGTCACCCATGGCAACGGGCCACAGGTTGGATTCATCCTGCTGCGCTCCGAGCTGTCCAAAGGGGTGCTGCACGAGGTTCCGTTGGACGCTTGCGGAGCAGATTCCCAGGGAGCCATCGGCTACCACATCCAGCAGAACCTGCAGAACGAACTGACCCGGCGCGGGGTGCCCAAGCCAGTGGCCACTATCGTCACCCAGGTCGTGGTAGACAAGGACGACCCGTCCTTTGTGAAACCGACCAAGCCCATTGGACCGTTCTACTCCGAAGAAGAAGCCCGCACAGCAGAGGCCGAAAAGGGCTGGGCCGTCTCCGAAGATGCCGGTCGAGGCTGGCGTCGGGTGGTGGCCTCGCCACTGCCCGAGCGCATTGTTGAACTGGAAGCCATTCGCACCCTCGTCAATGCCGGAGTCTCTGTAATCGCCGTCGGCGGGGGCGGGATTCCGGTCATCGAAGACGACGGGCAGCTCACAGGCGTCGCCGCAGTGATCGACAAGGACCGCGCTTCCGCACTCCTCGCCAACAAGCTGGAGGCCACCCACTTCATTATCTCGACGGCCGTCGAGAAAGTGGCCATCAACTTCGGCAAGCCCGACCAGCAGGACATCGATGAGATGACCGTTGCGCAAGCCAAGGACTACATGACCCAGGGACACTTCGCCCCCGGTTCCATGAAGCCCAAGATCCAATCCGCCATCGATTTCATCGAGGGCGGTGGCCAGCGGGTCATCATCACCATCCCCAGCAAACTGCTGGATGCCGTGCATGGCAAGACCGGGACACATCTGGTCCCCTGACCCCCCGTTCTTCTTCCACCGTCCACATCGTCCAGCCTAACCATCGACAATAACAGCGTTATCTGGCGGCGCGTCCGCTGTCATTGCCGTTGCGTCACCGCGCTCGACGGAGACGTGGACTGCGGGTATGATGGGGCCATGATTCAGAGGAGATGACAGACTTAGCGAAACCAATGTAGTCGAGAAGAGGTGAGTTTGTCCCAAGCCGACAACGACCGTCGTTGGCGGCATGATTGTGGGGCGCGCGGTCAGGGAGAGATGGGGCAAAACGTGAATCAACACAGGTTCGAGGGACAAAATGAACGCTCGAAGCAGCTTGCACTCCACGTATCTTCTATTCTTGCTACTCGCTTCCTCGTGTGGACTGGACGACGTTGATATGCTGCCGGCCGGTCTTCTCGGGGATGAAGGGAAGATTCTGCTTCCCGCCAAAATCGAGGTGGACCAGTTTTGCCTCCAGTTCGGTCCTAGCGACGACACTCGAATACTTCGGAGTGGGCAAGCACTGCTCCCTCTCCCCAGAAACCCAGTGTCCCACTTTTGACACAGAGCAGGTCGAAACAGGCCGAAATAGGCCGAAATAGGCCGAACTCGATTTCGTTGGAAGTCTTTGAAATCGTTGTAAGTTGCTGTTTTTATTGGAGTGCCTTAGGTGCTTCGGGAGCAAGGAGTCGCTGGTAGCGTCGCTTTGCTCCCTTGTCCTGCGGGGCGACCCACCGCAAGCATGTCCCATCTGGGTGGAGCCTGGTCATCAAACGGCCCCCCCGCACTCGGCAAGCGGAGAACCCACGGCGGCAGCGCTAGCGAGCTGTGGGTGCCTTTGCGCTACCGCCGACCAGGTACACTGCCGGGGCCAGGCCGTGACTACGTCACCCGCCGCAACAAGACCAGCACCATCAGCTCGGGTGGCGAGTAGTGTCGTGGTCCCCCCCGGGGGACCCAGGCCCGCCAGGGCCGACGGGGGGGCGCGCTGGCGGGGCCGGGTCGTGACTGAGTCAGCCGATACAGCACGAAACCGGGCCCCGGTGGTTCGGATCGGACGGGTACGACGGGCCGGAGGCCGGAGCAACGGAACACGGCGAACGACTGGGCGGTGCTGGTGGGCGAGGGTAGCGCTTTGTTGGAGAGGGACAGCTATGCGGGAAGAATAGTCTCCACTTGAACCTTCAACTCGGGCACGTCCTGCGTCGCGATGACCCAAACCGCGTCAATATCAACCCCCATGTAGTCGTTGATGAGTACATCCCTGAGTCCTGCAATGCGGCGCCACGGGACCTCTGGATTCTGCTGCCGAAGCTCTGCTGAGAGTCGCTTTGTCGCTTCTCCGATGATTTCAAGTTGCCGCACGACGGCGTCCTGCCAGTGCGTCCTAGCCATGAACTCGTCCAATCCCACAGCCACATATTCTTCTAGCTTCCGGGCTGCATCCAGGATGTGCGAAAGGTAGACTTCATCTCTCGTCATAGGGCTACCGCGTGGGAGAGTACATCGTCCTTGATGTACGGGCTGAGGGCCTTCTCCGTTACGATATCAACCCGAATTCCCAGCAGGTCCTCAAGATCCTGCTTGATGGCTATCAGGTCCAGGAGGCTAGCACCGGGTTTCATCTTCACGAGCAGGTCAAGGTCACTACCGGCCGTCGCATCTCCCCTGGCAACCGAACCAAATACACGCACGCCGATTGCACCATGGCTAGACGCAATCCGCAGGATTTCTGTTCGTACTCGCTCATCGATTCGTAGACCCATGATTCCGCCTCCAACTGCATCCAACTGTGCCGGATGCTTCCACCGCTGTAAAGATAGACGTTGATGCCGCACAAATCTACCTGGCTTCTTCGGACGGCAAGCAGGGGTCTCCTGCGCCACTGAGGTGGATCCCATCCGCTTCCCCGCCCCGCTAAGTAACCATACTCACGTTACTGACCAATCCCGCGCAGAAACCAGCCTCATCACCGCCCTCACTTCGGATCGTCTTCGTGGAAATCCATAGCGGGGTGACCTACCGTTTCTAGCAATTCCTTGGGGCAGCACCTTTCCATTACTCGAGAAGAGTAGCTCACTACTGGGAAAAGTAGGGGTTGTGGTAGCCGGGGGTAATCTTGCTCCCGGTGTGGGAAGTGACCGGATGGACCTGCCCGGACGGCCACTCGATGGTGCAAACTTCCCACATGTCAGCGTCGACCAGTTTGACACCAGCCTCCTCGAAGACTAGCTGCCCGTAAATGTAGACCCGTACCGTAACGTACGATGGCCCGTAGCCGTGGTCGTTCCAGTAGTGAACGCCGACCCGGTAGGTGACGTGCTCGGGAATGTCGAGGTTGATGTTCTCGGGGCCGGCGCCTTCGGTATCGTCCCGGTCGAGACCCGGGTCATCGTTGATTGCCGGGTCGTAGCTGCCCCAGTTAGGGTGGGCATTAAACCAGAAGGCGTCGAAGGGGATGTCGAACCAACCATCAGGCTTGCCATCGCCGTCCACGTCAGGCCCACTTGCCCACGGGTGCAGGAAGTGCAGATCAAGGTCGCTGCCGGCCTCGGGTCCGGTATCGGACTCATCCATATCCTCCGGCGTATGCCAGAGTAGCTCGACGTGAATGGCCTCGTCGGGGATGACCGTCACTACATAGCCTGCCGGAAAGCTTGAAGGCGCTCCCTGCTCATCCCAAACATTCAGAGAAAAGGTGTAGATGCCTGCAACGTTGGCCTCGAAAGTCGGGTTGGGGAAGGATGCGGACGGCACGAAGACTGATTGGGACCCAGCCGGTTGCGTCACCTTCCACTCCCATTTAGCAGCCCCACCCTGGGGACTGCAAGACTCATCACCGAAGAAGTGGAGAGTAGTCTGGGGGATAACCTCAGTGCCCTCAGCGCACTCGATCGTCGCCACGGTACACGGGCCAACCGACTCCGTCTCAGCCAGGTAGTAACCTGTGAGTTCCGCCGTATCGAAGCTGATGACTTCCTCTGCTGCGTCCGCACATACCAGGTCGGCCTCGTGGTCCTCCGGCCCCGGCGGGGCCTCATGGGTATCGGTGGCCAGCACATCGTCGGCAACAGCGGCCGCCGTGATCTGTATCAATTCGACCCGCCCCATGCACCCGGTCAGCAGAAGACTCCCAATGACCACTGTCAGTCGAGCAACCATAGCCTTCCCTCCCAGACTGTTATTGAAGGAACACCTGCTCGGCCCGGAAGAGATCATAAATTGTGCTCGCCCAGCGCTGACTGTCCCCACCTGTCGAAAAGTTGCATCACCCCCAGCCACTGCATACACTTGTCTCGCGTTTGAGGGGTAAATGGTCGGGAAAACAATGGATGGCGTGAGATTCTCTTGGTTGGCCGCGCTGGGGCCCGCACTGGGCCTCGCCCTCTTCTGTGCATCAGCACTCGCCGATTCCATGCCTGAGCCGGTCCAGCCCGGTACCCTTGTCATTACCGAAATCATGTATCAGGCACCACCGGAGATCGAATTTCCACTGGGGCAATGGTTCGAGGTTTACAACGCATCCGATGATGAACGTACCCTCGCTGGCTTGACCATCGTCATCCTCTCTGACGAGAAGGACAACGGCAAGGACTACAAGATTGAACTCGACGGGGCCCCAGTCATGCCCGGCCATGGTTACCTTGTCCTGGGCGCCAGCAAGGCGCTGGCCATCAACGGCGGTATAGCCGTGACTTATTCCTACGGCCCCGACCTCTCGCTACCCAAGCAGGGCGGCATCATCCGGCTGGTCGCCGGCCAGGAAATCATCGACGAGGTCTCATTTGGACCTGGCTACGACCAGGTCGCACCGGCCGGACATTCCCTGAACCTGGAACCCGATGGAATGACCGAAGAGGCCAATAACCAGCTTCAGTTCTGGTGTCAGAGCGTAACCCCCATTGTTGGCACCAAGCCTGTCATCTACGGCTCCCCAGGAAGCGTCGGGCATACTTGCGACAGCGATGGCGATGGCTTTGATGAAGCCATGGGCGATTGCGATGATTTCGAACCCAAGGTCTCTCCCGGGGCCCAGGAGAAGTGCAACGGAGTTGATGACAACTGCAATGGTGAGGCCGACGACCCGCCCTTCGCCGATGCCCCGGCCTGGGGCAGTGTCGGCGTCTGCCAGCAGGGCGGTCCCATCTGCCTGGGGGTGGATGGGTGGGGCATCGAACTCCCGGAAGCGTGGCAGGAGGTCGAGACCATCTGTGACACTCTCGACAATGATTGCGACGGCGAGGTCGACGAGGGCCTGAGAAACTCTTGCGGCCACTGCGGCAACGACCTCCCCGACCTCTGTGATGGCGAAGACAACGACTGTGATGGCCTCACCGACGAAGATGTCGCTGGTCCTCCCGCAGAATTCACTTGTGCTGGCGACGGTGAGGGAGTGTGCGAAGAAACCCAGGGAGTGTGCAGTGGGGTGGAAGGTTGGGTCTGCCTCTACTCCCAGGATTTCGAGGAAGAGGAAGTCTCGTGTGACGACCTTGACAATGATTGCGATGGCACCATCGACGAAGGCTACGAGGTGGGGATCCCTTGTCCTATTGGCGAAGGAGCCTGTCGCAACGAGGGAGTGACCATCTGCGCAGCCGACCACGTGAGTGTCATCTGTGTCGGCGAGGCTGCCCCCGGGCTCGTGGAACTATGCGGCGACAACGAAGATAACGACTGCGACGGCCTGGTGGACGAGGGCTTTCTCGTGGGCGATACCTGCGAATCTGGCATCGGCGCCTGTCGGGTCACCGGGAAGTACTTCTGCTCTGCCGATCGGCTGGGAGTCGAATGTTCGGCGGTACCCCTGGAACCGGTTCAGGAGATTTGCGGCAACTTCCTCGACGACAACTGTGATGGCGAAGTGGACGAGGCCGCCTGCGGCGATGCTGCGGTCGACTCGCTGCCGCAGGGTTGCGGCACCGGGGCCCCGGGGACTTCCGCCTTGACAATTCTCTTGCTGCTGGCTATTCCCTTGCTGGCGGTGCGCGGGTATCGATTCCGCACCTGATTGGGTCAATCCACCCTCCCCGCCAAAGGATGCTGCCAGTGGCAATCTCGACCCAGAAACCCATGAAGGTGGCCGTGGCCATGAGCGGTGGAGTTGACTCCAGCGCCGCCGCCGCCATTCTCTTGGACCAGGGACACACCGCCCACGGGGTGACCTTCAGGCTCTTCGGCTGTGAAATCGCCAGGGCCGCAGATGGCAAGAGTTGCTGCAGCCAGGAAGATGTGGCCGATGCCATGCGCGTCTCTCTCGCCCTCGGCATTGACCATCAGGTCATTGATTTCTCGGAGCGTTTTGCCCGGGACATCATAGAGCCCTTCACTGCCAGCTACGCGGCGGGACAGACCCCTAACCCCTGCATCCTCTGCAATCAGCACATCAAGTTCTCGGCTTTCCTCGATTGGGCCATGGAGGCGGGCTTCGATGCCATCGCCACCGGACATCACGCCCGTATCGACCATGACGGTCAGCGCTGGCAACTGCGCACCGGGGCTGATGCCAACAAAGATCAAACCTACTTTCTCTTCCCCCTGAACCAGGAAAGTCTGCCGCGGGTGCTCTTCCCCGTGGGGAGCTTCACCAAGCCCGAAGTGCGGCGCATCGCCGCGGCCCGGGCTTTGCCCGTGGCCGAGAAGGGAGAGAGCCAGGATGTCTGCTTTGCCGCCGGGGGTAGCTACGTTGAATTCCTGGAGGAGCATGCCGGGCTCAAGCCGCTCCCCGGCCCCATTGTCATGGTTGATGGCACCGTTGTCGGCCGCCATGCCGGGCTTCATCGCTACACCGTGGGCCAGCGCCAGGGACTGGGCGTCGCCTGGCGACAGCCCCTCTACGTGGTCGCCAAGGAGTCCGCTGGCAATCGCCTCGTAGTGGGGGAACGCCCGGCCTTGAACTGTCAAGGTATTGGCGCGGTTGCCGCCGTCTGGACCGGGGGCGAGATTCCGGCTACCGGGACTGTCTTGACCGCGCGCATCCGCTATCGCTCAGCCGCATCGACGGCTGTGGTTGTGGCTGCCGGCGCCGACAGCTTCTCGTTGCGCTTCGAAGACCCCATGCAGGGGGTTGCGACGGGCCAGGCAGCAGTCCTCTACAGCGATGACGCCGTCGTTGGTGGAGGCTGGATAGCCACCGTCCTTGGAGCCTAGCCAATGGGCCCAACAGTCTTCATCGATACCCTCGGTTGTCGCACCAATATCGCCGATTCCTCGCAATTGGGAAAGCAGCTGACCGCCAGTGGCTACGCCCTGGTCGCCGACCCGGCCGGAGCCGACGTCGTCCTCATCAACTCCTGCACGGTCACCAGTGGGGCTGACCGCGATGTCGGCAAAGCCCTGCGGCGGCAACGCCGGGACAACCCAGGGCAACTGCTGGTCGTCACCGGGTGTTTGCCGGCCGCCAATGGTCGCCACCGGGTTCTGGAGGATGCGGACCTGGCTATTCCGGGCAATGACCCCGCAGCAGTAGTGGCGAGCATCCACCGGGCCATCGCTCTAGCTGGGCGGCTTGAGCCTGCCATTCCCGGCAAGCTCTCCCCCCGGGGATATGAAGATGCCTCGGGTCTCACCCGTGCCACCATTAAGATCCATGAAGGCTGCGATTGCCATTGCACCTATTGCATCGTCCCTGCCGCCCGAGGTTGCCCGGCGAGTCGGCCGGTGGATGTAGTGCTGGCTGACGTGGAAGGGGCCCTGGCAGCTG
>ERZ890953.599-NODE-599-length-20379-cov-5.490455_pt1 | contig 20379 bp, 27 predicted proteins | sample MGYA00521264_ERZ890953 | MGnify/ENA primary metagenome ERZ890953 (study PRJEB32303, sample SAMEA104408629) | aquatic metagenome | biome: Brackish water; feature: Chemocline; material: water | place: Baltic Sea | collected 2014-10-26T21:54:00 | depth 200 m ...
TTAAGCTGACGGCGGCCGGGTTAACCCAGTTATAAAATAACACACTGTATATAGTTTTATCCGAACCAGGGAACGGGTTGACCATATAAAAAGCCACCACGCCGATGACTATCAATACCATGATAGATTTAATATTGCCGCCCCCGATGCGTACCAGCATTTTATTGCCACAACCACTGGCAAAGGTCATACCAATACCGAATAAAAATCCGCCTAACAGGTTTTCCAGCCAGATGAGCTGTGTATCACGATAAGGAGGGAACGCTCCGTCTACCGACATTAAGCCACTATATTCGAGTATAACCACACCGCACAGAGCCACCACAATAGCCAGTAACCACGCTCGAAAACGACTGTAATCTCCCATATTAACCATATCGGACACCGCACCCATGGTGCAGAAGTTTGTTTTATTAGCAACAGCGCCAATGATGAAGGCCAGAATAAACGCTGACCAGAGTAAAAAAGATTGTGCACCGATAAAAGATTCAAAATTCATAATACTTGCCGTTTATTGGGTCGTATAATATTACACGAAACTTTTTATTCTGCTCAACGGTAAAGGTTTAAGCGTTTCTGAATTATTTAGATTGAGCTTACTGAAGTAACTGCTGGATGGTTTTGAAGTTTTTTTGTTGTGCATAATCTATTGCGTTCAAACCTGTATAATCTTTGATCGATTTATCAGCCTGATGATTGATTAATACCTGCACCGTTTCTTCATGCCCCCGTTTGGTAGCCCATATCAATGCAGTCCAGCCATTGGTAGTTTCGATACGATTTACATCAGCACCTTTCTCTATCAGCAGTTCAACAATAAACGGAAAATTATTTGAAGCTGCCAGCATCATTGCCGAATAGCCTCCTTTGTCCAGACTATCGACCTCGGCACCTTTATTAATCAGTTTCTCTACAGCATCGAAATGTCCATTTAATGCAGCCATCATTAACGGCGTCCACAGACAGGCATTACGCATGTTAACTAACTGATTACCGACCAGAAAATCATCCATGACCTGTAAATCACCCTGCTCTGCTGCATCAATTAGCGTGGGTAAAGCTTTGCTTTCCTGAGATGTATCACAGGCAGACTGAAATACTAATAACAGCACTAAAATTAAACGGAAAGTCATTTGGTGGGAGAAAGCTAATACGGGTAGTAAAGTTTAAGCCTCGTATTGTTGCAAGGCGAAATGGAAACTATCTTAATAACCTTCTTTACTCATTCGTTCAAGCCTTTTACCCGCCAGTCTGGCAGCAGTGCTTTTTGCATAAGTTATGCGTAATTGAGTAAGAATTGATTTTGCCGCCGAATATTCGCGCATTTCATAATGCGTATAACCCAGTTTTAACATGGCGTCCGGCACCTTATTGCTGGTAGGATATTTTTTCAATACTTGCTGAAACTCCACAATCGCCTGCTTAAAATTGCGCGTCACATAATTCGATTCCCCCAGCCAGTATTGCGAATTGCCGGCATAATTACTGTCAGGATAACGCTCTACAAATTCATTGAAAGCGGTATTTGCCATCTTATAACGACCTTCTTTCAGCATATCGAATGCCTTCTGGTAAGCCTCCCGCTCTTCACTGACCGTGGTAGAAGGTTTATTAGATGTAGACACTGTCGCCGGTCGGGACACGCCCGTTGGTACCGGCGTCAAACCTGCTTCAGGAACGCTAGCCGCTGGCTGTACCGGTTTGTCACTCGGCATAATGGCAGGAGCAGGTTCTATCGGCTCTTCAGAAATAGCTGGACCAGGTGCTGCCGTAGGGCGGTTAGAGGTTATTTCCAGTTCACGTAAGCGACGATCTGTATCCAGATATAATTCACGCTGACGCTTTTTAAGTCCTGCAAGATCATGGGTTTGCTGCTCCAGCATTCCGCGCAAATGGCTCACTTCATCGGCCAGTTCATCCATGCGCTGAAACAGTTCCAGCATCGCTCGATTATCCAGTAAGCGGGATAGCTTACTCATGTCCTGTTGAACCTTTCCCAGACCCTGTTGCACAGCGGCTAAATCATTAGTTAGTTGCTGATTATTTTTAGACTGTGCATAAACTGTTGAACTGCCGATGATTAACAGGCCGACCGTTAACAGCATCGATAATTTTAAGTATTTTAATTTCATGCTTTTACCATGACTGAATTGGATGTTTTAGAAAATTAAATCGTATACTGATTTATTACCTGACTACGTACTGAAGTTCAACACGTCTATTTTTAGACCAGGCTGCCTCATCATGCCCTAACTCTGCCGGTTGCTCTTCCCCATAACTAACAGTTTCAAGCTGATCTGACGATGCACCCTGAAAAAGTAATATGCGGCGTACTGACAGTGCACGGCGATCACCCAGCGCAATATTATACTCTCTGGAACCACGTTCATCAGCATGTCCGTTTAACGTGACATTTACATTACCATTTGCTGCTATAAAGTCACCATGAGATTCCAGTAAAGCCATGGAGTCATCACTCACCTTGGCACTATCATATTCGAAATAGATAACGCGCGAGGCTATCGGTGAATCGGCCTGCTCCAGCAATTCCTGGGCAGTCAAAGTATCCTGTTGCAGCCCTGTTGCCTGCGCATCAGATCCTGCAATTGGAGTGGCTGAACCGCCTGACATTTCTTCAGTCTGCTCAATAGCCATATCCTGATCTGTCTCAGGCGCTACATCTTCCTGTGGAGGTGCACAACCCGCCAGTAACAAAAAGCTTAATACTACAATTCCTGCTATTTTATTCATCTAAATTTCTCCTGTTAATATTCAAAATGGCTTTGTATGAAAATCATCTGAAACCACTCTATACCGAAACTACTGTCATTCCGGAATGTTTTTAGCCGGAATCCATTACAGATATGGCTCTTTTTAAAGTTTTAACTTCGTTATTAATGGATTCCCGCTAAAAGCATGCGGGAATGACGACATTACCTTATTTTCATACAGAGCCATAATATTCAATATTTATTGAGGCTGCCTGGCCTGTCATTGCCTGACTTTTTTATAAGGCCCCCACACTGGCTCTCTTATATCACCTAATTGGTCAGACAGTTTATGCCTCGATTTTCCATCTAGCGATATCATGTAAAGCACACCTTTATTGCCCTGAGTTGACGCGTACAGCACCATACGCCCATTTGGAGAAAAAGAAGGTGATTCATCAAGGTTACCGGATGTTAATAACGTTAAATTATTAGTTTCACGTTCCAGCAGAGCAATTTTATAACTACCACCTTCACCGTATACCATGACAGTATTTTTACCGTCTGGAGACAGGTCAGCTGCGGTATTATACCCGCCTTCAAAGGTTATTCTTTTAGCCTGACCACCGGTAGAAGGTATTTCATACAGTTGTGGCGAACCACTCCTGTCCGAAGTAAAAATAATCGATGCACCATCGGCGGACCACACCGGTTCGGTATCAATAGAGCGATGCGTGGTTAGACGGGTCAATTTTTTACTGGCCACATCCATAATATAGATATCAGGACTTCTATCTTTTGATAAGACCAGAGCCAGGCTTTTTCCATCGGGTGACCAGTTTGGCGCCCCGTTTATACCTTTAAATCCGGAAACCTTGCTGCGTCTGGCAGTCGCCAGGTGTTGAATAAAGATTTCGGCACGTTTATTTTCAAACGATACATAAGCCAGAGACTGCCCGTCAGGCGACCAGCTTGGTGACATCAGCGGCTCATCAGATTCAAGTACTGTGTGCGGATTAAAACCATCGGTATCAGCAACCTGTAACACATATTTTCTGGATTTATCATTTCTCGCACTAATATACGCGATACGGGTATTGAAAGCGCCCTGAATACCGGTAATTTTTTCATAAATCAAATCACTTATTTCATGAGCCGTCGAACGAATATTGAGTAAACGCACCGGAAAACTATAACCCAGTAATTGCTTTTGTTTGAGTACATCAAGCAATTGAAACTGCACATCAAGCAACCCTGCTGATTTATTGAGTACTCTTCCTACCACCAGGTACTCCTGTCCGATAGCGCGCCATTTGGCGTAATCAACATCTTTACTGTAGTGCGGCTGGCGAGGATATTCATCCTTGTTTAAAACTTTAAAGACACCACTTCGATTCAAATTATTGGTGATTATTTCTGCCATATCCGTCGTTAATTGAACAGGCAGGGTGCTGCTGTCAAACTCCACTACGGACACAGGAATAGCACCTTCAACACCTTCCGTTATCTCTATGGTAATCACGGCCTGAGCCTGTTGACTTATCCACAACAGCATAAAAAATAGCGGATAGATAAAAGATCGTTTCATAAAGTTTAAGTACATTGTTGTCATAAATTTTCGGCTTCTATTTTCATTCAGCAATCATACTGAATGTTATTAGTCATTAGGTTTAAATTTTAAAATTATATTGCGCTCGAAAAGCTCTTTTTCTTCCGGTTCCGGTAGTGGATCTGATTTTAATACAGCTGCCTCTACAGACAGGCGATATTCGCGGGTACCGGGGCATTTACCAAAAGTCACATCAAGTATTATACCGCCCGGCCCCTGCACCACCTGAACTTCACACAACGGTTTATCACCAGCATTAGCCGGTTGTCTCCAGTTACGTGAAATTTTTTCTTTAATCAGGCTGTAATATTTATTTCTTTTTGAATCTAGCTCTCGTTGCCTTTCTTCGGCAGCTAGTTGCGCTTTTAGTTCCGCTTCTTTTCTGCGTTGTTCGGCTTCCGCTTCCAGGCGGGCTTCTCTTTCGGCTTTTTCGGCCGCTTCCTGTTGCTTTCTTTTTTCATCTTCAGCTTTTTTTATGGCTTCTTCTCTCTTCCTTTCCGCTTCTGCTTCAGCTTCTTTCTGTGCTTTTACTTTAGCTTCTTCGGCTTTTACTTTTGCTTCATCTGCTTTGCGCTTTTGGTCGGCCTCAGCTTTCTGTATTGCCTCTGCTTTTTTCTTTTTCGCAGCCGCAGCGTCTTCAGCTTTTTTCTTTTTCAGAGCATCTGCCTTGCGTTTATTATCGGCTTCAGTCTTTTTTCTATTTTCCAGGACTTTTTTCTTTTTGAGTTCGTCTGCACGCTTTTTGGCAGCCTGATCATTCCTCTTCTTATCAAGTTCCTGCTGCTTATTCTGATCCTGGTTTTTCTTTATTTCAAGTTCGCGTTTATCCAGCTGTTTCTGGTCAATTATTTCAGCCTTGATAGTTTGATCGACTAAACTCTGCTTACTGACAACCGGCTTTACAGTTTCACCACTAAACTCCAGCAACGCTAAACCGATCACAAAAAGATGTAATGCAAGTGATAGCAATAATGCCCGAGGATGACGTTTTAGAGTGCCCAACATGAAAATTTAACCTTCTTCCCCGGGCTCAGTCACCAGCCCGACTGACTTTATATCGGCCTTTTGCAACAGCACCAGAACAGAAACAACATTTTGATAAACACCATTTTTATCGCCGCGAACCATTACCGGTCGATTTTTCTGTTTTTTGAGTGCCTGTTTCACTTCTAAAACCAGTGTAGTACCGTCAAGGGCAGAGTCTGGAGTTGCTGAAGTATTAAGAAAGAAAAGGCCGTTTTTATCCACACTGATAACCACCGGTTCGGGGCTATTCACATCCAGTGGATTGGCCGGAGCCTGAGGTAAATCAACCTCCACTCCCTGTTTTAATAACGGGGCGGTCACCATAAAAATTATCAGTAATACCAGCATAACATCGATGTATGGCACAACATTAATTTCAGCCTTGGCACGTCGCTTGTGGTTTGTTCTGGACATCAATTAACTCGCTGAAGTCTGAGCCTGACGCTGTAAAATACCGGTAAATTCTTCCAGAAAATTTTCATAGCGCACTACAATCTGATCAATTTCTGTGGCAAAACTGTTATAAGCAATAACCGCTGGTATCGCCGCCAGTAATCCCATGGCTGTAGCTATCAGGGCTTCAGAAATACCCGGTGCGACCATTGCCAGAGTGGCTTGCTGTACGCCAGCTAAAGAACGGAATGACTCCATAATGCCCCAGACTGTGCCGAACAGGCCTATGTATGGACTCACCGAACCCACAGTCGCCAGGTAGGATAAATTATTTTCCAGTGCATCTATCTCACGGGAAGTGGAAACTTTCATCGAGCGGTGAGCGGCATTAATAATTTCAACGGCATCCAGCTCTGCCTTACGTGCTCTGGCAAATTCACGAAAACCATTTTCAAAAATAGCTTCCAGACCAAATCGTTTTTCCTGACGGGTAGATAGCTGGCTAAACAGGTCGCTCAGGTTAATACCCGACCAGAACCGTCCTTCAAATGTTTTAGCTTCCAACCGGCTTTGCTTTAAAAACGTCCACTTTATATAAATCAGAGCCCACGAAAAAATGGAAGCCAGTAACAGAACCAATAAAACAAATTGCACCGGCAGGCTGGCGTTCATCACCAGGTGGATAAAAGACATTTCATTCATAAGTATGGATTTAATTTCTCAACAATATCTAAAGGAATCGCGGTTGGTGTAAACGCATCCGCTTTAACGCAAACCACTTTAACCAGCGCTTTATTTACTAGCCTGCTTTGACCACTTTGTGTGGAATAAATTTCCTGATTAAACATAAGACTCGCTTTTTTTAAGTCATTAATTTTAGTTTCTACAATTAGCAGCTCATTGAATCGAGCTGCCCTGATAAAATCAACGTTAATATTTCGCACCACGAAAACAATATTCTGTTGCAGCAAATCATCCTGTTCAAATCCAAGTGAACGTAGAAACTCGGTACGTGCCCGCTCATAAAATTTCAGATAATTGGCGTTATAAACAACTCCACCAGCATCGGTATCTTCAAAATAAATACGTAATTCAAACGAATGAGTAGCTGATACCTGCGGATCGCTCACTAGAATAATTCTCCCTCAGCAGGACTGCTTTCAGCACCCGGCTTGAAACCAAAATGAGTATATCCCCTGGATGTCACCATGCGTCCGCGAGGTGTCCTCATCATAAATCCCTGCTGTATCAAAAAAGGTTCTATGACATCTTCAATGGTCCCACGTTCTTCGCCAATTGCCGCAGCAAGACTTTCAACACCAACCGGCCCGCCATCAAATTTCTCGATTAATGAAAGAATTAATCGCCTGTCCATATGATCCAGACCGCTTTGATCAACTTTCAACATATCCAGTGCAGCATTAGCGACTGTTAAATTAATGACTCCATCAGCTTTGACTTCAGCATAATCACGTGATCGACGCAGTAAACGATTGGCTATTCGTGGCGTTCCTCTGGATCGTTTGGCAATTTCTTTAGCACCGTCTGCGGTTACTCTCAGTTTTAACAAATCGGCCGAACGCATGACAATGTGTGAGAGATCTTTAACACTGTAAAACTCAAGTCTTTGTACAATGCCGAAACGATCACGTAGCGGAGAGGTTAACAAGCCCGCTCTGGTAGTAGCTCCGACCAGGGTAAATGGAGGTAAATCCAGTTTAATGGAACGAGCAGCAGGCCCTTCACCGATCATGATGTCCAGTTGATAATCTTCCATAGCGGGATATAGAATTTCTTCAACAACCGGGCTCAAACGATGAATTTCATCGATGAATAATACGTCATTCGGTTCCAGGTTGGTCAATAAGGCAGCCAGGTCTCCCTGCTTTTCCAGTACCGGCCCGGAAGTCTGCCTCAGGCTAACCTGCATTTCATTCGCAATGATGTGCGATAAAGTTGTTTTACCCAATCCAGGCGGGCCAAAGATCAATACATGATCTAATGCCTCTTTCCTGCTACGGGCTGCAGATATAAATATCTCCATTTGCTCGCTAACCTGCGGTTGACCCACATAATCAGCCAGTAATTTAGGCCTGAGCGCGCGTTCCTGAACTGACTCTTCAGTTTCAGCTGTCGCATCTATTAAACGTTTTTCGTCCATTTGTTAACTTATAGCGTTTTGTAATGCCAGTTTAATCAAACTTTCAGCACTACTATCAGGCGTCGATTTAACGACGGCATTAATCATTTTTGTGGCATCTGCCGGTTTATAACCCAGCGATTGTAATGCCTCTATAGCCTCACTTTTCTGCGAATTTTTTGAGTGTGGAGTTGCTCCGCCAGGTGAATTCGCGGTAAATTCTTCATCGGCATCCAGTGCTTCAACCTTATCGCGCATTTCGATAATTAACCGCTCGGCAGTCTTTTTGCCAACACCCGGCAGTCTCATCAATGTAGAAACATCACTGGATTGAATACAGACAGCAAAATCCGTTTCAGAAATACCGGATAAAATAGTCAACGCCATTTTTGGCCCGACGCCATTCACTTTAATCAGTAACCTGAATAATTTTCGTTCCTGATCCGTATAAAAGCCAACCAGCGCATGATGATCTTCTTTAATCAGTAAGTGAGTCCATATAGATACAGCTTCACCTTCTTCCGGTAACTGATAAAAAGTTGACATTGAAACATCAACTTCATATCCCACACCCTGACAATCGACCAGAATTTGTGGTGCCCGTTTTATGGCCAGCAGGCCATTCAGTCGTCCGATCATCGGCGATAAGATCTCTTTCGGTTAAATGCTTTGGCGGGTATGCCGGTTTTATTTTGCATAGTTTGATGTTGTGCATGACACATTGCAATGGCCAGTGCATCAGATTCATCAATCTGTAAATCCTGTTGCAGAGAAAGCAGCCTGATGACCATATGTTTCACCTGTTCTTTTTGTGCCGCACCTTTGCCGACTATGGCCAGTTTGACTTCTCTGGCGCCATATTCCGCAACTTCCAGTCCGGCATGCAAGCCTGCACAGATAGCTGCACCTCTTGCCTGCCCCAGTTTCAATGCTGAATCTGCATTTTTATGCATGAAGACGTTTTCTATGCTCATCTGTTGCGGTTGATGTGTTTCAATTAATTCTGATAACTGCAGGAATATATCACCCAGTCTCTGCGGAAAAGAATCGCCCTTTACCCTGATGAAACCGCTACTTACATATTCCATTTTATTCGGGTGATTTTTAATAAACCCATAGCCGGTAATTCTTGAGCCTGGATCAATCCCCAGTATGATCATAATATTTTAAAGTGTAAGTGGGAGCAGGATAGTTGAATGTTAAATGAACCAGCTGCTTAAGAAGCAAATCATTAACACAGTTCTTGAATTTATATTTACCAGCCAGGAGGCAATTTTTTCTCTATCGTAATATGCTTTCCTTCGATAGAAATATAGCCACCTGTTTTTAATTCTTTTAATATTCTGTGTACCATTTCTCTGGTAGCGCCAACTCGCAATGCAATATCCTGCTGAGTAAGTTTTTCTGTGACCAGCTTATCCCCGATCTCTTCAGCATGCTTATATAGAACACGCACTACGCGGTTATAAACATCCTCCAGAGCAAGGCTACTGACTTCTTCAGTTAAATCCTGAATTAAAGCAATGAGCCTGTTGATGATGCGCATACTAATAGTGGGTTTAGTCAGCAAGGTATCCATAAATATCTGCCTGGAGATAACCACTAAAACGGAGTTTTCGGTCGTAATAATGCTTGCCTGACGCGGAATACCACCTAACGGAGCGAGCTCCCCAAAAGTATCACATTCGCCCAGGGTGTTTATGATAATTTCTTTTCCCTTGTCATTTTGCAGAAACACATCGACTTTGCCTTCGATAATGACATACAGAGAATCAGTTTCATCGCCCTGTGTAACAACGATACTGTTCTTGGGAAATTGACGAGTGACAACCTGGCATGCAAGCTGCTTTATGACTGCACCATCAAGACCTTTGAACAATGCGGTTTTTTGCAACGTATCAATGACTCTATTTAGGTTTTCAGGTTTTTCCGAACTTTCCATATTATCACTAATTTAAATTAAACTTCATGCATCGAATATACCGTAATGTAACCATAAGCCATGTTAACCATGTTAACCATGTTAACCATGTATGGTCAATTAGCTGATAAACCCCTTATACTCTATACAGTATACTCTTCTAATAACAGAGTTTTACCCTTCATTTTTTTAGGTTGCTCTATCCCCATAAGCTGCAATAAAGTCGGTGCAATGGCAGACAGGTTTGCACCTGTGGCCAACCGCCAGGGAACTTCATCAATAATCAGACAGGGAACCGGGTATATAGTGTGCTGAGTATGCGGTTCACCGGTAACTGGATCAACCATTTCATCACAGTTTCCATGATCAGCGGTCAAAACAACTGAATAACCTTCTTCTACGGCAACATCCAGTACCCTGCCAACCTCCAGATCCAGAGTTTCTACAGCTTTAATCACTGCATCGCGCACAGCCGTATGACCAACCATATCGCCATTAGCAAAGTTAACCACCAGGAACCCATACTCTTTAGATTTTAGAGCTGCAATCATTGCATCAGCCACCAGGTTAGCATTCATCTCCGGCTTTAAGTCATAGGTCGACACATCCGGAGAAGGGATCATTTCCCGATCCTCACCTGGAAACCTGTGCTCACGTCCACCATTAAAGAAAAAAGTAACATGAGGATATTTTTCAGTTTCTGCACAATGAAACTGGCGGTATCCGGCCTGACTGATAATACCCCCTAACATGACTTTGGGTGGCTCGGGAGGAAATGCAATCGGCGATAAAAACTTGGGATCATACTGCGTCATACAGGTCACCGTGACCGGATAAAAATCTCCCCGGTCGAAGCAACTAAAAACAGTATCTCCGTGGGTCAGAGCAGCTGTCATCTGACGGGTACGGTCATTCCTGAAGTTAAAAAATATAAATTCATCATTTTTTTCAACGGGAATATATTCAGGTAAAGTAGTGGGAGTAATGAACTCATCGGTTTCTCCAGAATCGTAGGCATCCTGAATCGCCAGCGTAATATTCTTAGCCTGATGCCCTTCACCTCTAATCACCGCTTTCCAGGCCAGTTCTGTCCTGCCCCATCGACGATCTCTATCCATCGCATAATAGCGACCGGAAACGGTGCCGATCACTCCGCCATATTCAGACAGTGCCAGCTCGACATCAGGAATATAACTCATAGCGGATTTAGGCGGTGTATCCCGCCCATCGGTAATCAGGTGCATCTGAACAGTTACATCATGTTTTGAACATAACTTAATTAATGCCAACAGGTGATTAATATGGCTATGTACTCCGCCATCGGATAACAGGCCAATTAAATGGATGGGCCGACCAGCCAGCTTACTGCGCTCAATAGCTTCTAAAAAAGCCGGGTTTTTAAAATAGCTCTTATTTTCGATGGATTCATCAATTCTTACCAGATCCTGCTTCACGACACTGCCACAACCGATTGTCATATGTCCGACTTCGGAATTACCCATTTGCCCGACAGGCAAACCGACACCTATTCCAGATGCTTCCAGTGCAGTGTGGGGATAAGATGAAAAATACCGATCTAAATTCGGGGTATTAGCTTCGATAACAGCGTTGTTGACTTTACTAGGATTCAGACCGAATCCATCAAGTATTATCAATAAAGAGGGTCTACGCGGGACGGATCTCGCTTCAGGCATTAAGGTTCCTACTATTTAACAGATATAGAAATGCTCCATTATACACGGAAATTCTAATATTAGGAGCTCAAACCTTGAACTGCCTGATTAAATTCTGTAACTGTATGGCCAACTCATTGACCTGTCAGTCTCTATCTGAAAACACGCTGAAACTGATAACGATTTATATCGTAATTTTTGCATTTTTTGTTAAATATTTGAAAAACCAGTCTATCAAGTAGAAAAAAAATTATTCAGCATCTTAAAAAACGAATTTTTTCATACAGTTTGGAATTATTAAATTATAGCGATCATGCAAAGGTATCGAGTACCAGCCCTACCTCCTTTTCCGTTGAATCAGCCAGCAATACGGCTATATCAACTTTTGCCTGCTGCATCATGGCCGTTGCCTGTGCGGCAACATTTCTATCCTGAGCCGAAGGGTTTGCCGGTGCGAGGGCAGCGCGTGCAATTACCTGCGCCTTTAACAGAGTAGCTCTGGGATCTCCCGGTACTTCAGAAGTATTAATTCCTACTTCTCCAGCCACCGCATATAACTGCCCATTCGGACCTTTTTCATAACTGAAACGCGCACCAGAAGTAACATATCGCCCACCCACAGAAACATGTGCCAGCTCATGGGCTTTAACTTCACGGTCACGGTTTTTGAGTTGCTGCAACCGCCTTTGCTCCGCAGTGCTAGCCTGGGTGGATTTGTTTTTAGTATCTGACTCTGCGGTTGAGTCTAAATCTTGCGGATTTTGATCTTTACTGTCAGTAGGTTGATGCTTCGTATTGGAAAATATAGAAGGATTGACTACGAGGGTGAGTTGAGAAGTCGGACTGCTGATTAACATGACATTTAACCAGTTTCATATAAGCCGGTTATCCGGTTAAGCTTTAACATCCAGCAGAGTACCGATGCGCTCGCCTGCCGCCTGTAATGAGCGGGCATTTGCCTGCATGCTCGTCACTATTTCTGTCTGCTCAACCAGAGCACGATCCTGAGTATTGGTATCACGGCCAGAAGACGCTTCAACTCTTGCTACCTCGGCAACATTTTTATCAAAGCGCTGTAACTGAGTTTGCACTCCAGTATACGCACTGTTTACCGCACCTGAAATATCCATAAAATTTTCCTGAAAATTTCAATAATAAAATTAATCGTAATTACAAGTGTAGCAAAACAGTTCGATTAGCGATGCCTGAGAGTCAATTTTGAAGGGGATTTTGTGTTTTTTTCAGACAAGCGGTCTACAGTTTTCAAAAAACCGGCTTTATTGCAGCCTGACCTGGGTTAAAACGCCTGCTCCTGATAAACAGCTTTTGCCTTATTTGAAGCAACCGCAAACAACTTCTGTTCACTTCTGAGTTGCTGCAGAGCTTCCGGGTTAAAATAGATTAGCCGTGTTTTATGGGCTGGCCAATCCTGATAAAAGTTGATTTTTATACCATCTGATAACCAGCTATAAGACATATCAGTTAAAAACTTTCCCTTTGTTGGCGCAGCTTTACCATATTTATTAATCAGTTTATTTAACATAACAGGCTGCTGTAACCCATTAAATTCATATTCAGCGAAGGCAAATTTTTTATCTTTTTTTACAAATCCGAGATACAGTTTTTTTGCCTCATGCAAAACAGAATCGCCTTTATAAACATCATGAAACGCCCCCACTCCCGCTTCCTTAACCAGCTTTACGCCTGCCATCTTTACCGCAGCCCTTAATTCATCGCGTGATGCACTGACTAAATTCACTCCAAATAGTTCAGCACTATTTACAGCGGTATTTACAAATACCAATAAAATTAAAGCAATGAGTTTCATGAGCCGATAACTGTTATTTAAGTAGTACAGTTATCGGCGTGTTCGGCTAAATTTGAAGTAAAAAAAAGAAGTTAATAAAAGCCCGGTTATGGCCCTGAATCTTCTGGCTTGGGAGGGATATTAGATTTATCTTTTTTGGTCGAGCCATCATCGACAGTTTGCTGTTTGGAATCAGCAGAAGTATCGACACCAGTAGATTTTTTATCTTCATAAGCATCATCATCTTCATCCTCGTCTTCGTAGGCTTCTGCCTCTTCAATACGATCCATTTCCGCTTCCATTTCCGCATCTGTTAATGGCTCGTATTCTTCATGTCCCTGATTTTGTCCCGATTCTGCGGGATCATCAACCACATCATAGTCATCCCCATAAACTGAACTTTTATCCGTCGAACTTTCTTCTTCATCAGCCTGATCCTGAGCTGCCTGCTCGGCATCTTTCTTCAGGCGTTCAGCGAAAATATACCTCGACGCGAGCACACCACTTTCGAATAAAATCCAGATTGGTACTGCCAGCAAAACCTGTGAAATTATATCGGGAGGAGTCAGTAGCATTCCCAGAACAAAAGCTCCGACGATAACATAAGGGCGTTTTTCTGCCAGTTGATCCGGCGTTGTCATACCTATTGCCACCAGGATTATGGTTGCAATTGGGACTTCAAATGCCAGCCCGAAACCAAAAAACAGGGAGATAACAAAATCGAGATATCGTCCAATATCGGTAGAAATACTGACCATTTCAGGACCGACAGACGTAAAGAAACCAAAAACCAGTGGAAACACAACATAGAAAGCAAACAACATACCGCAATAGAACAGAATTATACTGGATGCCAGTAAGGGTCCTGCTAATCGTTTTTCGTGTTTGTATAACCCGGGAGCAACAAAACCCCAGATTTGATAGAGTATGAACGGCATTGCCAGAAATACCGATAACATCAACACCAGTTTAAATGGTGTTAAAAAAGGTGATGCGACATCAATCGCAATCATCTGGGTTCCTTCGGGCAAATGTCTTGTTAATGGGCCCGCAAGATAGGTATAAATATCATTAGCCCAATAAAAAAGGCACAAAAAGATCACCAATATAGAGATAACAACTCTTAACAGTCTATCGCGCAACTCAACCAGGTGAGACATTATGCCCATAGACGAGCCGTCTACATCGTCTGTTTTCTGTTCTTCTTCTGACATTATGAACTTATTTTTTCAGCCTGAGTCCCGTCCTGTTTTGACGTCTCAGGGACGGAATCTTTCACAGCCATATCGGCCTGCCCGTCTTGTGTAATAGATTTTTCAATAGAACCCAGGTCAACTTCTCTTTTAGTCTCATTCACTATATCTTTTAATGAACTCAACTCTTCCTGTTGTTTTTTTAGCATTTGTTGCAGTTCATCTGTGCGAAATTCACGTTCCACATCAGATTTCACGTTAGAAACAAATCGCTTTATTTTAGCAACGTATGTACCTGCTTTTCTGGCTACAGACGGTAACCGTTCAGGACCAATAACCAACAGTGCCACGATACCGATGATCAGCATCTCGGCAAAACCCATATCAAACATAACAGTGAATCTTCAGTTAGACTTTATCTTTATCTTTGTCTTCGGTGGCCTTTCCTTCGATTACATTAGCTTTAGTATCGTCCGCCTTGGCTCCACCCTGTTCTTCATCCTTTATGGATTTTTTAAAACTACGAATCGCGCCACCAAGGTCACCACCGACATTACGCAATTTTTTAGTACCAAATAATAAAACAACAATTGCCAGTATTAATAATAATGACCAGATGCTAATTCCGCCAAAACCCATATCTCACCTCTTAAATTTTAACTATTTATCTTTCCTGGACGCCTTTTCTTCCAGCCCGGAGAGGCCAAAACGACGATCCAGTTCTTGTAATACCTGCTCGGCAGACAATCCTTTATGCGCCAGCAAAACCAGACTATGAAACCACAAATCGGCCATTTCATAAATTATTTGTTGCTCATCTCCGCCTTTCCCGGCAATGATAGTTTCGGCGGATTCTTCACCGATTTTTTTTAATATGGTATCCAGACCTTTATGATACAGACTGGCAACATAAGAAGAATCTGGATCTGCCTGTTTACGCGACTCCAGTACATCCATCAATCGTAAAAGTATATCATCACTCATGGCAGTAGATTAGTTATATATCTCAGAAGGGTCTTTCAATACCGGTTCATCAGTAACCCATTGTGCATTGTCAAAAACACGGTAAAAACAGCGCTTACGCCCGGTATGGCAGGCTATGCCACCAATTTGCTTAACCTGTAACAGTATCACATCGGCATCACAGTCTATGCGCAATTCTTTTAACTGCTGAACATGTCCGGATTCTTCACCCTTAAACCAGATTTTCTGACGGGATCTGGACCAGTAAACCGCCTGGTTTTTTTGTATGGTCAAAGTAAGGGCTTCCTTGTTCATCCAGGCAACCATCAATACTTCACCTGACTCGGCGTCCTGTGCAATCGCCGGAACCAGTCCATCAGCATCCCACTTGATGTCATTCAACCACGACAGCACTAGTCTCGAACCTCGATGCCCTGTGCTTTCATAAAGGCCTTAACTTCACTGATACGATATTCACCAAAATGAAAAATACTGGCCGCTAGCACAGCATCGGCTTTACCTTTAAGAACACCGTCAGCCATGTGCTGCAGCGTTCCAACACCTCCGGATGCAATCACCGGAATCTTTATCGACTCAGATACCAAGCGGGTCAGCTCATTATCAAAACCCTGTTTAGTTCCATCCCGGTCCATACTGGTGAGTAAAATTTCTCCAGCGCCATATTCATCCATTTTGGACACCCATTCCAGGACATCTATGCCGGTCTTTTTACGCCCGCCATGAGTGAATATTTCCCAGCGATTGGCCTCACCCGGCTGACTTACTTTTTTTGCATCCACCGCTACCACTATACATTGTGACCCAAAACGGTCGGCTGCCTGTTTTACAAAATCCGGGTTAAAAATAGCCGCCGTGTTAATGCCAACCTTATCTGCGCCGGCATTCAACATTTTGCGTACATCCCCAACCTCACGAATTCCTCCACCGACAGTCAAAGGTATAAACACCTCACTGGCAACCGCTTCTACCATGTGAACCATAGTGTCACGATTATCTGAACTGGCGGTAATATCCAGAAAGGTCAATTCATCCGCACCTTCCAGATTATATCGTCGCGCATTTTCAACCGGATCACCGGCATCGCGAATTTCGACAAATTTTACGCCCTTAACGACCCGGCCATTATCAACATCAAGACAGGGGATAATTCGTTTAGCAAGACCCATGTCAGTTCTTATCTATAAAAGCCTGGGCTTCAGCCAGGTCAATTGTGCCTTCGTATAGCGCCCGACCAATAATAACACCTTCAATACCAGAGCCTTTGACTTTATTAAGCTGCTTTATATCATCAATATTGGTTACACCGCCCGATGCAATAACCGGTATGGAAATCGCCTCAGCTAACAACCGTGTGGCCTCCACATTCACTCCCTGCATCATGCCGTCACGACTAATATCAGTATACACAATGGCAGAAACACCCTGATCTTCAAATTTTTGCGCCAGATGTTCAGCTGAATGATCTGATTCTTCAGCCCAGCCCTGAACTGCAACCATACCGTTTTTAGCATCTATACCAACAATGACATGACCGGGGAATTCAGTGCACAGCTCGGTCACAAATTCCGGCTGTTTAACCGCCTGAGTACCAATAATAACGTACTCCACACCTGCTGCGAGATAAGCCTCCACCGTGTCTATCGTGCGAATACCACCACCAATTTGAATTGGTAAGTCAGGATATTCCTGACAGATACTTTCGATAACATCGGCATTTACCGGCTCGCCCTGAAAAGCCCCGTCAAGATCCACCAGATGCAAACGTTTTGCACCTTGAGCCACCCATTTGCCTGCCATCGCGACCGGATCATCAGAGAATACAGTACTTTCTTCCATGCGTCCCTGGCGTAAGCGAACACATTGGCCGTTTTTCAAATCAATTGCCGGAATTAAATTCATAGCTATGCTTCACCATTCCACTGAACAAAATTAGTTAATAATTGCAAACCTGCGTCTGCACTTTTCTCCGGATGACACTGCATCGCGAAAACATTCTCTTTGGCTATCGCACAGGTAAAAGATTTACCGTAAACGCAATGACCTATTTCGAGATCTGGACTTTCTGTCTCCAGGTAATAACTATGAACAAAATAAAACCGGCTATTATCATCAATTTTATTCCATAGCGGATGAGGTCTCGTCTGCGAAACCTGATTCCAACCCATGTGCGGGACTTTTAAACGTTGATTGTGCTCATCGAGCATATGCCCACCGAAATACTTGACCTGGCCAGGATAAAACGCCAGACATTCGGTACCACCGTTTTCTTCACTGGCTTGCACTAATACCTGCATCCCCATGCATATTCCAAGAAATGGTTTATTGCGCGCCGCATCCAGGATTGTTTCGCGTAAGCTATGCTCATCGATTGCCGCCATGCAATCACGGGCAGCACCCTGACCGGGAAAAACCACTTTATCGGCCGCGGCTACTTCTTTTTGGGACGAGGTTAAAATAACTTTTTGATTTTTTTCGGCGACATGTTCCAGTGCTTTCGTTACCGAATGCAGATTTCCCATGCCATAGTCAATGACTGCAATAGTTTGCATATGCTTTACAGGCTGCCCTTAGTCGAAGGTATGACACCAGACATACGCTCATCTGCACTCATCGCAACACGAATTGCGCGTCCAAATGCCTTGAAAATAGTTTCCGCGATATGATGTGCATTTTTGCCGTGTAAATTATCAATATGTAAAGTCGCCATCGAATGATTGACAAAACCCTGAAAAAACTCGTGAAATAAATCCACATCAAAACCGCCAATACTGGCTCGTGGGTAATCGACACGGTACTCAATGCCGGGGCGTCCGGAAAAATCTATCACCACTCGTGATAAAGCCTCGTCCAGCGGCACATAGGCATGCCCGTAACGTTGTATGCCTTTTTTGTCACCGAGTGCTTTGGCAAAAGCCTGGCCCAGGGTAATACCGATATCTTCAACGGTATGGTGATCATCGATATGCAAATCACCTTTTGCGCTAATATCAAGATCAACCAGTCCATGACGTGAAATTTGTTCCAGCATGTGTTCCAGAAAAGGAATACCGGTATCAAATTTAGACTTGCCCGTTCCATCCAGATTGACAGTAACGCCAATCTGGGTTTCGAGCGTATTTCGGGTAACAGATGCAGTACGTTGAGACATTTTCCAACACAACTTATAAAACAGGTTGCAGATAATAAGCCGACAGACTCAAAAAATACAGCCCGATGTGACCAGTTATTTCAAATTTTCAAGCCACGTCGCAATCACTTTCACTAATGGCTCACCCTTATCAGTAAAATAATGATTAGCACCCGGCACTACTATTTGTTTCGAAAAAATATTTCCTTCACCCTGCATTTGTTGCGCGCGAATACCCGCTAACCTTTGCACAGCGGGATAATCGTCCTCTCCATATATATCCAGAATGGGTTTTTTCATGCTATCCAGTGGAAATGGTTCTAACATGGGTTGCTGGTAATCGGTCGCTCCCATACCTATTCCAACATAGGCATCAAAGCGACCTTCACCTTTGTTGCGAACATACTGCATAGCCATATGCGCACCACAACTGTGCGCCACGATAATTATTTTTTTATTTCCCTGTTGTTTTAGAAAATCTATTGCAGCATCAATTCTGGGAGTTGCCTCATCAAAAGTCGGCACATAATCATAATATTTGGCTGTTTTTTCCAGCACTGGAAGCTGAATAGACAGGGTATTCCAGCCATAACTTACCAGCCCCACTCGCAACGGGTTTATCGCATCTGCCCAATCCGGGTGAAAACCGCGTCCATGCATTACAATAACAGCACCTTCAGACTCATCAGCTTCGGTGTAAATACTTAAAAACTGATGACCATCTGCAGATAGAATTTCAGCATTGCCATCTAAAATGGCATCAAAAATTTGCTCCTTCAAGCGTTTTTCCCTTTCCAGGTCAGATGCCTGAACACTGGAAGCAATAAAGAGAAATGCTAAAAAAAGTATTTTCTGCATAAAAATATCCTCATTTATTTTTATATGATTACTCGTGACCATGTTGTAACAGAAAAGTTACCGGTCCATCATTTTGTAAATGAACCTGCATGTCTGCGCCAAAGCGTCCGCTGGCAACTTCAGGATGCTTGATTGCCGCCTGTTGCAACATAAATTCAAAAAGATATAACCCCTTGTCAGGAGAAGCGGCTGTGGTAAAGCTGGGTCGTCTCCCTCTTGTGGTATCAGCAGCGAGGGTAAACTGCGGTACCAGTAACAGGCCACCCTGTATATCACGAACAGATAAATTCATCTTATTGTCCTGGTCTGAAAACAGTCGATAATTCAGTAACCGTTCGAGTAAATATGACACTTTATCTTCATCATCATCAGGCTGGAAACCTGCAAAAACCAGTAATCCCTGATCTATCCGACCGACAATTTCTGCATTAATTTCAACGCTGGCCTTTTTTACCCTCTGTAACAGGACAATCATTCAATCAATCGCAGCATGGAATTAGTACTGTCAATCAGCGCACGAACTATTCCTTCCTCGGAGACCGCATGCCCGGCATCTGCAATTATTTTCAACTGACTGTTTGGCCACTTTTCATGTAATTCGAATGCCTGATCAACAGGACAGATTACATCATATCTTCCATGCACGATAAATCCGGGAATATCTTTCAGTTTAATCGCATTATTCAATAACTGGTTTTCTTCGAAGAAGCTATTATGCATAAAATAGTGGCATTCAATGCGCGCGATACTCAACGCAATATGAGGATCAGAAAAGTAGTCTATAACTGCACTGTTTGATCTGAGAGTGGCCGTACTTCCCTCCCAGATAGACCAGGCTTTTGCAGCCGCCATCCGTTCAATTTCATTACTACTGGTAAGCCTTTTATAATAAGCCTTAACCAGATTTGATCTTTCGTTTTCTGGTATAGGGGCTATGAAA
>ERZ890953.600-NODE-600-length-20360-cov-7.895198_pt1 | contig 20360 bp, 14 predicted proteins | sample MGYA00521264_ERZ890953 | MGnify/ENA primary metagenome ERZ890953 (study PRJEB32303, sample SAMEA104408629) | aquatic metagenome | biome: Brackish water; feature: Chemocline; material: water | place: Baltic Sea | collected 2014-10-26T21:54:00 | depth 200 m ...
GAGGGGGACGGAGCCGCGAGATCGGTGTGCAGCAGGGCCGACGCCAGCCGCCCGAGGGCCTCGGACGCCTCGCTCTCACGGACCCGCTGGATCTCGGCGAGCAGCTCGGCCTCGCGGGCCTCGAGCTCGACCCGGGACTGCTCGAGGGCCTGCTTGCGGGCTGCCTCGGCCGCGCGCCTGGCGTACTCGTTGTTGATGCCCGCCATCTCCTGCAGGGTGTGCCAGAAGCCCAGCCGGTCGCGGCAGGCCAGGGCGAGGGCTCTGGAGACCGCCAGTCGGTGCAGGCGCTGGTCCGCATCCACGGCCCAGATGGTGGGCACCTTGCGGATCAGCTCGTCGCCGGAGAGCTTGGTCCAGACATCGACAGTGACCAGATCGCCCTCGGGGCAGTCCGGGCCAACAGGCTGGAAGTGCCCCTGGAAGGTGGGCTCGAGCAGCGCGTAGTCGGCGAAGGTGAAGGCGGTGGTGAGGGAGCTGGGGACCCCCAGGTGGTCGAGGCAGGGCAGCTCGTAGACAGGCCAGTCCTGGGTGGGCTGGCTGTTGCCCTCGAAGTTCAACCGCAGGGCCCAGCTCTCGCCCTTCTCGGGGTCATAGCGGAAGAACGGATGGGCGCGACTCTCGATGGCGGCGCCGCCGTGGAGCCAGGCCCCCAGGCGGGGCATGCGGCCCTCGGAGGTCAAGCCCGAGGCCACGACATGCAGCGAGGGCCGGCAGGCGTCCAGGCCGCGGCGGATGCTCTCCATCAAGTGGCCGGGCCGGGCAGCGGAGCTCTGCTCCACCATGGCCTCGCGGTGCGAGACCCCCAGGTAGCCCAGCTCGAGGCGGGAGCCGCCGAAGCCCTTCACGGCAGTGGCGCCGCCGGCCTGCACGGTGGCCACCACCTGCACGGGGCGCCCCGAGAGCAGCAGCTTGGACAGGGAGGCCATGCCCCGCTCCTGCAGGGTGCCCGCCGAGGCCAGGGCGACGATGGGGGGAAGCAGCCGGAGCTCTTCGGGGCCAAAGTCCTGCCAGGTGAGGTGGGACAGGATGGGGCTGTGGCAGTACGGCTCGTACTCGTCGTTGACCTCGAGCTCGGCGACCCGGGCGGCCCAGAACAGCTCGCCCATCTTCTCGACCTGCTCGTCGAAGACGTCCGACGCGATGAGCACCGGATCGCCGTGGCGGATGACCCGCACGCCCTGGATCTCGCTCAGCCAGCTGGCGGCCATGCGCTTGGGGTGGATCACGGTGACCACGGGGGTGGCGTCGGTGGCCAGGTAGGCCTCGAGGACCCCGATGACCTTCTCGATGCGCGCGCGACGGCGCGGACGCATCAGCTCGGAGCCCCGCGGAGCCCCCATGATGCCACCGAGCGCGGAGGGATCGAGGAAGGCACCGGCCACACTGCCCATGGCGTCCTGCAGGGCTCCCGCGCTGCGGGACTCGGCGGACTTCTGGAACTCGAGCCGCAGCAGATCCTGGAGCTTGGTCAGCAGCGCGCGGATGCGCTTGCGGAACGCGAGGTGCCGCGGGGGAAGACGGTTGCGCACGGCCTGCAAGAACAAGGACATGGGCACGGCGTCGCTCAAGCCCAGCAACCGGGCCTCGGGCTGCACCGCCGCGACCAGCCGGGCCAGATCGGCCTGCAGCTCTTCGGCAGCGCGGCCCTCGAGGGCCAGCTCCTCCATCACGGCCCGGCAGGCGGCCTCGAAGATGGGGGCAGCTGGCACCGGCTCGAGCTCGCTCCCCAGCATCGCCCGCACCTGGCGCTCGAGCCGGGCGAGGTTGTCCTTGAGGATCCGCGCCTGCTCGGCTCCAGGAGCGACGTCCTCGAGCACCCCGGCGAGCCACACGTCCAGCCCGTCGAAGAGATTATCGGGCGCGGCGGCGGCGGGCGGGTACAGGTAGAGCGGGTACTTGGTGCGGACCCGCGAGGGGTCGCGGAACAGGAACATCAGGGCTGGGAGGAAGTCCCAGGCCACTGCGCCTTCCCGCGCCTCGGGGCCCACCACGTGGAAGCGACGCAGCGCGCGGATGGCGGCGCCCGCGGTGCGCACGTCCGCCTCACTGTTTGGCGCGGGCAGCCTGGGCAGGCTCCGGGATGGACCCACGGGCAACGGCTCGGGCCCGGCGCCCGAGATCTGGGCGCCACCGCCGGGATCGTCGTGGGCAAGCTCGGACAGGTCACCCTGAGGGTCGGGCTTCGCCGGCTGCAGCACCGGCGTTTCCTGGTTGGGGCTCATGGTTCTTCCCCGAAAGAGAGGGAGGGCGCGCAGGGAGGCGCGGGAGCGATGGGGGTGCGATCAGACCGCGAAGCGGTCCATCTCCTCGTTCAATGCGCGGATCTTGTCTTCGGGGGTCATGTCCATGCCCAGCTGCGTGAAGTCGTCGTAGCAGGGGCGGGACGGGTCCCAGAAGAACAGGCCGATGGGCAGCACGTCCTCGCGGTGCGCGATGGCCGTGGCCTGGACGATGTCGGCCGGGTCGTGGGTCATGCGGGTCTTGTAGAACCTGTCCAGGGACGGGTCCAGCTTGATGCCGTTCTGGTGCTCGAGCACCAACACCTTGTCCGGGTTGTTCACGTACTCCTCGAAGACCTTCGAGGTGTACTGGGGGCAGCGCTGGGCGATGCGTACGAAGGACAGGCCGCGGTGGCGGTAGGCGGCCTGGAGCACGGCGTGGAGGTGGGCCGGCATCCAGTCCACGGTCTGAGCCATGAACGAGACGTTGGTGAAGCCCAGGGTGGCCGCGGTGGGGTTGAGGGCCGGCAGCCAAGAGCCACGCGGGTGGGTGTTGGTGGCCAGACCAGGCTTCGAGGTGGGCGAGGTCTGCTTCTTGGTGAGGCCGTAGATGTTGTTGTCGAACATCATCACGACCATGTCCATGTTGTACCGGATGGCATGCAACCAGTGCCCAGCTCCGATGGAGCAGCAGTCGCCGTCGCCGGTGGCCACGAAGACCTTGAGGTCGGGCCGGCGGGACTTGACGCCGCAGGCCACCGGCAGGGCCCGGCCGTGCAGGCTGTGGAAGCCATAGGTGGCCATGTAGTGGGGGAAGCGGCTCGAACAGCCGATGCCGCTGACCACCACGGTCTGCTCGGGCGGGAGCTGCTCGTCGCGGCAGATGCGCTGCACCGCCGTGAGCACCGCGTGGTCGCCACACCCGGGGCACCAGCGGGCTTCGTTGCCCAGGTAGTCGTCGAGGATGAAGTAGCGCGAGGGGATGTCGAGGGACCAGTCGGTCTTGAGTCCGAACATTGGCGGCTCCCTATGCTTCCTGGGGGGAGAGGCGGCGCAGGATCTCGTCGTAGACCTGGCCGGGGCGGAGGGGCTGTCCGTAGACGTTGCTGAAGCAGTCCACGTCCATCAGGGTGTGGGCCCTGAGGACTGTGGCCAGCTGGGCATAGCGGCGAGGTTCACCCGGCAACAGGGGCGCGTTGATGGAGTCGGAGTAGTTGATCTCCACCGTCACCACCTGCTCATAGCGCTCGAAGATGGCCTTGATCCCCGGCTCGAGGGGAGACAGGAAGCGGATGTGCAGGGCGCTGACCTTCTTGCCCAGGGCGCGGGCCCTGTCGACGGCCTCGTTGATGGAGCCCAGCGTGGAGCCCCAGCCCACCAGCAGCAGCTCGCCAGACTCGTCACCGTAGACCGTGGGGGGGCGGAGGGTGCGCTGCAAGGCGGCGAGCTTGCGGGAGCGCATCTCGCAGGCGTACTGGTTGGAGGCAGGGTCGTAGGCCACGAACGAGCGGTTGGTGTGGGCCAGGCCCGTGAGGATGTACTCGCCGCCCGCCTGTCCGGGGATGGGCCGCGGTGACAGGCCCGTCTCCGGGTCCCAGTCGTAGGGCATCACGCCATCCTTCCACGGAGACTGGTCCACCGGCGGAGCCAGCCACTCGACCTGCACATTGGGCCGAGGGAAGGGCTGCACGCCCGTGGCGAGGTTGGTGTCGGTGAGCACGAAGACCGGGCCGCGGAAGGCCTCGGCCAGCTTGCGGGCCGTGACCATGAAGTGGCAGGTCTCTTCGATGGTGGCCGGCGCGATGACGATCTTGGGGGCATCGCCCGGGGCGCCGTACAGGGTGGCCAGCAGATCGCCCTGCTCGACCTTGGTGGGCAAGCCGGTGGAGGGCCCACCGCGCTGCACCAGGCCGATGACCAGCGGAATCTCGGCCATGACCGCCAGGCCGATGAACTCGGTCTTGAGGGCCAGGCCGGGGCCGGAGGTGATGGTGCAGGCGGTCTTGCCGGCGTAGCTGCTGCCGATGGCGAAGCCGATGGCCGCGATCTCGTCTTCCGCCTGGTGGACGCAGCCGCCGACCTGATGGAAGACCTCGGCCAGGTAGTGGGAGGCCGAGGTGGCCGGGGTGATGGGGTACATGGAGATCATCTCCATGCCCGCGCACATCACGCCCAGGCCCATGGCCTCGTTGCCGTTCATGACCAACAGAGGCTTGTCGTTGCCCCAGCGGGGCACCACGTAGCGCTCGGTCAGGTGCTGCTGGGCGAAGCTCTGGCCCGCGTCGAGCAGCCTGAGGTTCATCTCCACCACCTTGACCGCCTTCTTGCGGAAGGTGAAGCGGATCTGCTCACGCGCCAGCTCGATATCGCGCTGGTAGATCTCACAGAGCATCCCCAGCACGAACATGTTGAGCCCGAGCTGCGGGTTGGGGGTGATCCCCAGGCAGGCAGCTTCCATGGCCAGCTCGCGCACGTCCATGCCCATGTCGCGGAACTGCGCCACGGCGTCGGCGTAGGCCTTGCGGACGATGGGATCGGGGTCGGTGGCCCACTTGCTCTCGAGCAGCAGGATGGTGCCCTTGCGGTAGGCCCCCTGCTCGAGGCGGCCGTAGAGCACCTGTTCGTTCAGCGCCACCACCAGATCGGCTTCGTCGCCCATGTTGGTGATGTCGCGATCGCCGATACGGATGCGGATGCCCGAGGCCCCTGCACGGGATCGCGCGGGGGGCTTGATCTCAGCGGGGATGATCTCGACCGTCCAGACGCCATTGCCCATCTTGGCACTGATGGCGCTGAACGACTGGCCACACTTCTGTGCACCCTGGCCGGAGTCGCTGACGATCTCTACGATATGCTCGGAGACAGTGCGTGCGGTGGCAGGGCTGGCCTGGGAACCACCTGGGTCGGTGTGCTGGCTCATCTCGTACCTTCGTGAGAGGGTGGGAGCGGTGAGGGACGAACGCGGATGGCGAGGGCACCACCGCAACGGGCAACTTGCCTGGAGGGCACTATCTGCAGCGAGGACTCATGGCCTCGATGGGGCGAGATTCGCGACATGGTTCGCGAGGGCGCGTGAGCGACCCTTGGCCTCCTGGGCAGTGCGCCATCTACCCTATGAGGCCAGAAACAGGAAAGCCTAGCCCGGATGATCTGACCTGGATCACCGTAACGGGGCTCACAGGTCACCCCCCCGTGGCGTGACTAGACGTTGGCCTGAACCGTGCATGGAGCAGAGCGGCGCCGGCCTCGGCCCACAGGGCCGGGACTGGTTAGGCCAGGGGCCCTTCGCCACACCTTCGGAGAGCCCATGTCCGACCCCCTCGAGCTTCCTCGCCTGCCCTCCGTCGCTGGGCTCGACATCCCCACGGTGCTCTGCATCATGGACGGCGTGGGCTGGGGACGCAGGGACGCAGGCGACGCCGTCTTCACCGCCCACACGCCCACCCTCGACGCGCTGATGGCCGCCCACCCGTGGCGCCTGCTCCAGGCCCACGGGCCCGCGGTGGGCTTGCCCGACCTGGGCGACATGGGCAACAGCGAGGTCGGCCACAACGCGCTTGGGGGGGGCCGGGTCTTCGACCAGGGCGCGAAGCTCGTGGGAGCGGCCATCGCCAGCGGACGCATCTTCGAGAGCCAGGCCTGGCGCGACGCCACGGCCCGGCCCGGACTCCACCTGCTCGGGCTGCTCTCCGACGGCAACGTCCACAGCCACATCGACCACCTGCTGGCGCTGGTGGCGGCGGCTGCCCGCGACGGAGTCGAGCGCCTCAGGGTCCACGTGCTCACCGACGGCCGCGACGTGCCCGAGCGCTCCGCGCTGCAGTGGGTGGAGCCCCTCGAGGCCGTCCTGGCCGAGCACACCGCTGCCGGACGCGACTACCGCATCGCCAGCGGCGGCGGGCGCATGAACATCACCATGGACCGCTACGAAGCCGACTGGAGCATGGTCCAGCGCGGCTGGCAGGCCCACGTCCACGGCCTGGCCAGGCCCTTCCCCAGCGCCAGCCAGGCCATCCGCACCCTCTACGCCGAAGACCCGGCCATCACCGACCAGTTCCTGCCAGCGTTCACCGTGGTGGCAGACGATGGCCAGCCCGTGGGCCGAGTGCTCGATGGCGACGCGGTGATCCTGTTCAACTTCCGCGGAGATCGCTCCATCGAGATCTCCCGCGCCTTCGAGGATCGCCCACTGCCCGCGGGCTTCCAGCGCGAGGGTGCCGATGGCCGCCCCGCTCCCCAGGGCCTGTTCTTCGCGGGCCTGATGCAGTACGACGGCGACCTGAAGCTGCCGGTCCAGTACCTGGTGGAGCCGCCAGCCATCGACCGCACCGTCTCCGACTACCTGGCCGCCAACGGCATCACGGGCTTCGCCGCCTCGGAGACTCAGAAGTTCGGCCACGTCACCTACTTCTTCAACGGCAACTGCTCCGAGCCCGTGGACGCAGCCCTCGAGACCTGGCGCGAGATCCCCAGCGATCTGGGCGACTTCGACAAGGCGCCCGCCATGAAGGCGCGGGAGATCACCGACGCCGTGGTCGAGGCCATCGACTCCGGCCGCTACCGCCACCTCCGGCTCAACCTGGCCAACGGCGACATGGTGGGCCACACGGGCAGCTTCGATGCCGCCGTTGCCGCGGTGGAGTCCGTGGACGGCTGCCTGGCGCGCCTCGACGCCGCCGTGCGCGCCCGGGGCGGCGTGCTGCTGATCACCGCCGACCACGGCAACTCCGACCAGATGTTCGAGGTCGACAAGAAGACCGGCGACTACAAGCGCGGCACCGACGGCAAGCTGGCGGTGCGCACCGCCCACAGCCTCAACCCCGTGCCCTTCATCCTGGTAGACCACAGCGGCCTGTTCGAGCTGAACGCCACCCTGGGCGACGACGCCGGCCTGGGCAACGTGGGCGCCTCCCTGCTGTGGCTGGTGGGGCTCGAGCCCCCCGACGACTACCTGCCCGGGGTGGTGACGCCGCGCTGAACCATCAGCCCTCGGCGCCGCCCGCCTTGCGCAGCACCAGCACATAGCGCTGAGGCACCACGTACTCGGCGGTCACCCGCTCGAAGCCGTAGGCCACAAGCTGCGCCTCGAGCAGAGGCAGCGACACCGAGATGCCTCCGAAGGGAACGAGCCCAGGCTCGAGCAGCGGCTCGTTCTCGGCCACCACCAGCAGGCCGTCCGGCGCCAGCGCCCGCTTGACGTCCTCGAGCCAGCGGGTGCGCTCGTCCTCGCGGATGGACAGGTACAGGGTCTGGTAGGTGGCGCAGAGGAACACGCGATCCACGGAGCCCTCGGGCAGATCCGGGAACGACCCGTCGGTGGGGACGACGACCAGGCTGTCCAGCCCTTCATCGGCCGCCACGCGCCGCAGGTACTCGAGGTGCTGCTCGTTCATCTCCACGGCGTAGGCGCGGCCATCTCTGCCCACGAGCTCGGCGAAGCGGAAGCTGTAGAAGCCACCGCCAGCACCCACGTCCACCACCTCCATGCCCGGCTCGATGGACAGCAGATCGAGAATCCGATCCGTGCGCTCCCAGCGGTGCCGGTAGGGGCTGTTGAAGCGCACGATCTCGTCCAGGTAGAACAGCCACTTCCGATCCATACGCCCAAGGTTGTACTTGCCGGTCAGATACTCCGCGAGAAGCGCCCAGTCTTCCCTGCCGAACAGCTCCACGAAGCGCCGCCCGTCGTCGTTCTCCAGCATGGTGCGGCGCTGACTTTCGTCGGCCAGGGCGTACTCGCAGAACCACTCGAGGGTGGGGTACTCTCCGCCGAAGTTCTCCTGCTCGTTCAGCAGCTGGTAGCTGGCCAGCGCTTCCTCGAGCGCCGCGGGATCATCATCGCGCAGCCCACGCAGCACCAGCTCGGCCGCGGCGACGGCGTCGTCGGTGATGCCGGTCTGGTTCAGGAAGGGGTAGAAGACCAGCGAGCCCCGAGGATCCGACAGCGGGAGGGTGGCCACATCGGGGGGGGGCGGCGCGATCACGCCTGGGACGGGAGGCTCGGGAACGTCGGGCCGAAGCCCGCGCCCCAGGGCGATCCCGAGCCCGACCAAGGCCAGCCCCGCCACCAGAAAGCCGGCGGTCTTGGCAGTGTTCACAGGGACCTCACGAAACCTGGAGTCCCTTGCAGCCTACCATCCCTCAGGTCGCCGCACCTGCGGAGCGGCCTCAGTCGCAGTTGGCGAAGGCCGAGTAGGTGATCCGGATCGTGTCGCCGCCCTCGGGGATGTCGGTGCGGAAGACCACCGTGTTGGTCGAGGGCTCGAAGACCCAGCTGCTGGTGTCCTGGGTGCCGTTGACCCGCACCACGATGGTGTTGGGATCGGCGGTGTGGGACAGCTCGTAGTCGGACAGCTGCACCGAGGCGTCGGCCAGGGCCTCGACCATGGTGGCCCAGTTGGAGCAGATGGACAGGAACTCGCCGCCGGTGGCCTGGACCGCCTCGTAGTAGCCCGTACCCGGCGCCGCGGAGCCACAGCCGGAGGGGTAGTCGCCAGCGATGGCGGAGATCTTGACGTTGGCGGTGCTGCCCTTCTTGGCCTGGAGCTGGCTGACGTAGGTGGCCCAGGACCCGGAGGACTGCTCGGGCTCGTCGCTGACCAGGATGATGTGCAGCAGCGCGTCGGCGCGCATGAAGCCCTGGTTGCACTCGCCCGAGTCGGTCTTCTCGATGGCCACCGAGGCCACGGTGAGCAGCGACTCGGTGTAGTAGCCGCCGCCCGCCTGCACCGCGGTCTGGAAGGCGTTGAGGTAGCCGGGGCTGCTGTTGGTCATGTAGCCGCCGTGATCGTTGCAGCCGTCGTCGTCGTTGGCCACCAGCAGGTGCCAGTCCGTGGTGTAGCTGGAGAGCTGGGAGATGAAGGTGGAGAAGTTGGTGGCCAGGCTGCGGGCGTCGTCGTCCATGGAGCCGGACTGGTCCACGGCGAAGAACAGGTCGACGGGGGGATCGTAGGGGATCTCCCAGCTGTCGGTGTAGTCGCCCGCGTAGATGCCGCGGCCTTCGATGCTGCTGCGGTCCAGGCCGCCAGGGGCGTCGTGGGTGACCTGCAGGACCGAGGAGAAGTCGGCCTCGCTGTCGGGGTAGAAGTCGACGCTGACGGTGGTCCACTCGGCCGGGGCCAGGGTGAGGGGCAGGCTGGGAGACCGGGTGATGCTGAAGGCGCCGGACCCGCCGGTGAGCTCGATGGTGGAGAGCGTGAGGTCGTCGTAGCCCACGTTGATGAGGTCGAGATCGCCGGCGTGCATGCAGCCGATGTAGGCGTCGCCGAAGTCGTAGGGGCTGGGGTCGATCTCGAGATCGGGGATCAGGCCCTCGCCGTACAGGTCCACGGCCAGCCGCGGGGTGTCTTCGTCGTTGCTGGCGATCATGGCCTGAGCGTGCTGTTCGTTGGCGCCCACAGGGGCGAAGGCCACCTCGATGTCGGCGCTGGCGGTGGCCGGCAGCGTGAAGGTGAGATCCTCGAGGGGCGTGAGGATCGTGAAGCTGGTGGAGGTGCCTTCGATCTCGATGCCCGAGACCTCTAGCTCGCCGGTGCCCACGTTGGTGACCCGGAAGATGTCGACCACGGTCTCGTCGCGCCCAAGGGACCCGAACTCCACCACCTCGGGGGTGACCTGGATCTGCGGACCGCTCCCCCCACCGACGTCGTCGTTGCCGACGAAGCCGTGGTCGCTGATGCACGCGCTGGCGAAGAGCGCGAAGGGAAGGATGACAAGCTGCACTTTCATACGAGGCCTCCAGCGAGGGTACCCAGATCGTCTGAACCGTACCACGGGCCACCGTGGACCACCATCTCAGATAATTAAAGCAAGATCCGTGCCAACAGACCCGACCTCGAACCCTTCGAGGCCCACGGTCAAACGCCTGCTTTCAGCGATTCACAGCCCCCTGCTGCGACCTCCACACCCCGCCCCCATGGCACCCAGGTCGCGGCTGGGGCATCCAGACCCCAGGGGGTCAGCCCTCGAGGCCGAAGTGCCGAACCATCCGGTAGGGTTGAGTGCCCGAGGTGGTGAGCGCGAAGGTGTCGAGGACGAAGCGGGTGGACAGGTCGTGCAGGAAGCCTGGCGCCCGGGTGCCCGCGGGGCCCACCCCCAGGGTGACGTGGGGCACGAAGGGATAGGACGCCTCGGGTAGGCCCAGGGCCCCCAGCGCGGCGTCGATGTCGGCCTGCAGCGCCAGCAGCGCGGGGCTCGGGCAGGCCCGGGCCCAGATCGCCCCCGCCGCGAAGGCCCCGCCGCCCAGCAGCTCGACGGTGAGCGGGGGGCGCCGCCGGCCCACCTGGCACAAGGCCTCCTTGAGGGGCGCCAGGGTGCCATGGGGCAGCCCGTCGAAGCTGCGCCAGGTGAGGTGGAGGTGATCCGGCGAGTGGGGCTCGACGCCCGGCGGCAGCCGCGCGGCCAAGCGCCCCAGCCGACGGGCGCTGGGCTCGGGGATGAAGCTCGCCACGAAGTAGGAGACGACCGAAGGCTGGTCCGACGCGCTGGGCCTCAAGGCGAGGCAGCTCCAGCGGGGCGCGCGAGCCCGTGCACGGCGCCGTGGCGTTCCCAGAGGTGATCCATGAAGTCGACCACCGGATCGCGCTCGGGAGCCGCGCTGGCGAAGATCACACCGCCCTCGAAGATGGCGGCCCGGCTGTGTACCCGCTCGCGCAGCCAGGTGAGCAGGCCCGAGAACTCGCCCGCGGCCACGTCGGCCCACAGGTTCGGCAGCTCGGCCTCGACGGAGCGCGCGAGGCTGGCCGCCCACAGGCTGCCCAGGGTGTAGGTGGGGAAGTACCCGAACAAGCCCTCGGCCCAGTGCACGTCCTGCAGCACGCCCTGGACGGGATCAGCGGGCCGCAGGCCGATCAGATCCTGGTAGCTCTGGTTCCACGCGTCCTCGAGCTGATCCGGCATCAGGCTGCCCTCGATCAGGCCGAGCTCGAGGCGGTAGCGCACCAGGATGTGCAGGTTGTAGGTGACCTCATCGGCGTCCACCCGCACCAGCCCAGGCCGCACGCGGTTGCTGGCGTGGTACAGGGCGTCGGCGGTGACGGGGAAGCCCGGGTGCCGGGAGGTGATGAGCCCAGCCAGCCACTGGCAGAAGGGCCGCGAGCGGCCGATCATGTTCTCCCAGAAGCGCGACTGGCTCTCGTGCAGCGCCGTGGAGAGCAGGCGCCCGGTGCCGGTGCCGAACAGCGCCGCGGGGACGCCCTGTTCGTACAGGCCGTGGCCGGCCTCGTGCAGCGCAGCCCCGAGGCCGGGCAGCATGTCGTCGGCGCTATAGCGGGCGGTGATCCGCACATCCCCGGGATCCATGCCGCAGGTGAAGGGATGGACCGCGTCATCCAGGCGGCCGGCCCCGAGATCGAAGCCCACGGCCTGGACCAGGGACCGCGCCAGCTCACGCTGAGTGGCCACAGGCATGGCCAGCTCCACACCGGCGGCGGGATCGGGCCAGCCGGCGCCCCGCAGGGCATCGAGCAGCACGCCCAGCTCACCGGAGAGACGCTCGAGCAGCGGCCCCACCCGGGCGACGCGCGCGCCGGGTTCGAAGGCGTCCATCAGGGCATCGTAGGGGTGATCGCCGGGCTCGACCAGGCAGGCCGAGGCCTCGCTGACCAGGCCCACGAGCTCGCTGAGGGCGGGCACGAAGGTGGCGAAGCGCTGGGCCTGGCGAGCTTCGAGCCAGGCCTGGTGGCCCCGGGTGCGGGCGCGCTCGAGGGCCTCGACCAGCTTGACTGGCACGCGCACGGCCCGCTCGCGTTCCCGGCTGAGGTTGCGCAGGCAGCCTCGCTGGACGAGCGCCTGGTGGGGCTCGAGGCCTTCGAGGTTGTCCTCGAGGCGATCGAGCAGCCGCCCCAGCTCCGGGGCGCGCAGCATCTCGTGGTACACCGCCGCCAAGGCCGCCAGCTGGTGCCCTCGCCCGTCGGAGCCGCGGCGAGGCATCATGCAGAGCTGGTCCCACTCGAGGAGGCTGCGGGCCCCCGCGAGGGCGTCCATGCGCCGCATGTGTTCTGTCAGATCGCTCCAGGTGCGCTCGAGCACTGGGTCCAAGGCTCACCTCCTGGAGTGCAGGCGTAACCCGTCCCGGGGCCCCGAGACGCACGGGGCGCTTCTAGGTTTCAGCGATGTTCAGATCGATCTCCGCCGGCTCGGGGACGCTCGCCACCTTGACGTCTCCGACCTCGGCCAGGTTCACGCGCCGTCCCAGGGTGCCCCCACGCTCGAGCAGCGCCACGGTGGGCTTCTGCTTGCTCGTGGCCTCGCCGAAGCCCACCACCAGCGCCATGTGCCCCGAGGAGAGCCGGACCACGGAGCCCAGCGGGTAAGGGCCCTTGTAGTCCGCGAAGACCCGCGCAGCGCCCTTGTCGACCCCTGGCACCTGCCCGCCGACCATCAAGCTCAGGGTGCGGTGGGGCGACATGGCCGGGCGGGCCTCGCTGGCGGTGGCCAGCTCGGTGTACAGCTCCACTACCGCCAGCATCTGCCCCGGCACGCCGCCGGGGTGTCCCAGCCGAGCGGCCCGGGCGTCGCGCACGGCCAGGATCAGGGGCATCGCCGAGTCGCCCAGCCCCGCGAACCGGAACAGGGGCGCGATGGCGTCGTCGGGATCGAGGCTGTCGCTGAGCCCACCCAGGATGGCCCCCAGGGCCAGGTACATGAGGTCGGCCTTGGGCAGCACCAGGTAGTAGCCGAACCCGATGGCGTCCACGGCGGCCGACACCCGACGACGGGAGGTAGAGACCGCGCGGGTGGGATCGTGCACCGCCGCCAGCACCTGGAACATGGCGCCGTGCTCGGCCATGGCGTCGATGACCAGCTGGAGCGTGCGCTTGACCGGCAGCAGCGAGGGCGCGTTGCCCTCCCCCGCCTCGACGTAGAGCTTCTCGACCAGATCCAGCAGGCTGCCGTACAGCACCTTGGCCAGCTTGTGGGGCTGGAAGCGGAAGGACGCCACGGACCGGCCGTCGGCCTTGGCGACGAAGATGGAGCCGTAGCCCTGCGGGTTGAGCTGGCTCTCGCCCGCGCGCACGCTCTGGGACAGATCCAGCGTGAACGCGTCGAGCTGGGCCCGGGTGAGCCCGGACTCGAAGCGAAGCTCGCCGACGTCGAAGCGGCGGAGGGTCTTGGCCACGTCGATGGCCCGCTCGTAGATCTGGACATCGACCCGGAGCAGCCGGCCGTTGACGAAGAACTCCTCGGCCAGCAGGCGCACGCTCAGGGTGCCGCCGCCGGCGCCCTCGTGGTAGCGGCCCAAGGCCGCCTCCATGGCATCCAGCACGCGGATCACGGCGTTGTTGTTGGGCTCGTACAGCGCCACCGCCCGGCTCAGGCTGTGGAGCAGGGTGATCATCTCGCGTCCGAGAACCTGGACGGAGTCCGCGGTGTGCTCGCTGCTCATGAGGACCCCTTGCCCGAGCCGCTCAGGGCCCGCTGGATGGCCTCCCGCACCGGTGCGGGATGGTAGAAAGCGCCGCGGAAACGCTCCAGGGTCTCGCGGGCCTTGGTGGTGCCCACGTCGGCCAGGGCGTGGACCGCCAGCAGCTGTGCCGAGACCACCCCCTTGCTGCGGGTGAGGTTCTTGCGGGAGAGGATCTCCTGAAAGTGCGCCACGGTGCGATCGTCCTGGAAGCTGGCCAGGGCGCGGTAGTACGCAGCCTGCTCCCGCTCGTCCTTGTCGCTGAACCGGATCTCCTTGACCGCGCTCAGCAGGCCCCAGGTCATGCGGTTGTCGCCGGAGGTCTGGATGACCTCGAGCGCCAGCAGGCGGTTGTCCCGGTCGGGGTCCTTGAGGGCCCGCGCCAGGGCGATGCGCGCGTCGGGGTGGTACTTGCCCATCATGGCCTGGAGCGCCGCCCGGCGCAGCTCGTTGGAGTTGCGGCTCAGGACGCCGCACAGCGCCAGCACCGCATCGGGTGTGCCAACCTCGCCGAGGGCCTGGATGGCGTGGCGCACCAAGGCCTCGTCGGTGGCATCGAGCTGGTTGGCGTAGAAGCTGGTGAGGTCCTGGCCCTCCTCGGCCAGCGCGCTGTGCAAGGCGGCCTGGACCTCGCCGGGCCCCAGATCCTTGAGCAACGGAACCATGGCGCTGCCCAGCCGCTTGACCAGCGGAGCCATCAGCCCGACGAAGGGCTCCGGCTCGCGGTTGGCGGCGGCGGCGAGGCGCTGGAGCCTGTCAGGCTCGATCAAGGCTCCGAGCTGAGCCTCCGCCGCGGCCCGGTGGCGATCATCGGCAGCCAGCAGGGTGGTGAGCATGCCCGCGGCCTGCTCCCCCCGGCCCTGGTAGGTCAGGTCATCGAACATCCCCACCAGCAGCGCGCTGGCCGTGGCTTCCTCGGTGCCGCCCGCGACGCCCTGCTCCAAGCCCAGGTCGACGAAGCGCTGGATGTCCTCGGGGCGCCGGAACAGGGCGCGGATGCGCTCGGCGACCTTGGCCACCTTGCCGCTGGCTTCCCGGGGCGCCGTGGCCTCCTGGATCCACTCCAGGTGGCCCTCGCCGGCGAGCAAGCGGATGTCGTCGGGGGAGAGGGTGACCTCGGTGCCCTCCCCTTCGCTGACGAACTGGCCCGGGCGCTGGCTGGCGGCCAGCGTGACGTCTCCGTCCAGCCCTACCTCCATGCCCGCAGCGAAGGTGTCGGCAGCGTAGTAGCGCACATGCTGGAACTGGCGCTTCCACAGCATGGTGACCAGGTCGTCGTCGCTGGTGCGGCGGTCGGTACTGAAGACATCGACCAGGTTCTCGAGCTCGGCTCGATCGATCCCGTTGAGGATGGTCAGCTCGCGCACGCCGTCGCAGAAGAGGTTGAACAGGTAGGCCACGCGTTTCTCGTCGGGGGCCAGGGGGCGGCCCTGGCAGACCAGCCCGAAAGACGCCACACGCACCGTGGCCGGCCCATCCTGGACCAGATCCAAGGCGCGCCGCTCCAGGTCTCCGACCATGCGCTCGAGCAGGTCTCCTTCGCCCTGGTAGAGCTTGGAGGCCCGGATGACCTTGTCCAGGGAGGTGAAGAAGGCCGCCGCACGCTCGAAGGCGCGCTCTTCTTCTCGCTGTCCACCCGTGGGGGGAGTCGTTGGATCCATGTGTCAACCGCCTCGCTGGCTCTCTACTTGGGATTCCGGCCAGAGCACACAACCGCCGCCAGACCTCTCCATCCGACGGCGTTGAGCCGCGACGCCCAGAGCGCCGTCGGCTCGAACGACGCAGTGCAGGATCGCGTACGCCGACCCTGCACCGATTATGGGACGTCGAGCGCCGAGGGCCAAGCACCCATGCACCTGTTGCACGTCCACGATCGCCTCTCAGTCCGTGGGGGGGCCGATATCCACCTCCTGGCCATCGCGTCTCGGCAGGCCGCCGAGCACCGCGTCTCGCTCGCCGTGGGTCGCGTGGAGTCGGATGCGAGCCCGCCACCGGGCGTGGAGCTGCACCTGACGCCGGGGCTGGGCGGACGGGAGCGGGGCTCCGACGCCGCCGCGCGCCGCCTGGGCGAGCTGGTGGACCGCCTGCGCCCGGATCTGGTCCACATCCACAACGTCCTGCAGCCCGCGGTCATGCAAGCCGCTGCTCACTGCGCTCCCGCCGTGGCCACCGTCCAGGACCACCGCAGCTTCTGCCCCGGGCGCGGGCGCCTGCTGCCCGACGGCACCCCCTGCGGCGCGGCCCCCTCGGCCCAGGCCTGCGCCGCCTGCCTCGACGACCCCGACTACGCCTCCATGATCACCGATCTCACCCGCCGGCGAGCTCAGGCCTTGCGGGGCTTCTCCCGCGTGGTGGTGCTGTCCGACTACATGCGGGGCGAGCTGGTGAGTGCCGGCCTTGACCCAAGGCGCCTGCGGGTGGTGCCCCCCTTCCCGTGGTCGCCAGCGGCCCCCGACCCTCCCGCGGCCAATCTGCCCCTGGCACCCCTGGTCCTGGCCTCGGGCCGCCTGGTCTGGGCCAAGGGCTTCCACCTGCTGCTCGAGGCCTGGGCCATGGCCCGCCCCGCCCTCCCCCTGGTCATCGCGGGCGACGGGCCGGCGCGCGCGGCCCTGGAGGCCCAGGCGACCCAGCTGGGGCTCGACCGCCGCCGGGTCCACTTCGCCGGCTGGCTGCCCCGGCCTGGCGTCGAGGGGCTGCTGGGGAGGGCGAGGCTGGTGGTGATGCCGTCCCTGTGGGCCGAACCCTTCGGCATCGCCGGCCTCGAGGCCCAGGCCCGGGGGGTGCCGGTGGCGGCCTTCGACGTGGGCGGTGTGCGGGACTGGCTGCGCCCAGAGCACGGCTGGCTCACACCCGCCGCTGACGTGGCGGCCCTGGCCCAGGCGCTGGGCGAAGCCAGCCTCCCCGGCGTAGCCCAGCGCCGCGGTGCGCTCGCCGCCAGCTTCGCCGCCACACACTTCGACCCCGAGCTCTGCATGGCCCTGCTGGCCAGCACCTACGAGGAAGCCCTGGCAGAGCCTCCCCTGCGGAGCTAGCCTGTACCCGGTGCCCCGAGGTCGTTCATGCTCGCCATCCCCTGTCTGCTCCTCCTGTTGGCCTGCGGTCAGGGCGTCACACGCCACGATCCGCCTGTCATCGACGCCGACGCCGACGCCGACGCTGACACCGACACGGACACCGACGCCGACGCCGACGCCGACAGCGATCCGCAGCCCGACCGCGAGCTGCGCGGGGCCTGGGTCACCCGCTGGTCCTACAGCTCCGCCAGCGATGTGGAGCGCATCTTCAGCGAGCTCGACCAGGCCGGCTTCAACGCCGTCTACTTCCAGATCAGGGGCAACTTCGACGCCCTGTACAGCTCCAGCCTCGAGCCCTGGTCCTCTCAGCTCAGCGGCACCCTGGGCGTGGACCCGGGCTGGGACCCCCTCGCGGTGGCGGTGCAGCAGGGCCACGCCCGGGGCCTCGAGGTACACGCCTACATCAACGTCTTCCCCATGTGGTCCGGCAACAGCCCCCCGGCCGAGACCACCCCGCGCCACGCCTACCTCGAGCACCCCGAGTGGCTGGTGGCCGACAGCGGCGGCCAGGCCATGGCCCTGAACGACTCCTACGTCTTCGCGTCACCCGGCAACGCCGAGGTGCGCGCCCGGATCGCCGCCGTGGCCGCCGACATCGCCGACCGCTACGACGTGGACGGCATCCACCTGGACTACATCCGCTACTCCGACCCAGGCTACAGCCACGACGCGGCGAGCCTGGCCGCCTACCAGGGCTCCAGCGAGTCCTGGGCCGACTGGCAGCGCCAGCAGCTGGTCCAGACCGTGCGCGGGGTCTACCAGGCCGTCGATGTGCCGGTCACCGCGGCCGTCTGGGGCATCTACGAGAACAGCTGGGGCTGGTCCGGGGTCTCCCAGGGCAACATCGACTACTACCAGGACAGCCGCGCCTTCCTCTCCCAGGGCGTGCTCGACGCCAACATCCCGATGATCTACTGGGCCGTCACAGACACCCCGGGGGATCGCCTGGACTTCGCCACCCTGGTGCTGGACCACGTCAGCCACAGCGCCGGCCGCCACGTCTACGCCGGCATCTCCGCCGAGCTCTCCTACGACGAGGTCCTCGCCTGCGTGGCCGCCAGCCGCGCCGCCGGGGCCGACGGCGTCGTCCTGTTCGACTACCGCACCGCCGCCGACGCCGGCTGGCTGCAGGACTTCGGCGCCGCCGTGTTCTCCGAGCCCGCCGACACCCCCGCCATGGGCTGGCGGGACTGATCCAGGAGGCATCATGCACGACGCCACCACCCCTTGCATCCGCGTAGTCAGCGCGCTCATCGAGCGCGACGGCCGCTTCCTGGTCACCCAGCGCCGCCCCAAGGCCACCCTGCCGCTGCTGTGGGAGTTCCCCGGCGGCAAGGTCGAGCCAGGCGAGACCGACGCCTTGGCCCTGACCCGCGAGCTGATGGAGCGCCTGGCCCTCGAGGTCCGGGTGGGCCAGATCGAGGTCGAGGTGGACCACCAGTACGAAGGCTACTGCCTGCACCTGCGCACCTATCGCTGCCACATCACCGGCGAAGATCCCCGCCCCGTCCACGTCGCCGCCGTGCGCTGGTGTACCCCCGCCGAGCTGGCGGAGCTGCCCTTCCCCGGCGCCGACCAAGCCAGCGTGGACGCGCTGCTCGAGGACTTCTAGTCCCCCTCCGGGACCTCGACCTTCACCCGACGATGCCGCGTGTCGATGGTCAGCACAAAGCCTCCCAGCAGATCCTGGCCCGCCAGCCCTGGAGTGCAGGCCGCCCGGTGGCGGTCGATGACCCGCACGGGCCCCAGGTGCTGGCCGGCCAGCTCGATGTCCTGCGCCTGGTGAATCCGGAAGGTGGTGGGCTCCGAGTTGGTGGACCCGCTGGCCCGCGCCACGCCCTGGCGTTCCGACACCAGCGGCAGGTCCAGGCGACGCGCGTCCAGGTGGGTGCGGGTGGCCCCGGTGTCCAGCAGGGGCCAGATCTCCCGACCGTCCACGGCGATGGGCAGGCGGATCCGCGGGCCGACGCCGCGCTCCCTGCGCAGCCGCACCACGCCGGGGCCCTCGTCCAAGCCGTGCTCGTCGGGGTCCAGCAGGGTCATGGTCCCGCCCACTGGATCGATGATCACCACGAAGCGGGCCAGCAGGTTGGCGCCCAGCACCCCCGCCACCGGCAGATCCGTGGTGGACACCACGCTCGAGGTGCTGTCCAGATCGCGCACGGCGCAGGCCAAGCCCGGGATGGTGTGGCCCCCGATCTGGAAGTCCGGGAGCACGATCCTGCCCAGACGCACCGAGCCGAGTTCGCCCCGGCTACGGCGGGCCGTGCGACGGACCTCGAGCCCCAGATCCTCCGCCAGCTCATCGTCGCAGGTGGTGCGGGAGAAGGCCGTGTCCACGAAGAACACCCGCGAGCCCAGAGCCGGATCGTCCACCCGCACGTAGAGCCGGCCGGGGTCACCGGGCACCCGGACCATGGGCAGCGCGATCCCGGCGTCGCCGAACACGGGATCAGGGCGCGGGAAGCCGCCCGCCAGGGCCGGTGAGCCGAGCAGCGCCGCGCCCAGGAGGGCGGCGACCAGAGGCAGCGCGCGGTGGAGGAGGGACATGCGACCCGCAGGGCTCAGCGTTAGCGAGGGATCATGCCACCTGTGTACCGCATCGCCGCCGTCGTCGCCCTGAGCCTGACCGGCTGCCTCGACCCCGACACCCTGGACACCGCCGACACCGGCCTGGGCGACGGCCCCCTCCGCGGGGCCCTGAGCTTCGGCTTCCCGCTGCTCGAGCGCGCCGCCATGGCCCCACCGATCATCGGCTACGATCACGACCCCGAGGTCTATGAGGGCATCTACCGAGCATACTGCACCGACTACATGGGGCGGGGTTTTCCGCACTGCTACGACGAGCACGACGGCTCCGACTTCATGCTCGACGGCGGCTTCGACGCCATGGATGCCGGATCGGCCACCATCATCGCGGCCCTGCCGGGCACCGTGGTGGAGACCGAAGACGGCAACTACGACCGCTGCCACAGCGACATGTCCACCCAGGACGTGGACTGCGACGGGCACCCCATGGTGGGCAACCACGTGATCCTCGAGCACAGCGGCGGCTACCGCACCCTGTACTGGCACATGATGATCGAGTCGGTGGCGGTCGCCGTGGGCGACGAGGTCCAGGCGGGCGCCCCCCTGGGTCGCGTGGGCTCCTCCGGCTACTCGTCGGGCCCCCACCTTCACTTCGAGCTGCAAGATGCCGAGGGCGTCTCCATCGACCCCTTCGCCGGCGAGTTCTCCCAGCCCGAGACCTGGTGGTGTGAGCAAGGGGATCCCGACGACTTCCCGGGGGAGTGTCCGTAGGACCCGATCCCGCTGTCGCGGTTCTGGCTCCCCTCTCTGACGACCCGGTGATCGTTCCTACGGCCTCCGCGCACCAGGATCACGGTCAGAGGCGCTATATTGACGACACCGATCCGCTCGTCCGCTGCTGGCATGAAAGCTGCAACAGGTCGCGCCGACCACCTCTCCCCAGCCCTCATGGAGGCCCCATGCGAACCACCCACCTCATCCTACCCAGCCTGCTGCTCATCGCCGGCTGCGCCGACTACGCGCTGATGTCCGACGAGGGCGGCCGCGGCGCCGCCGACTCCGGCTACTGGGACGACCAGGAAGCCGACGCAGACACGGACGCGGACGCGGACACGGACTGGGGTTCGGAGACCG
>ERZ890953.601-NODE-601-length-20301-cov-5.661415_pt1 | contig 20301 bp, 26 predicted proteins | sample MGYA00521264_ERZ890953 | MGnify/ENA primary metagenome ERZ890953 (study PRJEB32303, sample SAMEA104408629) | aquatic metagenome | biome: Brackish water; feature: Chemocline; material: water | place: Baltic Sea | collected 2014-10-26T21:54:00 | depth 200 m ...
TGAATCTTGGGAAGAAATTAAAAAAGAACTTGTAAAAATAGATCCTAACTTTGACACTACTGATCCAGATACTCATCAGATGGATAGTTATGAACAGAGGTTTGCGAAGCAATTAGATTCTGCTAATTACAGTGAAATGCCATCAAGAGTTTATCAAAACTTGACAGGTTCAATAGAGGCAATAAAAGATGAGAATACAAAAAAGAGGAAATTAGAATGTCATAATGACGATCCTGACGAAACAAGGACAGCCTGCAAAGTATTGTTTGAGGGCTAATTGACCTCATATACTAGAATAATCGCTGAGGGAGTAATGAATTAAATTGGCTGGCGTTAACTGTACCTTTTTACTAAACTCAGGAGGTTCAATCCTACTTAACGATGGCACATCTGTCCTACAAATGAATGATATTACTTGTAGTGCAGGACTTGCAAACTGTAAATTTTTACTTAATGCTGGTGGTAACATTACACTCAACGCTGGGGGAGAATTACAAATGAATAGAGATGACTGCTCTGCTGGTCCAACTCCTGCAACAGGAGGCACATCAGGTACAGGCACTAGAGTAAGAAAGAGAGTAGGTAAACAATTAATCTCTGATAATCTAGGGAACAGACCAACCAGTGTAACCTCAGGAGAATCCACAGCACGTATCATATTCAAGGCCAAGGGATTAACCAAAGCCAGATGGCCTATCCTAAAATCAATCAACGAATCAAAGTGTATTAAGAAACCACACCAAATGGGAGAGTCAGTTGCTAAAATCATATTCAAGACAGTAAACGAATCCCTATCTCATATCTACTTTAAACATACTATGGAGAGTTTCGCTATCCCTCACCCATCAATCCAGATGGGCAGACAGATTAGACTATCCAAACTGTCCATGCTAAAAGAGGTAGCACAACAGATATTCTCAATGGATAAGCCTAGCAGTATCAGGACCTTTGAGTTCAATGAGAGTTTAACTTCTTGGTATGGGGAAGCATCTCAGGTCAAACTAACTAAGATGTGGGAGGAGATAAACATTAAACAAAGAATATCCATATTAAAGAAACTTGAAGTACCTATTGCAGACAGACAGACATTAGCATCTCAACCGTTTAACAAACTACCTGACTCTATTAGAGAGCCTATGACGGAACTAAAAGATGAGGAATTGGTTGGATTCCTAATAGGGATAATACCATTAGCAACTGCTGCATTAATCCTTAACATACTTGATGCATCACCTGATACACCTATTGATAAAATCAAAGAGTTACCATTGGACATTGATAAAGTAAAAGACGTAAAACCCATAACATTAGATAATCCACTCATAGCATTTACCCACTCATCATCCTTTATTGGAAATGTGAGGTATAACACCGATACACTAGAGATGAGGATATTACTAAACGGTAAGGCCTATAACTTTTGTAACGTATCTAGGAGATTGTTTGATGCCTTTGAAGGTGCAGGGTCTAAGGGAGCCTTTTTTGCCAGAGAGATAAGAACTCTACATGATTGCTAATCCCTGTTATTTCTCAGTTCCTGGAGATAGATGTGGAGATACTAAACTCTGTGGCCTATGTGGCAAGTGGTTATGTGATAATCATAGAAAGAACTATCCTCTGAGAATGAGGGCTATGATAAAAGAAAAGACAGGTATTTAGTTCTCTAGTATCAATTTAGAATAATTCCATCGTTGGAAGTTAAATTTGAATATCTAGGGGAGGATAAAGATTTCACTAATGCCAAAGTCTGGAAGGTAGAAGCCATCCACGTAACTACCACCAGAAATATGAGGAAATTCACAAAGACTGAGTTGGAAGCATCAGGCAGAAGCCTATCCTTTAGACCACTTAACATCAACCACGACTCCTCAAGACAATTACAATTCCCAGATAACGCCACCCTTGCTATGCATTTTAACCCAACAACTAATGCTGTAGAGGGAGCATTCAGAGTATCAGACCCAGCCATTAATGCAATGATTGAGACAGGTCGTATCAATGCAGTATCAATAGAACAAATCCCAACACTAGGAGAAACATGTAACCAGATTATCTGTGAACAGCACGGAGTTGCATTTATCGGCATGGCCTTACTGGAGAGTAACGTACCACCTGGCGACCCTGGAACTATCAATAAAATAGTTGCAATGGAATCTCTAATAGTATCTGATGCACAAAGGGAATGTAAAGAATGCTCTGATGATACAAAGTGTCACACTTGCAAACATGGAGAGTATGATGAGATATTAGAGGCCTGTCTAGCACAGAAGCAAATAGACACCCCAGAGATGGCACAAGACATGAGAGTTACTGCTTGCCTTGAAGAATTAAACAGAGTGAACGAACCAGCATTCAAAGGAATTACAATTAACATTAATGAAACCTATGATAAGATAGAAGCCCTCATTCATAAATGGAATAAAGCAGGAGCACCGTTATCCAAATCAATCCCTGCTGCAATAGAGAGATACTCTAACAGTAAAGGAATGGCTCACTACTATTACAAAGTGATGAGTGAAAAGTTTGATTAACACTGGTATATACAAACTAAGACAAGACCAAGGTGGGCAGAAGGATTCTAAATTAGTTCTCTAGTATCAAAATAACCTCGTAAACAGTAATGTCTAACGCTAAAAGAACAGAGGCTGATTGCCCTCCAGGAATGAAAGATGTTGACGGTAAATGCATAGCAATTACTGACGACAAATCAGAAATGGATAGCAACGCAGGCGATTCTGTCAATAAAGGCGAACCAACATTAACAGCAGCAAGCACTAAACCAAACCCAGCCGACACCCATGATTGTGGTGAAGGATTCAAATGGGATGGAGAGCAATGTGTTCCTTCTACACCACTAGATGGTACAGTAGGTAACCCTGATACTCCAGGCAAAGAAGCAATGGAAGCCCTTTATAGAAATATAGAGAAAAACAATGCTCGACATTCTGAATTTACTCAATCTTTGATTGAGGGAATGAAGACCCATGAAACAAAACTCATGGAAATGTTTGCCAGAGGTAATGGCCAATCAATCGTTAAAGCAGAAGCAGCAGCATTCGGTGTTAAAATCGAATCATCTTCTATGGTCAACGATGGAGCCAAGAATAGTGTATACGAAACCTCAGTAATGAACCCAGGTAAATTCTTTGAAAGTTCAAAACAAGGTGCAAATGGCGAAGGATTCCTAGCATGGAGTATCAACCCACAAGCATACTTTGAGACATTAAAGAAAGGCTGGATGAACTACACTGGTGGAGCCCACGGTAAACTCGAGGGAACCAACAATGCTAAAGGTGAAGCATTCACTATCTCTGCTGGCGACATGCCACAAATCTTCTCCAAACAGGTCTACTTAGTACCTGGTGGAAGAATGAGAGTACCAATCAGACAATTCCTCGATACACAAATCATCGAAGATGCTGATAGATACAACTGGTATACTGTTAATGGATTCGCATTTGACGGAACCCAAAGCGAAGGAACAGCAGAAACTGAAGAATCCCAAACGATTACTAAAGTTACTGCAACTCCAGCACTAGTTAGAGCACTACAGACAGTCAACTACTCCGATATTGAGAACGCACCATTCGACCTCATCGAGGCCTTTAATCGTGCAGCAGCCTTAGGAGCACTTGATGCAGAAGCCAAAGATGTATTGGACACTGTATACAATGCCATCACCCCAACAAACTGGGTTGAATCAGACGGTAGCGTAATCACAGAAGACGATACAACCAACCCAGGAACTGCACAACAAGAAATGATTTATGCAGGACAAAGACTCATCCAGAACCAAGGTGGAGATACTTCACCAGGTAACATGGTCGCATTCTTACATCCAAAAGCATTACAAGAATTAATTCTTGATGTGACAACAGAATTCTGGGCAGGAGCAGGTGGAGCACCAGCAAGTTCACCACAACTCATGAACTCCTCTATGGGAGTATTAGAGAATCGTGTTGGAGTTGATATTGTAGCAACTAACAAAGTAGCAGCCCAAGATAACACCACAAATGACGTTTACAGAAACGTTCTCATGATGAAGGGAAGCATCGGCCTTGCAGTCGCAGCAGACCTACAGATTGAAGCACAAAGAAGACCTGACTTGTCAGCCGTAAAGGTTGGTGCAAGACACAGATTGAAAGGTGCAGTAATCGATGAGACCATGACCTGTAGAATGTCAACAGCACAATAGGTAACCCCTATTTTCTTTTTCTTTTTTCTTTTATACCCCTAAAGGCAACGCTACACATGGGAACAACTAAATCATTCAGTCCTGTTTACAGAAAGAACGCTAAGGACCAAAAAGTAAAGGTCGGTATTAGTTTCGGTGGAGTAGTATATCTTGGCATTAATCATCCAAGTGAGATAAAGGCAAAACCTGTCATTAAACAAACTATCCAGTCAACTAAACCAATCGCAAAGAAATTTGGTACAAAGAAAACCTCTCGTAGATAGTTGAAAGAATATTCGCAGAGTAAAGCATTATACCATATTGATAAGATAAGGGACTTACAACAAGGGAATCCTATTGCACCCACTGAGATACAAGTAGATTTAGAAGCATACTGTAATGATAACTGCAATTTTTGTTCATATAGAAAAGAAGATGGCGTGAATAATACTATGTTATCACTATTAGATGGCAAGACCCACAAAGAGAACAAGCCAATAGGTAAACCAACTAAATCCTCTGGATGGGATAGTACAATGGCTGTATCACTACCTAAACAAATGCTAGAGGCTGGAATCCCTGCAATAGAAATAACAGGTGGTGGAGAATCTACACTATGGCCACACTTTGATGAACTATTAACTAATTTAGGGGAAGCACAAAGAGACATTGCACTTGTCACAAACGGAAGCAATCTCTCAGACAGACGTATTGACCTTATCTGTAAATATTGCTTATGGGTCAGAATTTCAATGGATGCTTCAAATGGAGTCCTCCACAAACAAATCCACAGAACTGCAAATTATGATTTTGATAGACGAGTTTCCAACATAAAGAAGATTATCCACCTAAAACCAAAGGAACTGATATTAGGTATTTCATTTATCATTAATCATGAAAACTATGACGACATTGAAGAATCTGCCCTATTCTACCACGGGCTCGGAGTTGATAACATACGATTCTCTTGGATGTATGACAGTTCAGGTACATCAGGATTAAGTATAGAACAAATTGCTCAGGCCAAGAAATTACTAGATAAACTCCAGGATAAACTGGGTATAATCCATTACGATACAGATAGGACAGAACTATACACAGCACCTAATGATGACTTTGATACTTGTCACTTTCAAAGATTCGTATGGTCCATCGGTGCAGATATGAAAGTCTATCCATGCTGTATAATGAAGTATAACCCTAACTTTGCTTATGGGGATTTAAGGGAGAACACTCTCAAAGAACTAATTGATAAGATGCACGAATCACAGACGGGTCTAGTCCCTGCAAAGTGTATGCCATGCTGGTTAAGGAATAAGAACAAAGCCATAGGGAATGCAGTAGAGCAGCCATTACATCATAATTTTATTTAAAACGTTTATCGGTATTATATCTACCACCAGCGTGTTTTTTACCTGTACGACATTGGCCACAAGTTTGTAATTCTTTAGATTTTGCCTTACATGACTTGAATACTTTGAGACACTTTAGACAACGCATTAGTAATTAACCCAATTTTTACCCATATAGTGGCACTTGGCACACTGTTGTTTACTCCAACAGTGAATACGATTTATGACCTTTGTAGTGGTCATACAAGTCTTGCACCTCAATCTAATCCAGCCCTGCTAAGGTCTTGCATTATGCCACCATACTTGTGTAATTCACATCTTCCTGCTTTTGTATTAACTCTATGAGTTCCCGACTTTCTAAGGTGTTTCATCTTAATCCCAGTGTCGACCATTATTGATATTTCTTTTTCTTTACAATGCCAGCAGAACACAAAGTCTAATGATGCTCCTCTATGTGGTGGCTCTCCATGAAATACCTTATCTGCTGCAAAAATAGGATAACTCTCTATAATATCTCGTCTTATGGCAGTTAAACCAAACCCTGCAAACTCTACTTGAATAAACTCATCATCAGGTAGGTCGCTTTCTTTTATCCATTCATATTTTCTTAACGTTCTTAACTTCATGCCGATTTTATTACAGATATTCATATTCTCAGTATCTGTCTGCTCCACATTCATGTAACCAGATAGCACAGGAAAGTCATGTTCCTCTAAATCTTTTTGTAGCCTCTCAATATGTTTAGGTAATACGACAATATCATCAGTAGCGATAACAAAGTGAGTATATTCTGGCCTGTCAAGGAACTCTTGTCTAGCCCTCTGGTAGGCTTTATATTCAGATGTAAATCTAATAATTAATTTATCACAAGGCAGTTTATCATTCCACATCTCTACATTCTCTATGTTAGAACGTGGGCTTCCCCTAAACAGTAAGAGATTAACTTTATTCATCCCATTTTACCTCTAATAGACATCTTAATGAGATTATCTAGTTTGCCCCCTACTCTGTTTGTCATTTGGCCTGTATGTTCTCTATAATTTAGAGTGAATACAGGGATTAACTGTAATTTGATGCCATGCAGCATGGTAGCCCTTAACCAGAACTCATAGTCTTCTGAATGTGGTAATTTACTCTCAAAGTTGCCTATCTTACGGAATACCTCACGATGTATCAAACTTGTTGACCCGTTGCCAAAGAATTTCTTCCATAGGACAGATTCATCATGTCCTGGCTCCTTTAAATCCCTCAAGTGTCTCCCTATTCCATCTATGATGTGGTAATGAGTGTAGTATATGCAATTCTCAGGTTTAGTATCATTTAGGCCAATCCATTCTATCATTTTAGGGATAGCATTATCCAATAGAACATCATCAGCAGATAACCAGTGAATATATTCCCCTCTAGACAGGGCAATTCCAGCGTTTAGGGCAGATGCTGTACCTCCATTCTCTTTGTAGATGTATCGAATTTTATCAAAATACTCTTGGCAGATGTTCTCTGTTTGGTCTTCACTGCCATCATTAACCACGATAACCTCACAGTTTGGCTGAATTATGGCACTATCTATACACTCTCTAAGGTATTTTTCACCATTGAATACGGGAATTATTATTGACACTAACACTTAATTGATAAATTACAGTTAGTGAGATATTGGGGTTGGTTGATAAAGTTTCACTTGACGTTGGATTTTGCTTCTATGAAACATCATTAGAAACAGTAAAGAGAGCCATAGAGAGTGTTAAGGATAATGTCAGGTATATTTATGCCATTGATGGTAAGTATGAATTATATGAATCCAATGAATTACTCTCCAGCCCAGATATACGGGATTATCTATCATCTATTGACAATGTGGTCATGGTGGATTATCCCAATAGAAAAGAGAACGAAAAAAGACAACGATATTTAGACCTCTGCAATAAAGACCTAACAGACTGGCTACTCATCTTAGATGCTGATGAGTTTATCACAGATGAAACAGACTGGGATTTAGTGTATAGACAATTAACAAAATTAACAAATGAATCCAGACTACCAAGTATCTATGGAGTCACCATCAAGCCTTATTCTAACAGTAAGAAAGAATTTGGCTATCCTAGACTATGGCGAGCCCCTTACCTTATTGACTATATGGAAACTCATAACTTTTGGAAGTTTAGAACAGATGGGAGAGTATTTCGTAGTAGTACTGACTGGGAAAGAATAGAGGGAATATTCATGAGAGGAAATGACAAGTTACGAGATGATGAGTATAATAAAAAATCCTATGCATATCAGTTAAAATTAATGAAGTATGAATCACCGTATAAGATGAAGTATAGAGAGATAGCAGAGAATACTAAAGTATGGAATCAGAAAGACACAAGAATGGATGGACTTGGAGGGGTTCCTGTAATGTGAGATGTGGAATTTGTATAGCACAGGGGATAGATTATGATGTTAAATCATTCCTAGAGATGCAACTACACAAATCCAAAAAGCATGGAGAGAAGAACCAAATGTCTCCATACGATAACAAGAAAGCATTCCAAGCCCAACAGGGAGGAAGAAAAGAGAGGGAACGTAATGCTGATGAATCCCTACACGCTGCAATAGATAGATGGAGAGGTAAAAGATAGTTCTCTAGTATTGTTTTGGAGATTTTGATACATGGCAACAGTTCCTTATTACATTCAAGCAGATGTTAAGATAGATTTACGAATTACAGACACCTCACAAGATACCCAACTAGACACTTGGGGAGTAGAGAGTGAGAATGAGATAGATGATGAGATTTATACAGCAGTGGCCAAGGCTAGACTGTTAAACAAATTACCCGTACTACCATTCACAGCAGGCTCAGTTCCATCAAGTATTGTATCTGCTGCAAACCATCACGTTAAGATGCAGTATTATTCATTCACTAGGAACCCAGAGATGGCTGCACTAGAAGATAAGAAATGGAAAGAAAAGGTTCAGATGTATGTCTCACGATTAGATACTGATAAAATCCTCTTTGGTAGGATAATGAGATAGTTGGCCACAGAATTAGACCATGATGAGATTAAAAAGAAGATAGTTGCAATACTAAAAGCCAGTGCTACTCTGTATACAACCTCTGGAGCAGCAGGACTGTTAAGAGCAATAGAGGTGGGATTCCCACAAGCCTCATTCCAATCAGCATCATTATCTGATGCCATGCTACCATATGCGTATGTAACTAATGGAAGTGCTCCTTTTGAAACTATACGCACAGGAGATGTAGTTAGTAATGCTATCAAAATACTCTATCATACTTTCAATTACGATATTGTAGTTGTGGTCTTAGAGAAAGATTCAAGAGCAGCAGAGGTATTACTAGATGAGTTGCAAAAATTAATTTTACAGACATTAGAGGTTGACCATAACCTGACAGGAACTGGTAGTGCATCAGTAGATGACTCTGCACCGTTAAGAATTGATAGATTAAGAGTTGGAACAGGAGATGATGGTCGAGGAATTAAAGGCAGAATTATAACTTTAAAATGTGAAAAGGTGACAGGATAATATGGCCAATATCGGAGAAATTACTGAACTTATTAATTCTGATGAACTTACTCTCCTAGTTGGAGCAGATACATACATCATGTTAACTGATTTAGTTATCCACGTTGGTAGGACAGAAAATCGTGTGGCCACTACAGATGCTGGTGCATTATACAGTTATGGTAAGGGAGAGAGTTTTTTTACTTGCACATTACAATTAACCACCCCAGAACTATCCTCATTAAACACACTCAACGCTTTAGATGCCAATGGAAATATGACTTCTACTGCTTGGCTAATCAAGGCCAATAACTTATCAGGAGCCACTAAAACCTTTGCAGCCACTGGAGTGTTAAAAGAATATGATGTCAAAAAATCCTCTGATGGGAAATATGTTGAGATTGATATTTTTGTAAGGATAACTACTGACCCAGTGGTTATATCCTAGGAGCATACCATGACACTAGCTGACGAAATTAATCGAATGATTGAGAAAGTCTTACAGGCTTCCACATGGACTTCTGCTGGAGGTTCTAATCCTGTTGAGAATTTCATTAATGAGCCAAGAGGATTCATCACTCCTGATTTAGAATCTGAGGTTAAAGGGGGAGGGGATTCAGCAGCAAAAGAACAGAAAAAATTTGTAACATTAGAGAAGAAAGTCACCAAATGGGATAAGGGGAATATAGGGGATGTTAATAGATTCACTACACAGCAGATGGGAAACCTTAGAGACTTTGTATCAAATCCTTTTGGATTTATGATAAAGTCAGTATTTAGAAAGTTTGCCAAAGGACTAGGAGTAGTAACATTTGCACTTATCATATTTGAGGCAGTAAAATGGATTATCTCAGAATTATTAAAACCAGGCAGATTACTAGACATTAGATTTAAACGTGATATTAGAACTGAGATTATTTCCTTTAGACGTAGGGAAGAACAGCAGAAACTAAAGCAGGGATATTCAAATATTATCATAACAACATCCCCAAGACTTAGGGGAGGACAGGGTCAAGTAACTAACACATTAGATTTAGTTAGGAATGGAAACTTTCCACAAGGAATAGGTCAATCACAGATTATGCCAATAGTGGCAGGATTACCAATATCAAAACATAAAGGCCGTGGGAGATTTAGTGGATAATGGCTGGTGAGAATGGTGCGTTATGGGAAGTACAAACATCAGCAGCAGATGGAACAGAGGCCACAGCATCAGGTGCAGATGCTAACCATGTAGCCTTATTCAATGATACTGCTAAAGTAATTGGTACAGCATCAGTATCTTACATTGATAATATTATAGTTGATTTTCGCAGAGCAGTTCCAGAGAATGAGGCCGTAAATACCGATAACAATGAACTCCAAGACATGGGAATAGAGGGCTTTGATGTTACAATAACTGGGTACTCAGGTCTTGCATCTACAGATGCAGCCACTAACATGGTGAACAAACTATCTAAATGGCTTCAAGATGGCAATACAGCCACAGGGTACACTAAAGGTAGATTCGGTTTAAGATTAGATAATGCCCCTCAATGGAATATAGTGCCAACATCAACCCTAGGATTGCATCTCTTATCTGCTAATTTTCAATATCTTGGAGAAAATAAAGTAACTGTAAAGTTTACCATTAAATTAGCATTGGGTGGGGATATAGCAAGTGCCATCTAATTTTAGTAGCCTTGCAGTTGACTGGTATGACCAATCCGATGCCTATGCTACTACTGCTGACATTACTGCTGACGTTAAATCTATCCCACTATTTACAGACACAGGAACTGGAGAAGTAAATCAATGCACGATAGTAATTAGGTCATTAGACGGGGCATACAATACAACAGGGTCCACAATATTTGCTAACTGGGATAGAATAAGATTAAGGGTTACAGATTTAGCATCCAATACCTATGACAGATACTTTGAGATACTAAACATTATTCCATCACAATCAAAGGGAGAGGGAACGCTACTAACCCTGGAATGTATCGGAATAGAATATCACACTCAACAACTCCACATAAGCAAGCCTTACTACTTTGAGGACTCGTACACTGTGGCCTTATCTGTTGGGGACATGTATGAAAGGAGTAGAGGAACCGAGCAGCCCATCCTTTCTAATTATAATATTGTATATACTGAGGGTAATGGATTCGGCAATGCTTTACCATTTTATAATGCAAATAATTGGGAGTTTGGAATTAATGAAGATACCTGTTACAATAGATGGATTGATTTGATTGATGGTGCAGGAGCAGCAGTATCTGCAGGAGGGGCATTAACATTTTACGAACTTAACTTTATCACCACAGGGGTAAACGCAATGAACTTTAAACTTAGAGCATCAGGGGATAATAGTACGATAGTTCAGGTGGTAAACTCTGTGGCCACAGGGGTTAAGGTTGGAGAACAGGAGGGAATGCTATCAAATCCATCTGGTACTAATGTCATGGCATGGGGGAGTAATGAGCATGGAACACTTCCAGTGGATAATAGTAAGTATGATTCTGGCTTGTTGAAATTCATCTTTAGGCCTAACTGGGTAACTGGTGTAGCATACGCAGTTGATTCCTATGTCCAAATTGAATCCACAGGAACACCACATCCTAAACATTACAAGTGCCTAATTGCTCATACATCTGGAACATTTGCAACTGACTTGTCAGCAGGCAAATGGGTACTCACTGATATGTCAATAGAGTTTGGTGATACAATACAATACTCTCCTTGGACAGATGGTAAGGCAGCCTTACTATCAAACTCTGGAGCAGACCCTGCAAGAGTTAATTTCACTAATGCAGGATGGTTTGATATTAATGTCGTAATCAATGAATCTGAATTTTTTAGAACTTGGGTAGATGCAAGAGTAACTACTACAAACACTAATACAGATTTAGATACACTTGCAGCACGTTACGCTTACAGCACAGCCAGAAGCACATTCCCTAGAGGATTCCGTGTATTGGTTACAGCCACAGGAACACTCACAGGAGACTTGGCAAACTTTCAAGATATGGTAGTAGAGAGAGTTCCCCTTAACTCCACAGGAACAAACACATGGAGAAAATTATACACTTTTGATACGGGTAATAATAAAGTCCAGATTGCCAATTTAGATGATGGTAAAATTTATGTCGATACTGTCGGAGGTTCTGCTGGTTCTCCTACTCATACATGGAGCACATCTGTGGCAGCCTCATACGGGAATGATTGCTTTCATCCATACACCACAGCACCAGCACAAGACGTAGGTATTGATTTAGTATTCCAACCGTCTGGAAGTGACCCAGGCAAATATATTCCACGTTCTGATATTGATGATTCCACTGCAAGGCCAGACATATCATCTGACGGTGGAGTATTTGCACAAAATCAAGATTCAGCAATTAAACTTGTAGCCCTTGCCCCAGACATTCTGTCTAGCACAGCATCTGACTTTGCAGGCCAATCATCTGGATGGTACAAGACCACAATAGGATGGAATATTAGATTCCCATTCCCTACAACTAATGATAATTCTATCTCTGAATCTGTAGGTCAATTATACGGAGGAGGAACAACTGGGGCAAACAAAGTGGGAGGGTCAGGTAATGAGTTATGGGTTACAGCGACAGCCTACAAGATAGGTGATATTGTTTACAATTCTACATCCAGATATATTGCATTAACTAACCATACATCTGGAACATTTGCCACAGACAAGGCAGCAGGAGACTGGAGACTATTAGTGCCAGGAGAGCCTGCAACACTTGATATTCAAAATATGAATTTTACCCATGATGGACAGGATGGCTTTAACACTATTAATTCAGCATCAGAAGATTTAGGACAAATCTCAGCAATCGCCTTTTGGTTAAAATTCTCCATTCAGGCAGGAGGTAAAGAATTAAATGATGAGCACAGATTTAGAGCATTTGCCATTGACACCAAAGACAATGTAGTCTATCAGGATTTTGTTGTTAGATTCTCAAACAACTGGGAAGACATTAGACTAGTAGGTTCCTTTAGAATCTACAAGGGAAGAAAACCTCTATACGGTTGGGATGCTGCCATCGCTGCATTTGTCCCACCTAAAGAATTAGAAATTATCAACATCTTTGAGTGGAGAAATATCAAAATATTTGGCGTTCAATATCAACCACAGTATGACAAGTATGGCAGATTTAATCCAGCAGCAGCAATAGTAGATGAGTCAGGCAACTCTGTCACTTGGGGCAATCTTGCAGGGGCAACTAGAACTCTATGGGTAGATGGATTTAGATTTATCAAGCCTTTGCTGGTAACAAGTGGTCCAGTTACAGACAGGAATTTAGAGCCTGACTTTCAGCAATTCCCAAACATTACAGTATATGACCAATTACTAAACACTGCAAAGTCACATCTGGAAATAGAGAAATTCAAGCATAAGGAGTTTAACATAGAATCTACAGGTGATAAAATATTTGATATTCCATTCGGGGATTCATTCTATCTGTATAACAAGGATTTAGTTAATGACGATGATAAAGCAGGAGAGGATAACAACATCAAACTTGTGGCCAAGAGAATAGAGTATTCAATTACCAAACCACCTGGAGGGAAAGGTGGCCTCAGACGAAAGATAAATGGAAGTAAGATATTCACATAGATATGGGTAAAGCAAAGAGATACAATGCATACGATTCAGCAGTCCAAGCCAAGAGGCTAGAGGTTCAATCTTATGGAGCACAAAGGCAAAGATTATCCATAAATTCTGCATTTAGGGGAATGCCATTAGAACCACCTATTGCCACAAATATAGCAAGTGATGCAGGAACTGGAACAGGTAAATTCTGTTCAGCATCCCTATCAGCAGACCAGACAGCAAACATCACAGCCACATCTCACATTGAATTTGATACCTTAGATGAAGACGGTGGAATCACACTAGCCACAGGAGCAGGACAAGCAGACGGCATATTCACGTTACTAGCAGGAAAGAAATATTTTCTATCTGGGGCAGTAAGGCCAGAGTTCTCAGGGGCAACAGGCCAATTAGTAATGGCATGGTATGATATTACAAACACAGCAGAGATAGGTAAGAGAGCAATATACGAATCCCAAACTCATGCAAGTAATAATGCCAACCAACCAAAAGCAGAGGTCACATTTACTCCAACAACTAATGTCACAGTAGAGTTTAGGATTATCGCAGTAACTGCATTAACAGCACTTGCCACAGAATATTCACAAGTTACAATTTTTGAGATAGCATTAGGTGGCTCATCTGCAAGTTCTGGAGGTGGAGGTGGAAGTGTGACATTCCCAATCACTCCAACAATTAACGACCACGGTAATGTAGGAACTGTCACAGAAGACCTAGACCTATCAGCGACAACAGGCCACGTTCACAAAATTACAATGACTGGAAACCCAACTCTCACATTCAGTAATCCTCCAACATCAGGTACGCAGATAGAGTTTGAAATAGAGATGATACAAGACGGAACAGGGAGCAGAGTTCCTATCTTTCCAGCAGCAGTAGTAGAAACAGTAACAGTATCTCAAACAGCATCATCCACTACTATACTCACTTGCAGAACTAATGATGGTGGAACATCTTATCACGTTATACCAGCATTGCGTGGTTCTATCTCATTATCAGGTGGCACATCATTTGCAAATACTGCACTATCAAATCTTGCATCTCCTACATTAAACACAGATTTGAGTTTTAATTCCTATGATGCCAAACTCGTTGACAGGATAGAATTTACATCCTCATCAGGGGCTGTAAGTGCAGCAAGCACAGCAACAATCTACTTAGATTCAGGAGGCAGTATGACAGCCAATGTGGCCACAGGGGATAGTTTTGTTGTTACCGTTAATGATAGTGCGACAATTCCTTTCTCTGCAAGTGCTTCTAGTGTTACTGTATTGGGCGTGATATTCGATACTAATAATGCAGACTATAACGGTGTTAATATTATTGGAACAGGAGCAGTTCTTGCAGATGTTGCAGCAGCAGTAGATATAGGAAGTTCTGCAAAATATTATGACAGGGCTAACATAAGAGGCATTCAGTTTAGAGGCAATGATTTAACTGCTCCTAATTCATCAAGTGTAAATCAAATTAAAACAACAGCCACATCAATGGCATTTAATTTAGATAATACCATCCATAATTACATCTGGTATCATAACGGTGTTTCAACAATGTCATTAGGTGATACAGCCCTCACAGTTCCAACCAATATCATACTAGGTGATGGAACATCAGGACAAGGAGCACTTACTCTGGCAGATTCCACATCTTATGTTGGTGCAAGTAATGGGGCGATTTATCGAGAAGGGGCAGACGTGAAAATCTATTCAGGTGGCTCAGAGGTAAACATCACTACCGTTACTAATGGCTTTGCAACAACTGAATTAGATAATCTGGGCACTACTGCAATTAACGCCAGCATGGTTCCAAATGGAGATGGCACATTAGATTTAGGCTCATCGATAGCAGCATGGGATAGTGTAAATGCTGATTATATTAGATTTAGAAATGATGTAACTGCTCCAAGTCCTGGCCAAACACATAAAATATCCACAAGTTCCACAGCGATGGATTTCAATGTATCAGGTGCAGCAGATACTTTTAATTTTTACATTAATGGTACGAATGAAGTAATATTAGGCAGCACTTGCACATTCAACGGTAATATCATATTAGGAGATGGGGCTACGGGTTCAGGAACAATCACATTTAGTGATAGTGTCTCATTTGTTGGTGCTAGTAACGGAGCAATTTATCGAGAAGGTAGTGATGTGAAGATATACACAGGAGGCTCAGAGATTAATATGTCGTCAATACCTACACTATCTGCTAGTAATACTTGGACAGGTACAGAGACTGTATTTAGTAACAATGTCACATTCGGCTCATCAGGTGTAGATACAATCTCCTATGTAGGAAAGATAGATACTAATGTTCTTCTAGTTGGTGGACTTGTATTCAAATCACAAAACACTACTGAGATAGGATTCCAAGTTACTAATGGCAGTTTAACAGTAGGAGCCGAAGGGTCTATTGAATTACCTTTTGCAACTTCTGCACCTGGAACTAAGACAGCAGCAGATACGGCATTTGGCAATCTTCCTGGATGTGCAGGAATTAGTGATACTGGCTCTGGAAGCGTATTTCTCTATGTAAGACAGACCTCAGGAAACTGGGCAGCCGTAGCATTAACGAGGGATACTTTAGTATGATAAAACTTATTTACAAATCTAATGGGAGAATGATATGAATAATGTTTCCTTGGATTCCGTTTCTAAAGCAGAAGGCAGGAGGCAAATTGTCTGATACAGAATTTATGGCAATCAAAGCATTTGAGGGAAAAGTCGTCACAGTTACAGGGGCAATTAACGCAGTTAATGATACTATCGAATATGTTCCTGCAAGTGGTAAGACATTTTATTTTCATTCTGCCTCTATTGTAATGACTACAAATCCATCAGCGACAAGTTCAGCAAATGGTACAGGCTCAGAGGTGGCATCTAAAGACCAAGTTGTTGCAGCATTGAAAGTTGATACTGTTACAAAAGACAAGGCAAAGATAGGTATGGCAACATCTGCACGTGAAATACAAGCTTATAGTGGTGGTTCAGGCTCTGGATTTGGTCTAGACGCCAAATGTTATTTTAATTGTGAGGGGTTATTTCTTCAAGGTGATGGTGCAAAGAAAGTAGAGATTGAAAATATTTTAGATTCTGGAAGTGCTGATGCCACTATTATTGGGTGGATAGAAACAACAGGTGAAACTCCACAGGTAGCATCAATTTGACCAAAGGTATTAAATGAGGAATAATTAGATTTCAACCATGTCACAACAAGCACCAACAATAGACCAAATAATTAGAGAGGTCACCAAACACCAGACAGCAATCTCCCAGTTAAACGAGATGATAGCAACTGAATTACAAAGACAGCAGGCTGACAACGTACAACTAAGAGCAAGAGTAGCCGAACTAGATAAACCAAAAAAGAAATAATTAATATCTATATAACTTAAATTTAAGTTGATATTGATAAAAAATGAATTGGAGAGCACATGGCTATCTACTACTGTCAAGATTTTTCTATGGTTACTCTGCTGGCTTTGCAACATCTTTGGGGTTAATCTCTACAATAGACCCAACACAGTTTACAATTTTCAATCTAGGAATATTCCCGTGTATATCAGGACTCATGACCGTATTTCCACAACTAGCCAAATCATTTGCAGAGGCAAGTAAGATGGTCCCATGAATCTAAAAACCCAATTTTTACAATATCTAGACAAAAATTTACCCATGTCAAAATATTCTAACGGTGATGAATCACACTGTCTCATTCATAGGATAGCAAATTTGTTTGATGCTTTAGATTAACAGTAAATGTTTAATTTATTTAACTAGATAATACTACTACACCTACTACTAATACTACCTAATGACAAAGTGTATCAACTGTAAATATGACTGGGAATCAAAGTCAAAATTACATAAAGTCACCTGTCCTAGTTGTGGAGGCAAGACACCTAATGAATAAATTATTAGTAATTTTTGTGCTGTTTTCCATTACAACTATCGGACTATCATATAGCGTCACAGTAGACGGATTCGAGTATAAAGAACCCTTTGAATCTCAAAAATCAGGCTGTACGCTGATAACAAATAGCGACAATCTAAAAAGATGGGAGTGCTATGGAGAGTGGCGTTCAGCAGACTACATAGACCCTGCTGGAGAACTAACTGCTCCTAGTGAAGATGGCTGTCCAAGTGGATTAGATATTGACATTACCACAGGAGAGTGCAGACCATTTGAGGATATTGCTGAGGAGGCTAAAGAGGAATACTTTAAGAGTTTAGTAAATCCAGAGCCAGAGGTAAATCCAAAATTACCTGACGCAAACTCAGATAGAGCAACAGATAAGGAATTGATTAAGAAAATCAACAATATCTTAGCAGCAGAAGACCCAAGATGTTATCAAGGATTTGGCACAACCACAGGTGTCCAACAAGTTAGAGACTTTTCAATCCCCGTGCATACTATAACACGAGACGGTAAAACCTTCGTTGAATTAGATACATCGGTTCCAAGAGGAGCGATGAACTACGGTGGTCTACTCAAAGAGATTCTAACACATGGACAAGAATGCAAAGCCCAGATGATTTTGAATAATATTCAAGGGGGAGTGCTATCATCACAAGATTACCAATCGGGATTCTGTGACCTACACTCAGATAACTTGAGTATTGAGGAATCTGTTCAAGCAGGATGTGGAATGTCTAGTGGAGCATTTTACAACAATCTCCACGCTACAGTCCCAGAATGGAGTCAAGCCAGAACAAGTCAAGAGTCTAACTTTGGCATAGATATGTCAAACAATAGATATGACATAGTGGAGGATATTTGTGAGGGTTACTATACCAACACCTACAAAATGACTTTCAAGGAATGTCGTGACATTAGAGATTCTAAAGTAGAACTCTCAGGTGGACATATCCCAAGTACAGAAATCCAAAACGACGCAGAAGATAAAATGTTACAATACCTCAAAGACGGAGGAGCATCACAGGCTAAAGAGTTGAGAGAGAAAACAATACAAAAGAAAATTTCTCAACTAATGAAGCAAATGCAAACACTGAGGGACAGTCAGAAATGACACCTCTTTTTTTCTTTATTCTATGTTTGAACAGTGGAGGAGCCCAAGACTGTAATTATGAGTGGGACATACTACCACTAGATGAGGTTCAGGGACTATACGGTATTGAGGGAAATATCGGAGGATTCCAGAGAGGCAACCACATCTATGCAGTTAATCTCAAAATCCTAATACATGAGGTCGGGCACTTGGAGTGTATCATCAATCATTCAGACCCAACAGAATTGAAACTATGCCATTTTAAAATAGACATGGAGTATCTCGTTCAAGGGATTAGACCATATCACGGCTGGGGAGGCATAACAGACAACTCTCCTCCAGAGATAAGAGAGAAAGACGCATTTCGTGAGTTACTGTATAGTAATAAGGAGTACGGGACATGACTGATTTAATCTGCCCTGCCTGTGGAGTAAATGCATTAATGGCAAACTCATTAGGTGATGAATTATTCTGTGCTCACTGTAAAAGACAAATTGGACTATATGATAAATCAAAATACAGACCTGTCCTATCATGGGTGATACCAGAATGAGAGTTAGAATCGATAATGATGCAGACCCTTACATCATTCATGATATGTATAAGGATAGAGTCAGACGATTCCTTTCAGAGTTAGAAGATGAGGATTAGGCACGACATATCCCACTTGTGTTATTTAAAAAAGCATGAGCACTCAGGCTGTATAACTAAATGTATGAATAAAAGAAAGTATTGTAAGTGTAATTGTCACTTTAATAGTGAAATTTTATAGATGGTTTTATGGTCGATATATTCACCAAAGCAAGAGTATCAAACATTGTGGCAGCAGTCGTTGTACTAGCAGTCGTATATGGATTTGTTGCAGGAGCCGTTACATCCCCACTAGAAGCCTCAGGAATGGGAGTTCTATTAGGATTTGCAGCCAAGCATTTGTTTGATTCATCACAAAAATAGATAGTCTTTTTTACTATTCTATACCATCTTTTTTTATGGAAGTAATGTGTGAAGCGAATACAAGACAATCAGATATTAAATTTACAGAAAATATTGAAGGGGTAGATGAATGGCCTCACTCATTCCCTGATGGTGAAATCTCATATAGATTAAATAATTTCTCAGGAGACTTGAGAGAAGACTGGCAAACTAGAGCAGTAACAGTAGCGTTGAGAGTATGGCAGTTAAGATTATCAAAATTAAAATTTAGACGAGAAAGAAACCCTGACACTCATGTAGACTTTAACGTATCATTTGAGAATTTAGCACATTTTGATGGAAAAAAGGGAGTTCTAGCTCATGCTTACTTCCCAGGACAGGGAGATATTTCTGGGGACTGCCATATCAATGATGAGTGGGACTGGGTCGCTGCAACTAAATATCAGAAAATATCAAAGCCTCCTCTAGTGCCTATCCTAATCCATGAATTTGGTCACTCTTTAGGATTAAGACATGACACCATAGATACTAGTTCCATAATGTACCCAAGTTTCAATCTAGGCCAGCAAAAATACAAGTTAGGACCAAGAGATGAGTCTAGAATACAGGAGAAATATGCCCCTAGAAGCCTACCTCAGAGGATATATGATAGATTTGCCCTTCGTAGGCTTCTTGCCAGGGATTTTAGGTAAACAAAATAAAC
>ERZ890953.602-NODE-602-length-20263-cov-7.134551_pt1 | contig 20263 bp, 13 predicted proteins | sample MGYA00521264_ERZ890953 | MGnify/ENA primary metagenome ERZ890953 (study PRJEB32303, sample SAMEA104408629) | aquatic metagenome | biome: Brackish water; feature: Chemocline; material: water | place: Baltic Sea | collected 2014-10-26T21:54:00 | depth 200 m ...
CTGCTGAAGAAAGGCACCGAGGGCCATCATGCCGTGGAAGGCTGCGGCCTCTGTGGGGGCCAGTGGCTCCGAGAGGCAGGGCAGGAGGGCGGCGGCACGATCCTGCGCCGCCGCGAAGCGTTCACCGTCCATGGCCCCGAAGCCCTGCATGGCCTCGGCCACGGGCAGCGCGACAGCAGCGCGTGAGGAAGGCTCGGGGCAGGCTGCTGCAGCGGCCGAGGCGCTCGAGAGCGAGTGGACGAGGAGTGCGGCCACGATGAACGACGGAACCGAGTGCATTCTAAACCCCTTGGCTATCACTGTGAGAATATCAGCACTGGCTGCGTGGATACGCAGGCGCCACCCGCTTGGAACCTCCATGGTGGTGGTTCACGGGATCGTGGGGTTTCCTGGATCTCTGCAGGGGAGCGGCGGTGTCCAATGGGGATGGCGCATAGGTCAGCTAGGCTCCCTGCGTAGAATTGACGTGTCAACAGCCATGAGTCTGGCTGTCCTGCTGCCGGCTGCTGCAGCGCCCGCCTGCGGAGGATGATGGAGCGGGCCGTGGTATTCCCATCTGGGAGATGGCGGAGGCCGGCGAGGTCAGAGCCAGCTCGAGTTGCTCCAGCACGGCGGTCTTCGGCAGGTCATCGGGTGCCTGGAGGCGCACAGAATGCACCGGCTTTCCAGTCGTCGCGTACGGTAAAGACCGTACGAAAACGTAATAAGTAGCAGTAGAATCGCGCGCGAGCTATCATGCTGTCATGTCCGCCGCGCTGGCCATGAACGCTCCCCTGGTTCGACTCGCCGACCACCATCGGCGACCGGGCGGCGCTGTTCAGCGAGTGCTGGCCCGGGCGGCGCTCCGCGGTGGTGAACTGTTGACGGCGGACGAGGTGGTCGAGCTGTTGCCCGCGGTAGGTCTGGGGGCAGGGGACTGGGTTCGATGTTCTGTCGCCCCCGCAGGTCGGCTCATCGACCACGATCTGTATCGCTGGAGTGATGTCGTCGCCGCCCTCGAGCTTGGGCTTGAGCCCAGCCAGCATGAGGCAGGTTCGCGTCGGTGGGTGAGCCCGTTGGAGGCGGCAGGCATCCTAGGAGTACCCGTCCGCGAACTCAGGGAGCTGGCCCGGATGGCACCTGCCGAGCTGACAGGGGCCCCGATCCCGGTGGGGCATGGGAGTGAGCGCTCTCACTTCCGCTTCGACGCTGAGCTTCTCGAGCGGTGGTGGAGCGAGGCGCGTGAGTGGCGTGCATCTACAGGCCAACGGGCCAGAGGTGCGTCACGTTCCCAGGGTCAAGCGCGACAACGAAGGGCCGTGGAGCCAAAGGGAGCGGGTGTGGACTGGCAAGGCATCGTGCGGGACTTGGGAAGGGAGGCCCGTGTGGCTCGTGAGCGCGGCGGTCGTTCTGAACGTGGAGCGGAGCAGTAGCATGTTTCAACCGCCTCTCTGCCACGTCTGCGGACTGCTCATGGCTCGTGCATCGCGCGAAAGAGGGCGCATTCAACCGTGGCTCGATCGCCAGCTGGAGGCCAAATGACCACTTCTGATTCTGAGTTCCGCGTCATCAGTGATGGAGCAGACGCCTACCCCTGTTGCATGGACCACACCTCCATCGAGGGACTGGCGCCCCTGATCCGGGAGCGCCCGCGGGACTGGCACGAGCTGGTGGAGGGTAATGCCTGGCCGGATGCGTCTCCTGATACCACTCTTGGCGAGTACCTGCGTGAGGGCGGTGGGGGATTGCTGGTCCCCAAGAGTGCGAGGGACACCAGCATCAAGAAGAAGCGTTGCGGTGCGAGGCGGGTCACCGAGCTGCTGGGCCATCTGGTCGTCGCGGAGCTGGGCGAGGATGATCTGCTCGAGGCCAGGCGCTGGTACGAGGCCGAGCGTGGACCTGGTGCCTCCTCAGGGCTGGTGAGCGCCGACATGCGGGTCTTTCGACAGGCCGTGCACCGGGCGCAGGTCACGCTGGGCGCGCCCCGTGTGAGGCAGAGCTGGGGAGGGCCGCGCCCAGCCCAAGCGCGTAAGGCCGCCCCACGACCAACGCCCACGCCACCCGATGTCCGTCAGTTGCTCGAGGTGTCCGGCGCCATGCTGGCCATGGCCATCGCCCTGATCGTGGGCTGCGGGCTGCTCCCGAGTGAGCTCATGGCATTGCGGGTGCGTGACCTGAATCCCTCCGAGGCGTGGGTCTGGGTGTACCACCGCGGGGTCCGGGGCTGGGGACAAGCCGAGTCGTGCCGAGCCGTGCGCGTCCCCGACTGGGCCTGGCAGCTTGTCAAACGCGCCCTGCCCGGATTGGCTCGAATGCCGAAGGATGCTCTGCTGTTCTGCAGCCCGCGCGACCCGAGCCAGCCGTGGACCAGTCTTGGCCGCTCACTCCGGCGTGCAGCTGTCCGAGCGGGCTTGCAGGCCAAGGGAGCCCGCGATGACCGCTGGACCCCGCTGGGACTTCGGCGCTTATACCAGGATGTGGCGCGCAAGCTGGGGCTACCACGGGCTCTGGTGCGGGGCACCGTGGTGGTGGGCATGGTCCACAGCTCCAAGCTGATCGACGCCGAGATCTGGCTACGCCAAAGCGACCGGCTGGCCCTGTTCTGGACACACCTGCTCAGGCCGCCAGGGTACATCGATGGTGCGCGGCACCACGTGCCCAGGCGTGCACCGGCCAAGGTGCGGCCGCTCCAGCCCGAGTGGCCGAATCAGCGCACGAAGCGTTGGCTCGAGGAGCGGGACCACAAACGGCGCCTGCCGTCGGGGTGCGACGTAGTGCCCGGGAACACGCGTCGCAAGAGGACGGTCCAGGGAAGCAGCGCCGGCCGTGGCACACTGCCCATGCCGTCGGAGACGCGGGTCGTGAGGGAGTGCATTGAGGCCGCTGCCCAGGCGGCCCAGGCATCGAGAGAGGAGGCCGCGAGGGCGGATGGCTTCGGGGCGGGCATCCTCACGGGAGGTACCGTGGGACTCCTTGTAGGGTTGAATCTGGCGCCGAAGGAGAACGAGGAGAAGCGATAGGGGGATTTTGGCGGCAGGTGCTGGGCAGGGTGAGGGACGCGCACCTGGATAGGTAGGCGGCTGGAGTGGCCGCGCTTTGTGCTCTGGAACGGGCAGCCGCCTGGTGTGGTGCGGACTTGAACTCCGGGCGCCTTATGCCCTGGGGCCGTCCGGCGCGGTTGGACCATAGAGCGGACCTTCGCCCTGGCGGTCGCTGGTGTGCGCCCTGTCGTCTTGATCTGGCGCGAATGGGGGCACTGCCCACGGACACCGGCGATCGTCCGAGTGCGGACACCGGCGTGGAATGCCAACGGACACCGGCGCTTGTGGAGGGCTCCCAGACTTAGATGACCGGGGGGTACTGGAGCTGTGAAACAGACACCGGCGTCGGGGAGCAACGGACACCGGACACGGGGCCATGTGAAGCCAGTGGGCTTGATCCACGCCCCGTCGTCCAGCTACCGTGGAGGTGCGCGTCCAGGTCATGGTCTGATGGTGATGGCTGATGACTACGACGACTGGCGCGTGCTGAGCGCACCTTCGTTAGCGTGGGCCCACCAGCTCCACGACTTTGCCCCCGGCGCGGTGCTTCGGCCCCACCCAGTCCACGGGCTGGATCAACGCCACTGCTTCGACCATGCGACCCCAGAGAGACTCGGGGCCTGCGTAGTGCCGTTCGCGCACCGAACGTCCAGCGTGACCGACGAGCGCGTCGGTGACCTCATCACCCACTCCCTTGGAGCGCATGAACGCCTGGAACGCTGCCCTGAAGCCGTGCTGTGGCCTGGCGAGCTTGCGGTTGGGAGGATCCCACACAGCCCGGCGGGCTTCGCCGGCCTGGGTGGCGGAGGACCACGCGGCACGGAAAGCCTGGCTTCGAGATGCAGCTGTCTGGGAAGAGTTCGTTCGCCCCCACAGGGGAAAGGCGGGGCCGATGGCATCTCGATGCTCGAACCAGCGGGCCATGTCCGCGGCCAGGTGTGGTGAGATCGGGATGGTGCGCGCCAGGGCTTCTTCTCGGCGCGTGCGGCCAGTGCGAACGACGACGGTGGCGGCCTGGGTGTCCACGTCCGCCAGGCCGAGTGCCAGCACCTGGGAGACGCGCAGCCCGGTGAACCGCATGGTGACGCCGATGCGACGCGACTCTTCAGCTTCGGGGGGCAGGTGCCGAAGACAGGCGTCGATCTCGGCGATGGTGGGGGCCGGAGGGGCCACGTACACCGGGCCGCGGGGCAGCACCGCCTTGGCATCACGTGGTGGCAAAGGTATGCCGTAGAACCTGTCGGGATCATCCGAAGCCCATCTCCACAAGTCGACGACGGATCGGGCGGCGGAGTAGACCCACGACTCGGAGCGTCCGAGCCCCTGCCAGTGGCGAACGCACTGGATGACCAGCCCGCGCGACAGCACGGTGGCGGCAACTGGCGCTTGGGCTGGGATGGCCTCGAGCTGCCGCGCGATCTCGAAGAAAGCTTTCATGTGGCTGGCGTAGGAGACGACGCTGCTGGGCTTGCAGCGGGTCTTCTTCCAGTCGAGCCACTCCAGCGCGGCGAGCTCGAGGTTGGCTGGTGGGGTCGGGGCGGGTGCCGCAGTGGCTGGGTGGAACTCGCCCTCATCCAGCAGGGCACGCCGGATGCGGGCGACGGCTTCGTCGCGGCTGGCCTTGCCGTGTACCACCAACGACCGCGCCCGGCGCTTGATGCGACCGTCGGCACCTCGCTCAGGCAGGCCAGTGTCGCCAGGAAGCAGTTCGCGCCAGCGGACCTTGTAGCGACCGTCTCCGAGGTCCTGGACACTGATCGAGGGCATGGCCACCTCCGGGGATGGCATCACCATACCCGTGTGTCCTCTGTGTGTCCATCACAAATGTATCGACTGATGTGTCAATTAGAAGGAAACAGGTAGAAGGCCTCATACCACCCCTACTGCTCCCCAACCCCCTCGAAGTTGCAGTTCAGCAGGTTGCAGGGCCGCGTGCAGTGCGCCACCTGCCAGCGCCGCCGCAGCGCTCTGGGGTGCGTCCAGAAGCGCTCGGTGGAGCTGCCCTGAGTGATGTCGCCGATGGGGTCCATCATGAAGCACAGGCGCAGCTTGCCCTGGGCGTCTACGGCCAGATCGCTGTGGCCTGCGCGACACGCCAGCCCGTTGTGTACAGCTGGGGCCCGGAAGTATTGCCGGATGCCCTCGAGCTGGGCGATGGGGTTGCACACGGGGCCCCACTCCTTGCGCACCGCGATGAGCTGGTCCAGGGCGGCCTCGACGACGCCGAGGTCCCGGGGCCACAGCTCGGAGCGCTGGTGCCAGCTGGGATCGTAGGGCTCGTCGAAGGTCTGATACAGGGGTTGTATCACCAGCTGCAGGCCACGCTCCCGCACGAAGTCCAGCAGCCGGGGGATCTGCGGGGCGTTCTGGCCATGAAGGATGCAGGCCACGATGACCTGCGGCCCCTCGAGCCCGCGCAGGCGGTCGATGCCGTCCACCGCGTGCCGAAAGGCACCCTTGCGGTTGCGGGTGCGGTCCACCAGCTCCTGGTCCATGCCGTCGAGCGAAACATAGACGATGGACACCCCTGTGTCGGCGATGCTGGCGGCGCGCTGGGGGGTGAGCAGCCAGCCGTTTGTGTTGAAGGTGGTGGTGAAGCCCTTGGACACCGCGTGGGAGATGAGCTGCTCGAGGTCGGTGCGCAGCAGCGGCTCGCCGCCAGCGAAGTTGACGCCCACCTGGGGGCCCAGCCAGCCGGCCACGTCGTCGAAGAAGCGCAGCCAGGTGCGGGTGGGCAGGTCGGTGGTCTTCTTGCGGTGGATGGCGCAGTGTACGCATGGCAGGTTGCAGCGATCGGTGACCGATACATGCACCTGTGTCGGCGGGCCGGGGGCAGGCCGCAGGCGGGCAAGCTCGGCGGCCTGGTGCAGGCGGGGGGCGAGGGGACTCATGGGGACTCCTCGCGCAGGCCGCGCGTCGCCGCCCAGCGGGCGTGGCGCTCGATCTCGAGGGGCTCGATGCCGGTGTAGTTGGCGGAGCGGGGGATGAAGCAGGAGCCGCACAGGGGCAAGTCACCGTAGTCACCACGCGCAACCCGCAGGCGGCGGGCCTCGGCCTGCGGGCCCCACCAGAGCTCGGTGAAGGGGGTCTGCCTCAAGTTGCCTAGGCTCATGTTCAGGCCGGCGTCCCGGGTGCAGACGGTGACGTCGCCATTCCAGCGCACGACGGGGCTCTTCCAGAAGCCGCTGCAGGGGCGCGGGTTGTGGGCTCGGACCTGCTCAGGAGCGGCGTCTTCGCTGGGAAGCTCGAGATCCATGCCCGCGGCCACGGTGCGAAACACACGGTTCTGCCTGGCCTGCTCTTCGGGTGTGGGGCAGTCCAGCTGGCGCAGGAAGATGACGGCTTCGTCGCCTCCTCCACTGGGGACATTGCCCGCCGCGGTGCGCACCCGTAAGCCCGCCCGGTGCAGGACCCGCGACCACCGGGCGCGGAAATGGTCCGCCTCGTCGGCGTTGCGATCGCTCACGATGAACTGGAGCACGATGCGGGGCCAGGTGGCGCCGGTCTGGCCCTTCATGGCGATCAGGCGCTCCACGTTGGCTTCGACCTGTGCGAAGTGGTCCCGACCCTTGATGTGTCGGTAGGTGTGCCGGTGGACCGCGTCCATGGTGAGGTGCCACACCTGGGGCGTCTGGGCCTGGTTCAGGGCGACGCGGGCGAGGGCGGGAGTGAGCGCCACGGCGTTGGTGTGCAGCTCGATCTTTCCGAAGGTGCCCACCGCCCTGTCCCCGCATGGCTGTGCCGAGTCGACGTTGGACCGAAGCAGCATGGGGTAGAGCTGGGTGAAGTGTGGATGCAGCAGGGGGTCGCCCAGCCAGAAGAGGATCAGGGTGTCGAAGTGGGCACCGAAGGCACCCAGATCGGCCATGAGGCGCTGGGCGAGGTCCAGATCCAGGTACGGTCCGCCGTGGGCATGCTCGTCACCGCCGACCGGAGGGATGCTGGATCGGTCGCAGTGGACGCAGGCCAGGTTGCAGGCGCCGGTGGTCTCGAGCACCAGATAGCTGCCAGGCAGGGCTGGGGGAGAAGACATCGCCGGAGACTAGCCCACAGGCCCGCGGCCTGCCCACACTTTTCGGTCAGCCGCGCCACAGGAAGCCGGCCCAGGACTCGAGCCGCCAGCGAAGGCCCGCGGGTAGCAGCGCGATGCTGGCCTCGGCGGCCTGGAGCCCACGCTCCACGCGCGCCTCCCTGCACAGGGTGTCATGGCTGGGTTCGCCCGCCAGGATCCACTGTCGCTCGGTGGCGTTGGCCAGGGAATACAGCGCCATGGTGCCGTGGACCGTGGCGCGCTGGGCACCCAGGACCTCTCCGAAGACCTGCCGGGCCCGCGGCACGTGGTAGGACGAGGTGACCACCAGCAGGGGGCCCAGGCCGAGCTCCTGCTGAACGGACGCGGCGTGCAGGGCCTCGTCTCGGGTGGAGCGGGAGATCTCCCTGAGCACCATGCGCCCTGCCGGGACTCCGAGGGTCGAGAGGTGGTCCGCGACCACGGCGCTGCCCGCGCGTTCCTGGCCGCGCAGGCGAGCCTCGAGGGACAGGACCATGTGGGCACCGGCGCGCTGGGAGGCGGCGGCGGCGGCGGCGCGGGCGCGCAGCTCACGATCGGCCCGCTGTGGCTCGCGGCCCATGGCTTTGCCCAGCACGAGCACGGCTTGGAAGGGAAACGGCATCGGCAGCGCGGGGTCGGAGGGGGCGCGCCTGGCCTATCCCTGGGCCTTTGCGCTCTCCACCCTGACCCGGGCGGAGCCTCGCGCCAGGCGCAGCTCGAGGCCTTCGCCGGGGATCAGATCGGCGGAATCGCGCACGGCGTGGCCGTCGCGCAGGGCGATGGCGTAGCCCCGCTCGAGCACGGCCAGGGGCGAGAGGGCGCTCAGGCGGGCGGCGTGCAGCTCGGCGGCGCGGCGGGAGCGCTCGACCCGCAGGGCCACGGCGCGTCGCAGGCGGGCGTCCAGGTCGTCGGCTCGCAGCCGGGCCTCGGTGACACGGCGCCGGGGGTCGCGGAGCTTGATGCCAGCGAGGCGGTCGCGCCTGCGCTGCACCTGGCGGGCGACGGCCAGCTCCAGGCGTGCGGCCAGGCCATCGACGATCTCCAGCAGGGCGTCGCGCTCGGGGACCACCAGCTCCGCGGCGTGGGAGGGGGTGGCGGCGCGAACGTCGGCCGCCAGATCGCACAGGGAGGTGTCGGTCTCGTGGCCCACCGCGGAGACCACAGGGATGGCGCAGGCGGCCACCGCACGGACCACGGGCTCTTCGTTGAAGGCCCACAGGTCCTCGGCGGATCCTCCGCCACGCCCCACGATGATCACGTCGGCCTTGCCGTGGGCCTCGACCAGGCGCAGGGCCGCCGCGATCTGCTGGGCGGCGCCGGCCCCCTGGACCATGCACGGAGCGATGTAGACGGGCAGCCCCGGCCAGCGCTCGTCCAGCACCCTCAGGATGTCCTGCAGGGCCGCGCCCGTGGGCGAGGTGACCACGCCGACGGCGCGGGGTACCGCGGGCAGGGGGCGCTTGCGCTCGGGAGCGAACAGCCCCTCGGCGGCCAGGGCCCCCTTCAGGGCTTCCAGCCGGGCCAGCAGGTCGCCTACGCCAGCCCGCTCGAGCCTGCGCACGATGAGGCTGTAGCTGCCCCGGGGTGCGTAGATGGACAGCTCGCCGGTGGCCACCACCCGGTCGCCCTCCTGAGGGCGCCAGGACATGCGGCTGTTGGCCCCTCGGAACACGGCGGCGTCGAGCACCGCACCGTCGTCCTTGAGGCTCAGGTACCAGTGGCCGGAGCGGGCGAAGGTGATGCGGCCCACCTCGCCTTCGACCTGCACCAGGCCGAAGTTCTCGTGGACGAGATCGGAGAGGGCGTGGGTGAGCTGGGTGACGGTGAGGGGAGCGCGCTGCATGGGCTGCTTGTTAACATGCTCCCCCGCCGGCTTGCCTTCGCCAACAGGCCTGATGCCTCCTCGCGGATCCCCGTCCGACCCGACGCCACGGGTTAGGACTCGCAGGATGCGTCGTCGCACCCTCATCGTCCCGCCCTTGACCCTGGTGGCCCTGCTCGCCGCTGTGGAGATCTCGGCGCGGGTGATGGACCTGGACCAGCTCCAGCACGAGTCCATCGCGGTGGCTGCGGGGAAGAGCCTGGGCGAGACCTGGCACCAGGGCGGCGCCGAGGGCTGGCTCGAGGCCGTCGAGGCCCTGAATGTGGACTACCTGCCCGACGACTTCCGCCTGGAGTCCGGGGGCTTCCACAGCCGCTGGGGCTTCTGTGACTTCGACTTCGAGGGCCCCAGCATCCTGGCCATGGGCGACAGCACCACCCGCCAGACTATGACGACGGGGGACGGCCCACGGGCGGGCGACCTGTCGGAGCACACCTGGCCCCGGCTGCTCAGCAAGCGCCTGGGCCCCGCCGTGCAGGTGTGCGTGGCGGCCGAGAACGGCTACCATCCACGGGATCTGAGCAAGCTGCTCGATGCGCTGCAGCCCCGCCTCGAGCCGGCAATGGTTGTGGCGCTGCTGTGCGAGAACGATCTGAGCGAGCTCTCGCCTCGGGTGCGGGTGGATCGCGGCGATGCCTACGTGTTCTACCGGGCGGTGCCCCATCGCATGGTGCTGCCCTCGCTGTACTGGTACCCCCTGTACGCGAGCTCGGAGGCCTACCGCTTCACGCTCTGGCGGCTGGCCCTGGCCATGCCGGATCGGGCTGGGGAGATCGAGGTGCGCCTGCGCGACGCCTTCGGGGTGGACGAGGCCCTGCGGCGTATGGACGATCAACCCGGCGCCCTGAGCGTCTTCTACCTGCCGCCACTGGACGACTCTCGCCTCGATCTGGACTCTCGGGTGGGCGAACTGGCCCAGCGCTCTGGAGTGGACATCCGCGCCGTGGAGCTGTCCCCACCCCGCGCGGAGTTCCGTCGTACCGACGAAGACCCTGTCCACATCAACGTCCTTGGCCACCTGCGCGTGGTGGACGCCATGCTCCCCGTGGTGCGGGCAGCCCTCGGTCCCCCCGAAGCCGAGCCCGGTTCCCAGCCCTGAAGCGGCTTCGAGGATAGGCTGGGAGCATGCTCGCCTCCCTGGCCCTCGCCGCTGCGCTCTCGGTCCCAGCCTTCGCCTGGGATCTCGACGATCCCCACATCAGCCTGGGGCCGCCCCCCGACTGGGTGGAGCTCGGTGATCCGCCGCTGTCCTCGCCCGTCCCCCAAGGCATGGCCCGCGAGTCGGTCCAGTACCTGCGGGTGGACGACCAGGTGCGCGTGGGCCCCCAGGAGGTCGAGCGCTACGCCCACACCACCTACCGCATCGTCACCCGCGAGGGCCTCGATCTGATGTCCCGCATGGAGGTGGTCTTCGACCCCGCCTGGGCCCGGGTGGAGCTGCACGAGCTGCGGGTGTGGCGCAACAACGCCTGGCAGGATCGGTTCGAGGGCGCCCACGCTACGGTGATCCGCGAGGAAGCCTCGCTGTGGCAGCACATCTTCGACGGCACCCGCAAGCTGGTGGTCGTGATGCCCGACATTCGGGTGGGAGACGTGGTGGACATGGCCTGGTCCGTCGATGGGCTCGATCCGGTCTTCGACGGGCACTACAGCGAGGCCTGGCCCATGGCCTGGGGCGTGCCCGCCGAGCAGCGTCAGCTGCGCCTGCTGTGGTCCAGCGATCGCCAGATCCAGGTCCAGAGCCTGGGGGTGCAGCCCCCTCAGCTACGCAGCCTGGATCAGGGCTGGCAGGAAGCCCGCTGGGACCTGCGGCACCAGCTGGCGATCCAGGAGGAGTACGAGCTCCCCATCGACTTCGACCCCTACCCGTGGGTCCAGGCCGCGGACTTCGGCGGCTGGTCGGACGTGGCCGCCTGGGCCTCCCAGGTCTACGCCGCGCCCAGCCCCGCCGACCCCTCTGTCCAGGCCCTGGCCGACCAGCTCTGGGCCCAGACGGGTGAGCCTGATGCCTTCCTCACCGCCGCGGCCCGCTGGGTCCAGGACGAGGTTCGATACTTCGGCCTCGAGCTGGGCAACGCCTCCCACATCCCCCAGCCTCCCCCCACCGTGCTCCAGCGCCGCTACGGCGACTGCAAGGACAAGACCTTGCTCCTGGTCAGCCTGCTGCGCGCCCGCGGGGTGCTGGCCTGGCCGGCCCTGGTCAGCCGTGGCCAGGGCGCCGGCATCGCAGATCTGCTGCCGTCCCCCACCGTCTTCGACCACGTGATCGCCGTGGCGGTGGTCAACGGCCGGCAGGTGTGGATCGACCCTACCGAGAGCGACCAGGGCGGGCCCGTGACCCAGACCTGGATCCCGGCATTCGGGCGGGCCCTGGCCGTGCTGCCCGACACCACCGCCTTGAGCGAGGTGCCCCTGCCCGCGCTCCCCCAGGGGCGTGCCACCGTGCGGCACATCTACGACTTCACCGACGATCCCGACCAGCCGTCGCTGGTGGTCCAGACCCACTTCGAGGGGCAGCGGGCCGAGGAGATCCGACGGATCCTGGCCAACATCAGCCTGGCGCGGCTGCAGGAAGACTTCATCGACCACTACGCTCAGCTGGGCTCCCCTGTCTCCCCCGAGGCCGCCATCACCATCCGTGACGATCGCGAGGAGAACATCCTGGAGATCGGCGAGCGCTATCGCATGACCGACGGCTGGTTGCCCCTGGACGACGAACAGGATGAGCTCTGGCTGCCGCCAGCCGCCATCTTCGACTGGCTCCCCAGCGTGGCCGGCGCCCGCAGCCAGCCCCTGGCGCTCCCCCTGGGCCTGGACGAGCACGAGCACATCACCATCCACACGGATCCCGACTGGGAGCTCGAGGAGGTCGAGGCCGAGGTGCTCTCGCCTTGGTTCGAGTTCACCGCCACCAGCAGCCCTACCGACGGCGCCATGCACCTGGCCTACCACCTGCGGGTGCTGCGCGACAGGGTCCAGCCCCACGAGCTGAGCGCCTACCAGGCCGCCCTGCAGGAGATGCACGACGCCAACGGCTACGCCCTGGTGCGCGGCGGCAGCGGCTGGAGCATGCCCTGGGACATCATCGAGAAGGTGCTGGCCTTCCTGGTGGCGGTCTTCGCCGTGATGGTGGCCGTGCCGGTGTCGGTCTTCGCGGCGGCGGTGTTGGTGTGGCTGGGGATGCCCCGCAGGGCCATCAGGGCGCCGTGACGCGCCGCCTGGCGGGCCACAGCAAGGTGCACAGGCCCAGCAGCAGGGCCAGCGCCGCCGCCAGCAGGGTGGGGGAGAGCCAGCCAGGCTGGTAGCGGAAGGCGACCCGGTGCGAGCCGGGGCCCAGCTCGATGCCCCGGAAGGCCATGTTGGTGGCGTGGATGGGCACCTCCTGCCCGTCCACGGTGGCCAGCCAGCCTGGGTAGTGCGTCTCGGCCAGCACCAGCAGGGCGGGGCGCTCCAGCTCGGCCTGGAGCTGCCAGGAGCGCGCCCTGTGCTCGAGGATCTCCACGGTCCCCGGGACGGCGGCGTGGGTGCAGGTGGTGAGCGCTGGGTCCAAGACGCTGCTGGGGACCGGCTCCACCACGGCCTGGTAGGAGGGGTGCAGCCCCTGCACCGCGGCCCAGGCCTCCTCGGGGCTGGCGGCCACGATGGCGCAGCCCACCACGGTGGCCAGGGGCTGGGCCGTGAGGTTGCGGTAGAGCTTGACCGGCCCCCCCCGGACCGGAAGCAGGCGAGGATCCTGCAGATCGTGGGTGGTCAGCAGGTAGCGGAGGCCCAGGAAGCTGGCCACGGGCAGGTGCTCGAGCAAGGCCTGGACCTTCTGCTCTCCCTTGGTGGCACCCAGGTCCAGGCCCACCAGGCCCAGCACCAGCTCGTTGCGCACCAGCAGCAGCGGGCTGGTGATGATCACGTCCTGCAGCCCCCACAGCAGCCCCAGGCTGGCGCTGGCGGCCTCGGTGTCGAGCCTGGTGTCCACCTGGCGGTCCAGGGTGCTGACCCGGTAGCGGTCGTGGTCGGAGTCCATGAGCTGCAGCGCGCTGGGCCGTGCTTCGGCGTAGCTGTTGGACACCCGGGGGTGGTAGTCGCCTCCGAAGCTGTGCAGGTCCACCAGCAACAGCGCCACCATCCCCATGCCCAGCCCGTAGCCGGAGAGGCGGCGACGGCGCACCAGCGCCACGCCCCCCAGCACCAGGGCCACCTGGAGCAGGGGCCAGAGCACCTGGCTGGAGGTGGGGGAGGTGGCGCTCTCGAGGCTGGTGAGGATGCGCTCGACCTTGGCGGGCACCAGGGCCGGGTCTTCAGGCTCGCCCGCGGGCATGGCGGCCTGCTCGAGGGGCCCCAGGTCGTCGGGGGGCGGGGGGAGCTGGGTCTGGGCCATGAAGTGGGAGCTCAGTGTGGCCCGCGCCACGGGCTCGCCCAGCTGCAGCCCCAGGTTGATGGCGCTCAGGCCGCCGAAGCCCAGCAGGGCCACCAGGGTGACCGCGCCGAGCCAGCGCTTGATGCGTCCCGGCTCGTGGCCAGCGACCTCGATCACGTCGTCGAGCCCGGAGGAGGCCAGCATGGCCGCCGCCAGGACCAGCCAGATGGCGAAGCGCACCGGGAAGCGGAAGAAGCCCATCCCCGGCAGCAGGCGGAACAGCCCCCACACCGGGGTGAAGCGGCCCAGCATCAGCAGCACGGCCAGGGCCGCCACGGCCCACCAGAAGCGCTCGCGTCGGCGCCACAGGGCCCAGGACGCCAGCACCACCACGGGGATGCCGAGGTAGAAGGCCATCTCCCAGTGGTTCTCGCCCATTCCCCAGTAGCCGGTGCCCCGGTGGTGGTAGCTCAAGGCGATGTCGGCGGGCCGGTCGAAGCCGAAGAAGCGCGGCAAGACGCCGTTGATCAGCTCCCACGGGGGCAGGCTGCCGATGCCCGCGAAGGCCGCCGCCACACCGCCGCCGCGCATGGAGAAGCGAGACAGCTCCATGGAGGCGGCCAGCTGTGGGGACGCCAGGGCCATCGCCCCGAGCGCCGCCGCGGTGAAGGCCGCGAGGGGGCGGAGCGCGCCGCGGGGAGCCCGGCGGCAGGGCCAGAGGCGCCAGAGCAGCACCATGCCCACCAGCAGCCAGGAGAACACGGCGGCCTGGATGTGGCCGGCGAGCACCATCAGCGCCAGGCCCAGCCCGGCTGCTGCCCACCACCTGCGCGGGGTGCCGGGGGGCTCGCCCTGGAGCCCGCGGGTGGCCTGGACCACCGCCAGCAGCGTGAAGGGGAGCCAGGCCAGGGCATGCTGCATGCCCAGGTACAGGGTGTGGGTGACCAGGAAGCCGCCGAAGGTCCAGGCCACGCCCGCCAGCAGCGCCGCGGGGCCGGAGCGACCCAGGGCCCGTGCCAGCAGAGCGGCGCCCAGCCCGGCCCACCAGTGGTGCAGCAGCACAGACCAGGCCATGGCCAGCGGCCCGGGAAGCAGCGCGAACAGCAGCATGGTGGGTGGGTAGAGCACGCCGGTCTGGCCGTCGGCCAGCAGGGGGTAGCCGTTGGCGGCGCCCGCGGCCCACAGGGGCAGCTCGCCGCTCAGCCAGGTGGCGGCGGCCCACATGCGCCAGGGGTAGTGGTGGGTGCGCAGATCGTGGTGCCAGTAGGTGTCGAGCCCCAGCAGGGCGTCAGGGGCCCACAGGATCACCAGCACCGCGAAGATCAGCGCCAGGCGCAGGCCGGGGCTTCCCCGGTCCAGCAGGTGGGTCCAGCGCTCGCCAGGGTGGGGCATCAGTCCATGTAGCCCAGGGCCCGGAGCCCCTGTTCGGTGGCCCGATCCACTTGCATGGGCTCGAGCTTCAGCCGGTCGGCGTCGGGGGTGACCACCCCGCGGGCCTGGACCACCAGATCGGGGTGCTCCGCGGCGATGTCGTTCAGCTCGTCGGGGTCCCCCACCAGGTCGAAGAGCTGCTCCCGCTGCTCGTCCAGGTCCCAGATGTACTTGAGGGGGCGCCCCTCTTGCTCATGGGGCCGCCCGGTACGAAAACCCAGCAAGGCGCCGCGGTCCAGGGCGCCAGTCTTGCGGCCCACCAGGGTGGTGGGCAGCGAGGCGTGGCGCACCTTCTCGGCGTAGCCCAGCAGCTCGCGACCCTCGGTGGGCTCCATGGGGTCGAGCCGCAGGTAGTCCAGCACGGTGGGGGGGATGTCCATGACCCGCACCTGGGCGTCCACCTCGTGGAGCCCGGCCCGCAGCCCCGGCGCGCGGATGGCCAGCGGGATGCGCACGGCCTCATCGTAGATGCTGTGGTGGTTGAAGTGGTAGTCGTGCTCGCCCAGCATCTCGCCGTGGTCGGCGGTGACGATGACCAGGGTGTCCTCGGCGTGGCCGGCGGCATCCAGGGCGGCCAGCAGATCTCCCAGGCGCTGATCCACCCAGCTGACCTCGTGGCCGTACAGGGCCCGCAGCTGCTCGATCACCTCGGGGGTGTACTCGAAGCCCTGCTCATGGGCCAGGATCCACCGGTGGTCGATGGTGGGTGGCGGCTCGCCGTCGCTGGTGGCGTCGGCATGGATCTCGTAGGGGGCGTGGGGCTCGAAGTAGTGCACCCAGCAGAAGAAGGGGCGATCTCCGCGCTCCTGCAGCCAGGGGATGGCGCGGCCGTTGGTGGTGTCGGCAGCGCGCTCGAGCAGGAAGGGGAAGCGCAGGGGATCGCCGAAGCGCATGATCACCCGCTGCAGGAGCCCCACCAGCCGGATCTCGCTGACGCCGTGCACCGAGGGCATGAAGTCGTCGTCGTAGATCTGGAAGCCCTGATCGAGCCCGGTGCGGGAGTCGACCGCGAAGGAGCTGACGAACGCCGCCGTGGCGTAGCCTTCGGTGGCCAGGCGCTCGGCGATGGTGGTGAAGCCGGGGTGCAGGGTGTGGCCGTTGGAGATCACGCCGTGGGTGGAAGGGTGCAGCGAGGTGAAGAGCGAGGCGTGGGACGGCCCGGTCTCGGGCAGGGGGGTGACCGCGTCGGTGTACAGCACGCCCTGGTCGGCGAAGGCGTCGAAGTTGGGCGTGGGCACGGCCTCGGGCTCGCCGTAGGCCGAGACGTGGTCCCGGCGCAGGGTGTCGATGGTGACGATCAGGACGTTCTTGTCGTCGGCCAAGGCCCCACCCTCGGTCTCGCCGATGGCGCGCACCAGCCACGAGGCGTCGGCCACCGCCAGCAGCAGGGCGACCCCCAGGCTGATGGGCAGCCAGCCCACCCGCGGCTCCCAGCCGATCTCGACCTTGCGCAGCCAGTGGCGGGCGTTGAACATCACGGTGCCGAAGAAGCCGATGGGCACCGCGAAGCCGGCCAGGCCTCCGGCCAGGCGCTGCTGCTGCACCAGCCCCCAGCCCATGGGCCAGAAGTACCAGGCCGCCAGCACGAAGCCGACGATGCCCAGGCCCAGGGCCTGCCGATGGGAGGCGGCGCGCTTGGTCCAGCCCAGCTGTGTCATGATCCCCGCAGGGATTCCCGCGCCCACCGCCACGAGGGCGCCGGCCACCAGGGTGCACAGCATGAGCAGGAAGGCTTCCACCCAGGACAGCTGCAGGCGGATGGTGGAGGCGATGGCCATGCCCTCGAGGGCGCCGGCCAGCAGGCCCAGGCCCACGGCCAGCAGGGGAACCTTCAGCCAGGTGCGATCGGGGGCTTCAGCGCTCATGGGGGCCTCGCTCACTCGATGTAGCCCAGGGCCCTGAGGGCGTCCTGGGTGCCCTGATCCTGGGACGCGGCCTTGATCTCGGCCCGGCCCTCGAGGTGGCCTGCTAGCACGCTGTGCAGGGCGGCGGCTTCTGCTGCCTGCTCGGCGGCCAGGTCGTGGGACTCGCCGGGGTCGATGCCGAGGTGGTACAGCTCGGCGCTGCCGTCCTGGTGGGCGATGAGCTTGCGATCGCGGCCGCGCAGGGCGTGATCCAGGGGAGGATCGTCCATCAGGCGTCCCGCCACGGTGGTGGCGTAGGCGTCGGTGGGCTGGCAGGCGCCGTCGCTGTGGATCATGGGCAGCAGGGAGGCGCCGTCGCGGTCGTGCTGCCCCGCAGGCAGGCCCGCCGCCTCGAGCAGGGTGGCCGCGACGCTGACGGTGGAGACCTGGCAGGGGATCTCGAGGCCGGCGCTGTCCTGGCCGGGCAGGCGCAGGATCAGGGGCACCCGCAGGGAGGGGTCGTAGAGGTTGTCGCCGTGGTCGTACAGGTAGTCGTGTTCGGTGAGGCTCTCGCCGTGGTCGGCCACCAGCAGCACCACGGTGTGGTCCAGGGAGCCGTCGGCCTCGAGCCGTGCCATCAGCTGGCCCAGCAGGTGGTCGGTGTAGCGGATCTCTGCGTGGTACGCCTCGGTGAGCCAGTCGGTGCTGGTGACGCTGCGCAGGGCGGGGGGCCAGTAGGGCGGCAGATCCAGGGGCTCGCCGTCGCGGGGCGGGGCCTGCTTCATGTCGAAGGGCGCCGGCGCCTCGTAGGGGCCGTGGGGATCGAACAGGTGGACCCAGGCGAACCAGGGGCCGCCCTGGACGCCGTCGAGCCACTGGGTGCTGCGGGCGATGACGCCGTCGCCGCGGCGCTCGCGCAGGGTGCGGGCGGGCAGGGTCAGCTGGTCCCAGGCCTTGACGATGGCCAGGCGGTGAAGGCCTGGCATGACGCCGAAGTCGTCGTCGTAGACGTCGAAGCCCTGGGTCCATCCCCAGCGTCCGTGCAGGGGAAAGCCCGCCACGAAGCCGCCCGTGGCGTAGCCTGCCTGCTGGAAGGCGTGGGAGATCAGGGCCGGCTGAGCACCGAAGGCGGTGCCGTTGGTGACGATGCCCGAGTGGGTGGGCTCGAGCCCGGTGAGCATGGCCAGGTGGCTGGCCTCGGTCAGCGGCGCGGTGGCGATGGCCTGCTCGAAGAGCACACCCTGGCGAGCCAGCTGCGCGATGGTGGGGGTGGCCACCGGGCCCCCATAGGGCTCCAGGGCGTCGGATCGCACGGTGTCGAGGGTGATCAGCAGCACGTTGGGGCCGCTGACCGCGGGCTGACTGGGAGCGCCTGGCGGTTGGCCCAGGACCAGGCCCACCCCGGCGGAGACCAGGGCCAGGACCAGGCAGCCCAGCTCGAAGCGGCCACCCAGGGCGCGCAGCGGCCGCTCAGCCAGCCAACCCAGCGCCAGGCTGCCTGCGGCGATGCACGCCAACCCACCCAGCAAGACGGGATCCCGGGTGAAGGCGTTGACGTGCAGGTCGAAGCGCCAGTACAGGGCGGCATGCACGAACACCAAGGCCGCAGCCGTCAGGCCCATGGCGGGCGTCCGGGCGACGAAGCGCCGCACCACCAGCAGCAACCCGGCGGCGCCGACGGTGAGGGCGGTGGACAGCAACACCGCCACGCCAAGCCACGCCAGGCGCTCGCTCAGGCCCATGCCCAGGCGCGGCTCGGCGCGCAGGGCGATCTCGAGTCCGCCTGCCGCCAGGCCCAGGGCCAGGGCGCTGCGGATCACACGGGACGGGGAGGGGGGTGGTGCTGGCACAGGACACCCGGGTCGGGGCGGCTGCGTTGTAACCAGGCGCGCCGTGGTGGGGAGGAAGAGGTGGCTTCAACGCGTGAGCAGGGCCTTCCAGTTCACGATCTCGGGATCTTCCGGCGCGGCCGCCACGGCCTGGCCCATGAGCGCCTCGAGCTCGGCCGTGCGCCCCTGGCGCCAGCGAACCAGGGCCTGGTCGGTGAGCAGCGCGGCCTGGGGGCCACCGGCCTCGAGGGCCTGGGCGTAGTGGGAGAAGGCGCCGTCGAAGTCCCTGGCGCTGAAGGCCTGGTGGCCGCGCAGCGCGTGGGCCAGCGCCGGCTCGGAGAGGGCGTCCGGATCCTCGGGCTCCCCCAGCCGGCCGGCGTGGTGATCGAGCCGCCACGGGTCCACCGACAGGGGCTCCTCCCAGGCCGCGCTGGGCCACAAGCCGGCCCGCTCGGCGCAGCGCCCCAGCAGGGCGGCGATGTGGGCGTGGCCTTCGGGGCTGGGGTGGCAGGCGTCCACGAACAAGTCGTTGCCGGCGACGCCGGCGCTGGAGAGCCGATCCAGCTCGTCCGCGACCTCGCAGAGTGGGATGTCTTGGGCCTCGGCCACCTCGCGCACCACCTGGCGCAGCTCCATGTTGGAGCGGTTGGGTCGAGCCATGACCAGCTCGGACTGGTCCAGGAAGCGGCGCGCGGTGTCGAGCTGCCCCAGCTCCAGCAGGGCCCTGCCCATGCGGTAGAAGGAGCGCTCATCGTGGAGCTCGGGCCAGGCCCGCTCGGCCAGGGCCAGCACCGCCTGGGGGTCGCGGGAGGCCCGCAGGCCGTCCAGCTCAGCCAGCAGCCTCTCTTCGACCTGAGTGAGCTGACGCGATGGAGGTGCGTCCACCCAGCCCGCGCGGTTGTCGGCCACGGTGGCCAGGATCAGGGGTACCCCCGCCTGGCGGGCGCTGCGGGCCATGGCGGTGAGGTTCTCCCGGTACAGCTGGGCAGCCAGGGCCCGATCGTCGGCGCCCACGGTGGTGGGGAGCTCGTGCACCGCGGGCAGGTTCCGGCCCATGGGCGCGAAGGGCTCCAGCTCGTCGCGGCCCAGGGCGCGCTGCAGGGCGCGGTACAGGTGCAGGCCGTGCAGGCGGCGGCGGGTGCGCTCCAGGTTCGCGCCGTAGGCTGGTGAGGCGTAGGCCAGGGCCCGCAGCTCGTGGAACTCGTTGTTTCCCGCGTAGATCACCGCCAGCTGGGGGTGGAGGGAGGCCAGGCCCTGGTCGAGCAGCTGCGCCACCTGGCGGCTGCCCATGCCCCCGCGCCCCATGTTGATCACCTCGGCGGGGCGCTCCGGTTGGGCCCGCACCAGGAGCCGCTGCAGCTGGTGGGAGAAGGACCCGAAGGCGGTGACGCCGTCGCCGGCCGTGGCTGAGCCCCCCAGGGTGATGACCCGCAGCCCCGGAGGCTCGGCAGCGAACAACTGGCCGTCGTGCCACTGCACCCGACCGTCCAGCTTCGCCATGGGGGCGGGGGCGTAGTCGATCTGCTGGAAGAGCAAGGGCGAGAGCAGCAGCTCCTGGTCCACAAGGCCGCTCGCCCGCAGGGCGAGCTCCATCCCCGTCAGCGCCAAGGCGGTGACCAGCAGGCCGTAGAGCAGGCGGCGGGTGGGGCTCAAGGCGACTATCCCCCGGCGGGGGGGGGAGGCTTGGCGCAGCCCTCGTCCTCCTGGGGCTCGACCGGCTTGGTGTCACAGCCGGCGTCTCGCGCGCCCCCCAGGGGGTTCAACCCGGGGATGGTGGTGCCCCGCAGGATGGGGGGGGCGGGGGCCGGCTGCGGCTCGGGCTCGGGGGCCAGGAAGGGCTGGGGTGGAGCCTCTG
>ERZ890953.603-NODE-603-length-20259-cov-8.006583_pt1 | contig 20259 bp, 14 predicted proteins | sample MGYA00521264_ERZ890953 | MGnify/ENA primary metagenome ERZ890953 (study PRJEB32303, sample SAMEA104408629) | aquatic metagenome | biome: Brackish water; feature: Chemocline; material: water | place: Baltic Sea | collected 2014-10-26T21:54:00 | depth 200 m ...
AGCGGGTCGCTCTTCTCGGCGATCATCCGAGCCGAATCTGCGTCAGCCGGTATGACGCAGCAGCGGCGCCGCACCCCTCGATGGACGGCGCCGCCGACCAGCCGGGCTCTTAGATGCAGGTGCCCAGGGTGTCGGAGCAGGAGAAGGTCTCGCCGGTGGCGTAGGCGTTGTAGGCGTTGCTGCCGCCATCGACGTAGACGTCGTCGGGGTCGTTGTCGGTGCTGCCCGTGCCCCAGTCGGAGCTGACGGACCACAGCGCGCTGCCGTCGTAGATGTATGCGCCGCCGCCGTTGTAGTTGACGATGTTCTCTTCGACGGCGGAGTTGATCACGTAGGTGCTGGAGTCCTCGAGGAAGAGCCCGCCGCCCCAGTAGGCACCGTTGTCGAGGATCTCCGAGCTGGTGATGGTGAGCTGGCCGTAGATGTAGCCGCAGCCCCCCGAGGTGTCGGCGTCGTTGGCCTCGCAGATCAGGTCCTCGATGGCGTTGTCGGCCGTGCCGTCGGTGTAGGAGAAGAAGCCGCCGCCCAGGTCGGCGTCGTTGCCGTAGATCTCACCGCCGGACCAGGTAGAGCCGGTGTCCATCATCAGGCCGCCGCCCCAGTCTGCGGCGGTGTTGCCGGTGACCAGGGTGTCGGCGCTGGCCGTGATAGCGGATCCCTCGCCGGCGTAGATGCCGCCGCCCCAGTCCGTGGCGTAGTTGTCATCGAAGGTACACTGGTCGAGGTCGAGGGTGCCTTCGTCGACGTAGATGCCGCCGCCCCAGGCGGCGTAGTTGTCCTCGGTGACCACGTTGTCGAAGCTGGTGGTGCAGCCCCACAGGTAGGCCGCGCCGCCCGAGGTCTCGGCGGTGTTGAGGTCGAAGCTGCTGTTGGACAGCGTGACCACGCAGCCCTCGTTGCCGAACAGGCCCGCGCCGAAGTCGGCCTCGTTGGCGCGGAAGACGATGTCGTCCAGGGTGGCCGGGTCGGCTCCAAGGATGGTGATGCCACCGCCGGTGGTGGCGGTGGTGTTCACCGGGTGGGGCTCGCCGGTGCCGTCGGTCAGGGTGAAGCCGGTGATGGAGACGGTGCCCAGCCGGAGGTAGATGCAGGCGCCGTTGCCGTCGCCGTCGATGGTGACGGAGCCGGAGCCGTTGAGGGACTCGAGGGTCAGGTCCGTGTCGATCTCCACGTTCTCCACGTAGGTGCCGTCGCAGACCACCACCGTGCTGCCACTGGACGCCGCCCGCACCGCCAGGTTGATGGACCCGTAGTTGGTGGCGCCGTCCAGGGTGACCAGGCCCTCGGCGTCCACGACGCCGTCGCAGTCGTTGTCGGCGCCGTCGCAGATCTCGCGCGCCCGGGGGTTGATGGCGCTGTCGCTGTCGTCGCAGTCGTCGCTGTTGCTGACGTCGCCGGTGGGCTGACTGCAGGCCAGGGTGGTGGCGTCGGGGTCGCCGAAGCCATCTCCGTCGTCGTCGGCGTACCAGGTGGGGGCGTCGATGGCGCCGGCCTCGTCTGCGACGCCGTTGCAGTCGTTGTCGACGAAGTCGCACAGCTCGTCAGCGGCAGGGTTGACCGCGGCGTCGCTGTCGTCGCAGTCGTCGGCGTTGTCGACGTGGCCGGAGGGCTGGGTGCAGGCGGCGGTGGTGAACGCAGCGTTGCCGAAGCCGTCACCGTCGCCGTCGCCGTACCAGGTCAGGGCGTCGGTGGCGGTCTCCTCGTCGATGTGGCCGTCGCAGTTGTTGTCGATGTCGTCGCACAGCTCATCGACGTCGGGGCTGCGCCCGGCGTCGCCGTCGTCGCAGTCGTCGGCGTTGTCGACGTGGTTGTCGGGCTGGTCGCAGGCCTCGACGCTGGAGTCGTCGTCCCCGTAGCCGTCGCCGTCGACGTCGGCGTACCAGGTGGTCGCGTCGCTGGCGTCTTCGTCGATGTCGCCGTCGCAGTCGTTGTCGGCGCCGTCGCACAGCTCCTCGGCCGTGGGGTGGACGTCGGCGCGGCTGTCGTCGCAGTCGTAGGGAGCCGCCACGTAGCCGTCGGGCAGCTCGCAGATCTCGATGGTGTTGTTCTCGTCGCCGTAGGTGTCGCCGTCGGCGTCGGCGTAGAAGGTGTCGCTGCCGACCGCGCCCTCTTCGTCGATGTCGCCGTCGCAGTTGTCGTCCACGCCGTTGCAGCGCTCTTCGGCCCCGGGGTTGATGTCCGGATCCGTGTCGTCACAGTCCTCGGACAGGCCGTAGCCGTCGCTGTCGCCGTCGGGCTCACCGGTGTCGTCGGACTTGTCCCCGCAGCCGATGGCCAGGGCGAGGGAGAGGAGCAGGAGAGCGCGCATGATTCCTCCGGGCGCAGGCTTGGTCGCCGAGCGGCTCCTAACATACATGGGTTCTCGGGGGTCATCGCCATCAAAGCGTGACCCTGCAGAACCCCGAGGTGCTTGTGGACCACCGCCGAACCTTGCTCATGGTGTGCCTGTTGGCCGTCGCCTGCAGCGAACGCGGGGCCGAGCCCGCCCAGGCGGAGCCCGCGGTCTCGTCTCGGGTGGCCTCGCGCGGCGCTGGCCGTGAAGGTCAGCAGCAGGACCTGCCCGCGCCGGGCTCCGGGCTCCTGGTGCGTGTGCCCATCGTGAACATCGAGGGCAGAGACTTCACCTCCTGGTGGCGCCCCGAGATCCTCGCCGCGGACGGGCACCTGCTCTTTCGGGACCCCCAGGGCTTCCCGGCTCGGTTCAACGTCTACTGGGGCTGGGACGACCAGCAGCGCCTCTGGCTGTACAACAGCGATGACGGTAGGGTCTGGATCTACGCGCAGGGGCCCCAGGGCTGGGCGCGGCAGGAGTGGGAGCGGGGCGCTGGGCTGGCGCCTCCGGCGGTGATCGCCGCCCACCTCACCCACCCATGAGGCGCCGCCGGGTTTATCCCAGGGGCTCCCGGGCTTGCACCAGGGGCGGGCCCTCGCCCACCTCCCAGAGGTCCACCTCGACGCCGTAGGTGTCCCGCAGCAGGGGAGCCTTCAGCACGTCGTCGGGGCAGCCCCTGGCGGCGACCCTGCCCTCGCGGAACAGGACCAGCTGGTCGCTGTGCCGGGCGGCCAGGTTGATGTCGTGACCCACCACCAAGGCCGCCATGCCCCGCTCGCGGGTGAGCTGACGGACCAGGCGGTAGATTAGCAGCTGGTTGCGCAGGTCCAGGTGGCTGGTGGGCTCGTCCAGCAGCATCACCTGGGGCTGCTGGGCCAGGGCGCGGGCGATCATCACGCACTGAGCCTCGCCTCCGGACAGCTCGCCCAGGGTGCGATCGGCGAAGGCCAGGGTGCCGGTGCGCGCGAGGGCGTCCGTCACCCGGTCGCGGTCGTCGGAGCTGGCCAGACCCAGGGCGCCCTGGTGGGCGTAGCGGCCCATGGCCACCAGCTCGCGCACCGTGAACGCGAAGGCCGATGAGGGCAGCTGGGGCACATAGGCCAGCTGTCGCGCCTGCTGCTTGGCGCTGAGGCTCTGCATGGGCTGGCCGCCCAGCAGGATGCTGCCGGCGCTGGGGGTGTGTTGCCCGAGCAGGCAGCGCAGCAGGGTGGTCTTGCCCGAGCCGTTGGGTCCCAGGATGGAGCAGAGGCTGCCGGCGGGCAGGTCCAGGTCCACCCCGCGCAGGACCGGCCGGCCTGGTGTGTAGCCGAAGTGCAGGTCGCGGACGTCCAGGACGCTCATGGCATCCCCTGGAAGCGCCGGCGCAGCAGGAGGATGAAGAACGGACCGCCGGCCAGGGCGGTCAGGACGCCGACGGGGATCTCAGCCAGGCCCACCCACTCGCCCACCGTGCGGCAGGCGGTGTCGGCCAGCATCACGAAGATGGCGCCCAGCAAGCCGGCCACGACCACCAGCACCCGGTGATCTGGGCCGAAGATCAGGCGGCAGGCGTGGGGGACGATCAGGCCCACGAAGCCCACAGGGCCGGCGATGGCCACGGCCGCGGCGGTCATCAGGGAGACCACCACGAAGGTCTCGATGCGCAGGCGGTGTACGGGCACGCCCAGGGAGGCGGCCACGGTGTCGCCCATGCCCAGGGCGTTGAAGGCCGAACCCCGCAGCAGCAGGAACACCCATCCCGCGAGCACGATGGCCGTGGACGACCATGCCAGTCCGGGCTGGGTGATGAGCCAGTCGGGCACCTGGCCCATGCCCCAGCCGACGAAGCTGGCGATGTCGTCGGGGGAGGCGAACAGGAAGAGCACCAGGATCAGGGCGCCGTTGAACACGTTGACGATGACCCCGGCCAGCAGCAGCACGAAGGGGTCGAGTCGGCCTCGCCGCTGGGCGATGCCCCAGACCACGAAGCAGGTGGCCAGCCCACCGACCGCGGCCAGGGCGGGCTCGGACAGCCAGCGGGGGAAGAAGGCGTCCAGGGCCATGGCGCGGCCCATCAGCACGCCCACCCCGGCGCCGCTCGAGATTCCCAGGATGTAGGGCTCGGCCAGGGGGTTGCGCACCAGGCCTTGCAGCGCGAGCCCACCGCTGGCCAGGGCCAGGCCGATGAGCCCCGCGGCGAAGACCCGGACCGCGCGGAAGCGCCAGACCTGGGGGGTCAGGTCGTAGCGGCCCAGCATGGTGCAGCCCGCCCACACCAGCGCGACCAAGGCCGCCAGGCCCAGGAAGGTGAGCGCCAGGCGCCCAGCGGTGAGCTGAGATCGGTCAGCCATGATCCGCTTCGGGATGGAACCAGGCCTCGAGCTGCTGTGCGTGGCCGAGCAGCAGGGGGGTGGGCAGGGTCCAGCTGGGTTCGGTGACCACATGGATGCGCCCAAGCTGCGCGGCGGGCAGATCCTCGAGGGACGACCAGCGCTGGCGATCCCGCTCGGCGTCCTGGGGGGAGCTCCAGCAGACGAGCACATCGGGCTGGGCGGCCAGGACGTACTCGAGGCTCAGGGTGGGCCAGCCCTCGAGATCCCCGGCTGCGTTTTGGCCTCCGGCCAGCTCGATGAGCTCGTGTACGAAGCTGCCCCGGCCGGCGCTGCCGGGCTTCTCCGAGCCCATGACGAACAGCACCTTGGGCCGATCGAGGCCGATGGTCTGGCTGCGCAGCGCGTCCAGGCCGGTCTCGAGGGCCACCGCGTGCTGCTCACCGCGCTCGGGTTGACCCGCGAGTGTACCCAGACGTCGCAGCGCCTTGGAGATGTCGGCGAGGGTCTCGATGCTGAAGTGTTCGATGCTCAGGTCGGGAGCGAGCTGCTGCAGGGGGGCGTACTTGGCGGGGTCGGACTGGATCAGCAGGATGTCGGGCTGGGTGGCCAGCACGGCCTCGGTGCTCACCGTCAGGGCGTCCCCCAACACCGGACGCTGCTCGCCCTCGGGCAGGCCGCAGTAGCGGGAGACTCCTACCACCTGCCCGCCGAGCCCGAGATCGAAGAGCATCTTGGTGAGCGCAGGGGCCAGGCTGGCCATGCGGGGTGTGACAGGGGCCAGGTGGTCTGGGCCAGGCACCCGTGGGCTGGAGCAGGCGGTCAGCATGGTGACCAGGATGGCGAGCAGGGTCTTGGCGAGCGGCGAGCGCATGGGGCCCCCTATCCCATGGCGGGGACGGTCGATCGCCGGGTTCAGTCCTTGCCCGCGAAGCTCTCGAGGCTCGCGAAGCCGTTGGCGATGGCCCAGTCCAGGTCGCGCACCATCTGGCGCAGCTCGCCAGGCTGGGGGATCTTGCCCGTGGAGACGGCGCGTACGGCGCGATTCCGCCCGCTCTCCTTGGCGTGGTAGAGCGCCTGGTCCGCCAGCAGCAGCGCGTGCTCGAACTCCAGCAGGCTCGGCTCCTCGTCGAAGAAGGGCACCGAGACATAGCCCAGGGAGGCGGTCTTCTTGAGGGCGCCGCCCGCGGCCTCGCTCACCAGGAAGGTGGTGCGCTCCACCTGCTCGCGCACTCGCCGGGCGTACTGGTCCAGGTGGTCGCGGTCGCTGAAGCGCAGCACCACCAGGAACTCCTCGCCGCCCCAGCGCACCACGAAGTCGTCCTGCCGCACCGAGCGGCGCAGCAGGTAGGAGAACTGCTGCAGCATGCGGTCGCCGGCCTCGTGCCCCAGGGTGTCGTTGATGGTCTTGAAGTGATCGATGTCGAACAGGAACACTCCGTAGACGCCGGTCTCCGCGGTGGACCGCCGCTGGGTGCCCTGCTGCTGGATCTGGACCTTCTGGGCGGTGAAGGCCACCACCTCGGGCAGGATCACCTCCATCACGAAGCGGCGGTTGCGCAGGCCGGTCAGGGGGTCCACCAGCGCAGCGTCCCGGAGCTCCCGGGCCTTGGCGTCCAGCTCCGCCTCGAGCTTGCGCCGATCGTCCGCGTTCCTCCGCGCGGTTCGCCTTTGGCGCGTCACCGTCGCGATGCCGCCTACCGGCAGCAGCAGCAGCCAGAGCCAGGTCCAGTGCCACGGGTAGCCGGTCAGCCTGAAGCTCTGGCGGGTGACGGGACCCGTCCAGTCGTCGGCGTAGCTGGCCTGGACCTCGAAGCTGTAGCGACCCGGTGACAGGGCCGGGTAGCGGGCTTGCCGGGTGGTGGAGGTCTCCACCCAGCTCTCCTCCAGCCCCGCCAGGCGGTAGCGGTAGCGCGTAGCCCGCGGGTGGAGGTTGGAGGTGGAGAGGAAGGAGAAGGTCACGTCGTGCTGGCCGCGCCCCAGGCGCGGGCGATCCTGTGGATCGGGCAAGGCCAGCGCCACGCCGTCGACCCCCAGACCGGTCAGGACCACGCCGGCTGGGTCGCGTGGGGCCATCTCGCGATCCGGCTCCACCACCACCAGGCCGTGGGTGGTGGCGGCGTAGATGACGCTGTTCGAGCTCTTGAGCAGGGCTTGCTGGTGGGCGCCGCTGCACTCGGAGGTGAGCATCCCGCTGGTGTGGTCGTACAGCTGGGCGGTCAGGGTCTCGATCTGGCCGCCCACCAGCGCGGCCAGCTGGGTGCGAACCAGCGCCACGATGCCCTTGTCGGTGGCCAGCCACAGGTTGCCGCGGCGATCCTCGGTCATGTCGTAGACGGCGCCCGCCGGCAGGCCGTGATCGCGCCCGATGGAGAACATCTCGCCGTTGGCGTAGCGGGTCAGGCCCGCCGAGGTGCTGAACCACAGGCTGCCATTTCCTGTCTCATGGATGGCGTTGACGTTGTCGCTGCCCAGCCCGTTGGAGGAGGTGAGGAGCCGGAACCTGCCGTTGTCGAGCGCGGCGACGCCGCCTCCGCGGGTGCCGATCCAGATAGCGCCGTCCTGGCGCTGGGTGATGGCCGTGATGGCCTGGCCAGGCAGGCCGCTGTCTGCGCCGTAGCTCCAGCGCTCCTCGCCGAGCAGGCGGTCCAGGACGCCGCTGCTGTGCCCGATCCAGACGCCCCCCTCCCGATCCTCGAACACGACCGAGGGGCTGTGGTCTGCGAGCCCGTCCTCGATTCCCAGCAGGCTTATCTGGTCCCCCTCGATGCGCGCGACGCCTGCGTTGTCCAGGCCCGCCCACAGCACGCCGTGCGCGCCCTGGTGCATGGAGACGACCTCGGCGTTGTCCAGGACGGTGCCAGGGGGGAGCAGCGGCTCCGCCCGGGTGCCCTGCAGGCGGTAGATGCCGCCCCCGCCGGTGCCGACCAGGATGTCGCCGTCGGGGCTCTCGGTCAGGGTGAGCAGGCCGCGATCCGCCAAGCCGTGGCGTTCCGAGATGGTGTAGAGCCGATGGTCCACCAGTCGCTTGACGCCGTAGCCCCTGGAGGTGATCCACAGGCTGCCCTCGCGATCGGCCAGCAGGTCGGTCACCAGGGGAGCCTCGATGTGGTCGCGCTCGAGGGAGACCCGGTCGTCGTCCAGGCGCACCCGGAACACGCCGTGACCCGAGGTGCCCACCCAGAGCACGCCTTGCTCGTCCCGCTCCAGCCGTTTCACCGAGGCCCCGCCCAGCTTGTCCTGTGCGATGGGCAGGTAGATGCTCTGGTCCCAGAGGTACTGGAAGACACCGAAGCCGGCGGTGCCGACAAAGACCGCACCGTCCTCGTCCACCAGCACCGCGCTCGCGGGGCCGGGCAGGCCCGTGAGGGACTGGAGCTTCTCTGCGCGGGGAGGGGCGTAGAGCAGCGCGTCGGTGAGGGCGGCCATGTAGACGCCGCCGGTCTTGTCCGTGGCGATGTCCACGACGCTCTTCGCGCCCCGCTCGGGGAGCGGGAACGGCATGAAGGTGCCATCCTGGAAGCTGCAGGCCAGGGCGCTCTGGGTCCCGATCCACAGGCGTCCGCTCTGGTCCAGGGCCAGGGACTCGATGTTGTCGTCGCACAGGCCCTCGGCTTCGCGGAAGAGCTCGTAGGCGCCTGTGTGGTAGTCGAAGCGGATCAGCCCGCTGCCCTCGGTGCCCAGCCAGAGCACCCCCGGCTCGGCGCCGGCGGCCAGGGCGTTGGTGTGTACGGCGGCCGCGCGGGGGAAGTCGCGCTGGGTCCAGGTGCGGAACTGGCCGCCTTCGAGGCGGGTCAGGCCGTCGCTGGTGGCGAGCCAGAGCAGCCCGTCTGGGGTCTGCGTCACCGCCTCCACGGAGTTGCGGGGCAGGCCCTCTTGGGAGGTCCACTCGTCCAGGGCGTGCTGAGCGATGGAGCGGTTGCGGTCCAGCGCCCACGCCGTGTGGCTCTGCAGGCCTGCCCACAGCAATGGGAGGCAGACGAGGAGCCGGGGATGGTAGGGCGGAGCCATGGTACAGCTGATGGGTGCGGTTGTGGCTCTACGGTCGCGCTGAGGGGAAGCTTGAGGAGTTTTTGGCTACACTCTCGCCATGACCCGTGCCCGCAAGCGCGCAGCCTCCGACTCGCACCTCGATCTGCTCGAGGTGCTGCACATGGCTGGCGGTGGCACGTTGCTGCTGTTCGGCGTCGCCTTCTGGCTGCTGGGGCTGTACACGCCCTCGGTCGTGGTGGGTTCCTACGGTGTGCTCACGCTGCTCACGCTGGTGGTGCTGCAGTTCAGGCCTGACCTGTTCCGGCCCGTGGTCTGGATGCACGTCGTGGTGGTGTCGCTGGTGCCCTTCGGGGTCAGCCTGGGGCTGGGTGGGCTGCTGGCTTCGGGCGCGTACATGATCTGGGGTCTCATCGGGCCCCTGGCGGCGCTGATGTTCCTGGGGCGCCGCGCCACCTGGTTGGCCGGTGGGATCTTCCTGGTCTGCCTGGTGATGTCTGCGACGATCCCCGTCTCACCGGCGCTGGCCTGGGTCACCCTGCCCCCGCGCTGGCTGGCGCCCGCCCTGGGCGTGGCCAACATCGCCGGCGCCAGCATCCTGTGCCTGGGCACGCTGGTGTGGTTCGTCAGCCGGCTGCGCTTCGAGCAGGAGCGCTCCGACGGCCTGCTGCTGGGGGTCTTGCCACCCTCCGTCTCCGCAGCCTTGCGGGCCCGCCGGCCAGGCCGCGGTGATCGCCAGCATGGGGTCAGCATCCTGATCGCCGATGTTGTGGACCTCGAGCCCCTGAGCCAGCGGCTGGGGGCTGCAGAGGTCGCCGACCTGCTCTCCTCGGTCTTCCAGCACTTCGAGGGCCTGGCTTCGCGCTACCCTGTGGCCAAGGTTCGCACCGTGGGTGACGCCTTCTTGGTGGTCGCGGGCCTGCCCGAGCCCAACCCTCACCACGCGCGGGACCTGGCCCTGCTGGCCCTGGAGATGCGGGCGGCGGTGTCGTCTCGCCGCTTCGCCGGCCATCGCGTGGAGCTGCGCATCGGCATCAACAGCGGCCCTGCGTCCCCTGGCGTGATGGGCCGGCGGCGCTTCATCTACGACACCTGGGGTCGGGCTGTGAGCCTGGCCGCGCGCCTCGAGGCCAGCGGGAAGCCCGGGTGCATCCTGTTGACTCAGGACACCTGGGATCGGGTGCGCACCGAGTTCCGCGCGCGCTCCACCGGCGTGCGCACCTCCAAGAGCAGCGGCGCCATCGAGATCTGGGAGCTGCTCGACCAGATCGACGTGGTGGACTAGCGCACCCAGGCCACCGCCAGGCCGTCGTCGGCGGGGAGGATGGCGGCTTCCAGGCGCGGGTCGTCGTGCAGCAGTGTGTTGAATCGGAGCACGCCGCGGGTCGCCACGTCGTCGGGTGCCGCAGGCTGGGTGACCTTGCCGCCCCACAGCACATTGTCCGCCACCAGCAGGCCGCCGCTGCGGATCCTTGGGACCGCGAGCTCCAGGGCCCTGGGGTAGTCTTCCTTCTCGATGTCCACGAAGATCATGTCATAGGGGCCGGATAGGGAGCGCAGCGTGGCCAGGGCCTCCCCTTGCTGCAGGCGGATGCGGCCCGCGAGGGGGTGATTCGCGAACAGCTCCCGGTGCTCAGCGATGCACCTGGGGTCGCTCTCGGTGCCCAGCACTTGCCCTTCAGGTCCGACCCCCCGGGCCAGCCAGTAGGCGGAGTAGCCCCAGCCGCTGCCCAGCTCGAGCACCCGGCGTGCACCGATCATGCGCGCCAGCAGCTCGAGCCAGCGGCCGGCACGCCGTCCCACGAGGGGAAAGCCCAGGGCCTTGGCCTTGCGCTCCATGCGCAGGGGCAGCGGGTCCGGGGCCGCGGTGAGGCTGTCGAGGTAGGCGGCGACCTCGGGGTGGAGGATGGACTTGGTGGCGTCGACCGGGTGGCTCATGCGGGCTCCTTCGAGGCTATGAACGAGCTTGTGTTCCCCGGCGAGCTTGGCAAGGGAAACCCGGGAGAGCGGTGGGCACGCTCGCCGGGGGAGGGGCTACCAGAGCCAGCCCAGCACGTACAGCGCGCAGGCCAGCACGGTGCCCAGGCCGTAGACTACCTTGGTGCCCGTGGTGATCAGCAGGCCCAAGCACTGGGCCACCCCGGCCGCCAGGGACTCCCACAGCAGCTGGCTGGTGGGCTTGACGGCTCCGCTCTCGGGATCCCGCTGCACCACGGACGGCTTGGCCACCAGATCGCCCACCATGCCCCCCAGCATCGGCCCCAGGAAGAGCAGGACCAGGGAGCCCAGGGTGCTCAGCACCAGGGCCAGGCCCGCAGAGGCCAGGGAACCGGCGGCGCCGATGCCGCTGAGATGCACCGAGAACAGCAGCGCGGTCATCAGGCCGAAGTAGGCGCCCACCATGGCGCCGCGGCCCGTGCCGCCCAGCTTCTTGCCCAGGACCGGGGAGAAGAGGTCGATGGCTGTGACCACCAGACCCGCCAGGAGCGTGGCGGCGAGCAAGGCCCAGCCCCAGCCGCTGATGGGTTCGTCCATGACCGTGAAGCCGGCGATCACCAGGACCGGGCCGGCCATGGCAACAGGGGGGCCGGGCAGCACAGGCAGCAGGCCGAACAGGGTGCCCGCCAGGGCGCTGCAGCAGCCCAGGATCACCAGGATCACCCCCGCCATGCTCGCCCAGTCCATCACGCCACCCCCAGGCCGAGGATCAGCCGCGTGACGGCCAGCGCCAGCAGCAGGCAGCTCCCCACCACGGCGCCTAGGAAGGGCGCGGGGTGCAGGCTCTCGTCGTGGTGCTGGCGGCGCACGCGGCGAAGGCCGAGGATGCCCAGCACCAGGGGTGGGAGGCAGAGCAGGGCCCCGGGCCACTGCAGCAGGCCCAGGCAGGGGGTCATCCCCACCATGACCACGGCGGCGGCCACGATGAGGGTGACCCGCGTGGGCAGCAGCAGGCCGGTGGGGTCGTCGGGCTTTGGGGGGGGCTCGGTCATGCGCGCGGGGATTGTACGTCAGTCGGCGCGTTGATGTTGCAGGGCTTGCTGATCCGGCAGTGGCCTGGATGGGTTGTGGTCGGCTGTTCGTGGCGCGGGGGGATGCGCTTGATGGTGAACTCTGGTGGTTCGGTGGCTCGGCTCTCGGGGCCCGCCCGGGCGCCGCATTACCTCGGTAGCGAGAGCACGTACGTCAGTATTCGTTGCCGGAGATGGTCACCTCGCCGCTGATGTTCTCCTCACCGATGGCGTCGATCAGGGCCTGGGCGGCGTCGTCGCCCAGGCTGAGGTTGTCGGTGATCATCACATCACCGCCGATGGTGCCGAGGCCGTACAGGGCGGTCGCATCGCTGAGTCTGTTGTTGGCGTCGAGGTTCAGATCGGCCCCGATCTCCCAGAGCGCACCCAGGCCGTCGAGGGTCGTGAGGTCATCGATACCCACGATCGAGAGTGTGCCGCCCACCGCGGAGAGCAGATCCAGGCCCGCGAGGCTCTCGAATTCTGTCCCCCACTCCAGTGAGAGGTCGCCCTCCACCTCGCACAGGCAAGACAGACCCTCGAGGCTCTCGCCGGCGTAGATGGTGAGATCGCCTCCCACGACGTTGTAGTGGCGGCAGAGGTTCTCGAACTTGGGGTCGGTGGCCCAGCCAGAGCTGCCGTTGATGACGATGTCTCCCGGTGAGACGACCCGAGCGGTGGCGCAGTCCAGGACGGGCAGGTCGTAGCCGTCGCAGTCCTGGTCCACCCCGTCGCCGGCGACCTCCTCGCCGCCGGGGTAGGCGTCGGCGTGGGCGTCGTCGCAGTCGCCCGGCTGGGTGACGAGGCCGCTCTGGACCGAGCACGCCAGGGTGAGCCCAGACGTGTCGCCCCAGCCGTCGCTGTCGGCGTCGGGGTACCAGGCCGAGGGCCCGGTGACACCGGGGTCGGCGTCGTCGCAGTCCAGGTCGGCGGGCACGCCGTCGGCGTCGTCATCGACCACGACCGAGGGTTCGGCTTCCTCGCCGCAGGCGGCGAGCAGGAGCGAGAGGACCACGAGGTTACGGAAGGGATTCATGGTGTGCCTCGCGGGATCAAGGGCAGGTGTAGGAGAAGCTGTAGGTGCGGTCTGCCTGGCCATTGGGTGGGTTGTCGCCGGACAGATCGCCGTCCCTCGTGATGTCGCAGGACCAAGGCCAGCCCTCGCTGGTGCAGGCGTAGCTCTCGACCAGGTCCTCGGTGCCGTCGCCGTCGGCATCGCCTCCGACGCGCTGCAGGAGGTAGATTTCGGGGTCCCAGACATAGTTCCACAGTGTGTGGTCACCGTGGGTGGTGCCGTAGTCCACACGGTGCACGATTCTTCCCCAGTCGTCGCGGCTGTAGATGCTGCCTTCCTCCGCCCCGGAGTACGCCCAGATGGTGCGCTCGCGCGCGAGGTCGCCTGCGTCGTCGTAGGCCCAGGTCTCGGTGGTGTCCAGGACCCCGAAGGACCACAGCTCACTGCGGACGGCCTGGTCGTCCTGCCAGGCGAGGATCTCGGTGATCTCGGAGGTCACGGACCCGTCGGACGCCGTGGTGATGGTCACCACGCGGACCGGGTGCTCGCCCTCGTAGGTGGTGTCGTAGGAGATGTCGTAGTGGCTCGTGCCGCGGAGCTCGCCGCCCTCCTCAACCGCGTAGTCGTAGCCGCCACCGGTGGGGTAGCCATGGGCGTCGCAGGTGAAGGTGGCGTCCCATGTGTAGTTCCAGTCGCCGTCGAGATTGGTGGCCTGCCAGGCCACCAGGCAGTCGTTGTCGTCGTAGGTGTACGCCTGCGCGTAGCTCCAGTCGGGGGCCTGCTCTACGAGGGAGGTTGCGATGCGTTCGCGCTCGTCGTAGGTCGTGGTCTCCCAGTAGTCGTCATCGCCGTCGGCCTGCCAGTCCTCCGACCACGCGAAGGTGCACAGGCTGCGGTCGGGGAACTCGCCCGGAGTGGGTGCCGTTGGGTCTTCGTCACAGCTGACGAGGGCCAGGCAGGTGAAGAGCAAGGTGCGGTGCATTGTCGTCCTCCTGCGGAAAATTCTATTGCTGACTCACATGTTCGGCAACGGGAAGCGGTGTGACATGATCTCTGTGTGCTGCGCCGTCGCCTGTCCACGCCTAGGGATCCACCCACAGCCCACCGAGTTCACCGAAGCCGTCCAGCACCCGGACCCGACCGCTGCCGTCGACGTCATCCACCCACAGCGTGCGGTTGTCGCCCTCCATCTCCACGCCGTCCCAGCTCGGGTCGGCGAGGTCCCCGAGCAGGTACTTGTAGGCCACCGTGCCGCCGGCCTCGAGGGCGATGGTGGTGGTGAAGACGCCATCGCCGGCCGCCAGGTCCATGCCCGCGCCGTCGTCGAACAGCTCCAGGGCGTGGCCCACCCAGGCGCCAAGCTCGGCGCGATCGCCGCTGAGGGTGACCGTGGTGCCGTCCGTGAGCTGTTCCAGCACCTCGGCGGCGTCCACCTCGAAGGTGACGTAGACGATGCCGTCGTCGCCGTCGCTGCGCAGGGCGCCGTGGGCTGGCAGCAGCGCCTCGCTCGGGCTCGAGCTGCGCACGGCGATGATCTGGACCGGACCGGCATGCAGGCCGAGATCCGACAGATCGATGTGCGCCTCATGCACCGAGCCCGCCACTGCGTAGGCGTCGCAGGCGCTGCAGGCCGCGCCGTTGACCTCCACCTGGATCTCTCCGCCGGGGGTGACCCCGGGCTCGGCCAGGAAGCTGAGGGGCGAACCGCCCCCGGTCTCGGTGTGGTGGCCTTGGCCGTCGGTCGCCAGCCAGAACTGCCAAGCGGTGCCGGGCGTGGCCTGGTCCACCGGGCCGGCCAGCTGCAGCGCCAGGTAGAGATCGTCGCCGTCGCGGAGGGCATACAGGGCCACCATGTCCTCGGCGGCATCGGCCTCGCCGTCGTGGTCCATCACCATGGCGCCCAGGTGCAGGTACTCGGCCGGGTCGAGCTCCCCGTCCACCACCGGCAGCAGGTCCATGGCTTCGACCTCTTCGAGGCGCAGGATGCCCATGGCGGTCTCGGCGGCGCACCAGGACAGGGGCGAGGCCTCGGCCGCGCCCGAGCCGTCGGCGTAGACCCGCTCGGGGAACAGGCCGTAGCGGTTCGAGAAGGCGGCCATCCAGTCCAGCAGCTCTCCGGAGGACCAGGTGTCGCCCAAGGTGGCGGCGTACTGGGCGGTGGCCGAGGTGGTGAAGCCGAACAGGTCCTGGCCGTACCCCATGCCCTCGAAGTAGCGCACGCCGCCGCCGTGGGCGCGGGCGTTGTCCATCAGCCAGGCCCAGGTGCTGCCGAGCACCGGGTCGGCGGGGAAGCCCCAGGCGGGACCGAAGAGCAAGGAGCTGTCATAGGCCCAGCCGCCGTCGCGCTGGTCGGCCAGGTAGGCACCGTCCCACACCAGCAGCTCCAGCAGGCCGCCGCGAAGGTAGCCTGCAGCCCCCCGGTAGCTCTCGGCGCGGCCCGTCTCGCCCCAGCCGTCGGCGATGCGGGCCCCGGCGTCCAGGCCCGCCCAGTTGCTCATGGTGGTGGCAGGAAGGCGGCCCTCCCACTCGATGATGCCGCCCTCGGTCCACAGGCCGTCGAGGTCCTGGTTGTCCACAATAAAATCGAGTCCGTCCAGCAGCTCCGCACGCTCATCTACGGTCAGCGCTGCGGGACCCAGGCGCTCCACCAGGCTGGCCAGGTAGCCGTTGCAGTCCCACTCCGGCACGTCGTACAAGGCGCCGGAGCCGCCGTCCACGGCTCGGCCGATGGCGTCGTAGCGGGCGTACCACCAGCCGTCGGCGATCTGCTCGATGGCCGGGTCGAGCCAGTAGCGCACGATCTCCCAGGCCTCGTCCGTGTGGCCGGTGTGCTCGAGCACCCGGGCCACCATCAGGGCGTCGCGGGGGTAGAGCTGGGGGCGGTCGTTGGTGACGAACTGGCCGGTGAGGTCGGCGGGCACGGCGCCGGACAGGCTCGAGGCCCGGGCGGCGTAGAGGTTGGCGGCCGCCGAGGCGCAGCGTTCACCCTCGCAGAGGGCCTCCGGCGCCCAGCCGGCCCAGTGGGCCTCGGCGTCCAGGAGGGGGTCGTCGCTGTCCAGCAGAGCCTGGGCTTGGGCGACGGCGTCGGCGGGGTCGTCACCGGTGGCGATCACCCAGCGGATGGAGGTCTGTTCGCCGGCGGCGGCCTCGAGATCCACGGCCAGGACCAGCTGGAACCCCTGCTCCATGGTGTCGGTCAGGCCGCCCCCCACGGGGTCGGCGCTGATGGTGCCCGTCTGCCACGCCGAGGGGGCGGGGCTGGCGGCCACGGCCACGGCGCTGCCGTCGGAGAGATTGGCCCACAGGGTGCCGCTGGCTTCGTCGCGGCCGAGCTCTTCCCAGGTGAGGGCGCCGTCCATGTGTACCTGCTCGCGGAGCTGCACCAGGGGGGCGAAGGTGGCCGTGGTGGGGCTGCCTTCGGGAGCCACCAGGGCTCCCTGGATCACCACGGCGTCCGCCTCTCCCACGAAGGCCCGCCAGGCCATGACGCCGCCGTCGGGCAGGGACGCCTGGGTGTAGGCGGCGAAGAAGGGGTCGAGGCCCACCGTCCGCCCGGTGACCCGGCTTCCGCCTTGGCCCACGAGGGTCTGGCCCAGCTCGAGCAGGTCGGTGGCGAAGTCGTCGCGGTACAGGTGGAAGACCCCGGGGGGGTCGCCGCTGCCGTCGTCGTCGGAGTACACCGCGGAGATCGAGCCGTTGCCCAGCACCGCGTAGCCGGGGAAGGGGCCGCCAGGCACGGTGGCGGCGGCCAGCACCGTGTCCGACGGGTCCAGCTCGAGCACCCGCTCGCCCCGCTCGAGCTCGAAGCGCCACCACTGGTTGGCGCACTCCACCTGCAGGGTCATGGCGTCGGTGGTGGTGACCGTGAGGGTGGCGGGGGCGCTGGCGCTGTCCCGCGCGGCCACCTCGAGGTCCACGAGCTGATCACCGAAGCGGTAGTCCTGCACCCCGTGGCGGTCCGTGCGGTGCAGGTGCAGGGTGAGGGTGTCGGTGGGGGCGTCGGCCTCGAGGCCGATGATCTGCTCGAGCAGCAGGGCGATGGGGCCCAGGCCGGTCCAGCCCACGAAGTCCTGGCGACCTCGCCAGGTGGCGTCCCAGCGGGTGCCGGGCTCCACGTGATCCGGAGCGTACAGCTCCCAGAGGGTGTGGGTGCCGTCGCCGATGTGGTCGTGGGCCAGGTCGTCGCCGTCGGGCACGTAGTCGGTGTAGACCTGCAGCAGGTTGCGCAGGTGGTTGTCCGTGGCGGTTCGGGCCAGGTCCCGCCGGCCGGCGTCCGCCAGGGCCGCGATGGTGGCGTAGGTGGTGGGCGCCCAGACCCCGCCCCGCCAGTAGTGGCCGTAGGGATCGTAGCTGGGAGCGTCGGCGGAGGTGCTGGGGAAGACGTGGACCCGCCAGAACTCCGAGGGGTCCTGCAGGTGGTCGATCACAGCGCGCTGCTGCTCGGCCGTGGCGCACTCGGCCAGCAGGGGCCAGATGCCCGCCAGGGTCTTCTCCGTGAGGAACGCGCCGGTGTTGTCCAGGTCGAAGAACCAGCCCTCGTCGCCATCCCACATCAGCTCGCGCACGTCGGTGCAGGTGGCCTCGGCCGCCGCGTACTGCTCTTCGGCGTCATCGAGCTGGCCCAGCAGCGCATGCAGCTCGCCCAGCTGGCGGCGGGCCATGGCCACCTGGGCGGTCTGGTCCACCCAGCCGTCGTAGGCGGCGTCGCGGGGGGCGTTGTCCATGCCTGAGCCCAGCAGGGAGGTGTAGTAGAGCCCCGGCCCCGTGCGGACGTTGGCGTCCAGCCAGCCGGCATAGGCCTCGAGCACCGGCAGCACCCGGGGCAGGCGGGACAGATCGCCGCTGCGCTGGGCGTACATCAGCTCGGCCCAGGCGAACAGGGGCGGGTTGATCGTGGGCTCGCTGGGGTCCGAGGCGTCCCCCTCGGGTTGCCCGTCGCCCTCGCGGACCACGCGGCAGATGTAGCCGTCGTCCTGCTGCACCCCGTAGAAGTTGTCCAGGGTGGGCATGACCGGGAACGCGTCCAGGCCGTTTTGGCCGAACAAGACCATGAAGCAGCTGTCCCACTGGAAGATCAGGTCGCAGAAGGCCTCGTCCATGTAGTGCTCGGCGAAGCCGTTCGAGGCGGTGCCCGCGGCCACATGGTCCAGGGCGAAGCCCCAGGCCGCGTGGTACAGCTCGACGAGCTCGGGGTCGTCGTCCATGAAGGGCTCGGGCACGCCCCGCCGCAGGGCGATGTGCAGCCCAGCCTCGGGGACCGTCACCCCCATCAGGGCCGTGGGCTCGCCCTGGCCCTCCCACTGGCCATCCCAGGCGCCGTCGCCGTCCTCGTCCAGCCAGGCCCGCAGGCCGTAGGCGCCCTCGGGGAGCTGGTCGGTGGTGAAGGTCTCGCCGGCCTGGACCGTGAACTCCATGGACGTGGTGCCCTGATCCACCGCGGTGAAGCTCAGGACGATGGCGCCGGTGCTGCCATCGAGCACCTCGGTGGTGGCTGTGAAGCCGGTGGCGGGGGGCTCGCCCGTGTCGTCGGTTGGAGCCGCGGTGTCGTCGGGCTTCTGCGGGTTGTCGACGGGATCTTTGGGGCAGCCGGCGAGGAGGAGCAGGGCCAGGGGCAGGGCGCGGCGCATGACGTGTCTCCGTGGCGAGTCACGCCATCCCTATCCGGCTCGACTGTGCCTCGCCTCGGCGATAACGACATCTCCCCGCTGCCCCTTGTGGAGTGATCATGCGGATCTTCGGCCCCATCGCCGCCTTGGTCGGCCTCGTCGGCTGTCCTGCGCCCGGTTCGGACAGCGGCGGCCCCTGTGTGCTCCCGTACGCAGTGTTCACGGACATCGACGAGACCCTGACCACCCTGGACCAGGAGTGGCTCGATCAGATCGCAGACCCCAGCCACGACCCGGCCATGCGCCCGGGGGCCGACGCCCTGATGCAGGGCTACGCCGAGCGGGGCTACACGATCTTCTACGTCACCGCCCGGGGTGAGGACATCGCCCTGAGCGACGGCCGCAGCGCCCGGCAGGCCAGCGAGGACTGGCTGCTCGGCCACGGCTTCCCCTATGCCCAGGGGTCGCTCTACCTGGCCGAGGGGCTGGGAGCCCACGGCGACAGCGCGGTGGAGTACAAGTCCGAGGTCATCCTCGACCTGGCGGCGCAGGGCTGGACCGCGAGCTGGGCCTACGGCAACGCCGACACCGACATCCTGGCCTTCCAGGAGGCCGGGATCCCCGACGATCACATCTTCCTGGTGGGCGAGCTGGCGGGCACCATGGGCGTGAAGCCCATCCCCGACGATCAGGCCTACGAGGCCCACCTCAGCGAGCAGCTACCGCAGGTCGAGCAGTACGGCTGCCACTGAGCGGGGTCAGATCCCCCGCAGCACGCCCCACTCCACCGCGGTGAAGCCGTCGCGCACGAAGGGCGTGACGCTGGGCTCGGTGAGGGTGAGGGGGATGGAGAGCGGGCGGATCAGGGGCAGGAAGCGCAGCGTTCTGTCCGGTGCAGGGACGATGTCCAGGGTGACCATGGGCTCGGGGTCCTGGGGGTAGACCGCGTACCAGGGCGAGCCCTCGAGCAGGGGCACCCAGTAGTCCACGAAGTCCTCGATCTCGGCACCCTCGAAGCCCACCACCGCCAGCAGGGATCGCAGCTCACCGTCGAGATCCGAGCCGTCGAGCAGCCAGCCAGTGGAGGTGTCGATCACCGGGGGCACGCTGGCCTCGTAGTAGAGGTAGGTGTGGGCGCCGTCGATGAGACCGCTGGGCTCCACCTGCACGGACCAGCCGCTGCCGTAGGGCGGATCGGAGTCGATCACCGCGCCGCCGCCGGGGAAGCCCAGGGTGACGTCCACCCAGGTGGTGGCCTCGGGGTAGAGGTAGAGGTTGGGCTTGGCGGCCTGGGCGGGATCGTCGAAGTACAGGTCGCTGTGGTCGGTGGCGCTGGTGTTGGTGAGCGTGAAGCTGAAGTCCACCGAGTCGAACAGGAAGTCGAGGGTGTAGGCCCCGGGGTCCATGTCACCCAGGCCGAAGCGGCCCTGGGCGTCGGTGACGATCTCGGCGCGGGCGCCGCTGGGGCCCTTGACCGTGATGGGGTGGTTCGCGAGGTAGTGGTCGGCGAAGTAGTACTGCTGGCCGAAGATGGTGCCCGCGATGGCGCTGTCGTGCTCGGGCACGGCGTCGAGATCGATGTCGACCGTGTCGCCCTTCACGCAGTGGTACAGCTCGGTGTAGAAACCGGCGGCCTTGGCGTAGAGGTAGTAGGGCGCCGGGGAGCCGTAGGGGTGGGCCTCTTCGACCTCGACCACCACGGGGCCTTCGGTGGCCAGGGTCCAGGTGTCCAGCAGGTTGCCCCAGCCGTCTGAGTAGATCTCCAGGGTGATGTCCGTGGCCATCCCGGCCTGGGGCGCCAGGGGCGTGTACTCGAGGTCGGTGTCTGCGTCGGTGTCGGCGTCCGCGTCGCCATCCGCGTCGCCATCCGCGTCGGTGTCGGTGTCGGCGTCCGTGTCGCCGTCCGCGTCGGTGTCTGCGTCGGTGTCGGTGTCGGTGTCGCCCTCGGGGGGAGCCGTGTCGTCCGGCTTGTCGCCGCAGGCGGCCAGAGTGGGGCGAG
>ERZ890953.604-NODE-604-length-20232-cov-5.612579_pt1 | contig 20232 bp, 15 predicted proteins | sample MGYA00521264_ERZ890953 | MGnify/ENA primary metagenome ERZ890953 (study PRJEB32303, sample SAMEA104408629) | aquatic metagenome | biome: Brackish water; feature: Chemocline; material: water | place: Baltic Sea | collected 2014-10-26T21:54:00 | depth 200 m ...
GACGTGCGAGTCACCGGTCACAGGAAGTAGCAGGGTATAGCTGAAGACATCGTTGATGTTGAACAGCAGGTCCACGGTAAAAATGACATCATTAACAATTTTTGTGTCGCCGTCCCGACCAATGAAGGTCGTTGCTCTCAATGCCATATCGGGTATGGCTATAAAGATAAAGACTTTGATTTCACCGATACCACTAAAATCGACTGCCTGGTCTGCCATGACCAGACCGGCACTTACAGCAAAGGAGCCACTAGCGCAGGACTACCTGATCCTGCCGTAGACCTGCAGGCTGTTGCTAAAAGTGTATCTGATAATAACGGCGTGCCGGGACGTTTAAATTGTATTTTCTGTCACGCTAACGCCGGTGGTGGAGACAATGTAAAGCATGGTGACCTGGCCATGTCGATAGCCGATACAAGCCGTGAATACGATGTACATCTGGGCACCGACGGCGCTAATATGAACTGCGTTGACTGTCATGATGTCGACAGAAATCAGGCTGGAAAACCTGTCTCTCATGGGATAGGTGGTATGCCTTTTCACTCTGTCGAAGAAGGTAGCATGAAACAATGTGTTGACTGCCACCAGAACCCTTCCCGTATTCACCGGGGTAAAACTAGTAAAATGGTCAAAACTCATAACCGCCTGTCGTGCCAGGTTTGTCATATTCCAGCCATTGCCCGTGAAACCTCAACCAAAGTTGAGTGGTACTGGTCAGATGCCGGTCAGGATCTGGAAGTGATTCCTGTTGATCCGATTACCGGTCGCCCTACTTATGATAAAAAGAAAGGCACTTTCGTATGGGCTTTGGATGTTCGACCAACACTGCGTTTTCATAATGGCACATGGAATAAAATGATGATTAATGTCAACGATGCCTTTGATCACGAACCTGTTGATCTCGGCTCACCTGTCGGTGACAGAAACGACCCTGAGGCGATGATTTACCCATTCAAGAAAATGATCGGAAATCAGGTAGCCGATGCACAAAATAATACCATGAACGTACCACACCTGTTTGGTCTGGCGGGTGGTGATTATCCTTACTGGGCGTTCTATGACTGGGATCTGGCATTGCGAGATGGCGCAGTTTATAGCGGGCAGGATTATAGCGGCGAATTTAAATTTGTGAATACAGAGATGCTGTTAGCGGTTAATCATGAAATTGCGCCTAAAGAAAAAGCTTTGGGCTATAACAATAACTGTCAGGATTGTCATGCTGAAGGATTAATTGACTGGCCGGCACTCGGCCTGGACGAAGACCCCTATAAAGCCAAAAAGAAAGGTAAAGGCAGAAATAAATAGCGATATTCAAAGAATAGTTATCTATCAATTCTGACCATGAATTACCCCGTCATCCAGCCGATGACGGGGTAATTAAGAGCCTCGATTCAAGTTGGATCTTCGGAAAAAATCATCGAACTGTTGATAAACCACTCACCACCATAGCTACCGGAATCTCCATTATTTCGGCAACCTGTTGATACCAGATATCTTGAAAAGCCGCTTTAACATGGCCATTGTCTCTTTCATAACCGTCTAGACGATAGCGCCATACTTTTATTCATTTTAATTTTAAAATTTTCCAGTTTTTTGCCATTTTACCGTGTCGATTAGTGTAAAATTTTGCAATTCTTCAGAGTTACGCCATCATTACCAATGAAAAAAAATGACCAGACAATCCGCTTTTTAATTGATAACACACCTGTTCGCGGTCAACTTATTTCGCTGGATGCCAGTTGGCAAAAGTGTATTCAACAAAGTAAAGCAGGCGAATTTGCCAAAACCCTGCTGGGCAATGCTCTGTCAGCCATAACGTTACTCGCCAGTACCTTGAAAATTGACGGTAACATTACTTTGCAAATAAGAGGGCAGGGAGCAATTCATTTATTAGTGGCTCAGGCGACCAATAAACGCGCAATAAGAGGTGTAGTAAGGCAATCCAGGGAACTGAAAAATACGAATATCCCGTTAAAAGAAATATTTGAATCTGATCAAATGGTGGTTACTATCGATACTGGCAAGGGAAAGCCGCATCAGGGTATTGTGCCTTTAATCGGGTCAAGTTTGTCGGAAGCATTTGAAGCCTACTTTGAAAATTCTGAACAATTGCCTACCCGACTATGGCTAGCCTGTAATGAAAACAGGGCATCCGGTTTATTGTTGCAAAAACTCCCCGGCGACATGACTGGTGAGCATGAGGATAAAGATAGCTGGAATAGATTGACACATCTGGCTTCGACTATCACCGACAAGGAATTACTGGAACTTGATGACAATGAAATACTGCACCGTTTATTCCATGAAGAGTCTATCCGTTTATTTGAAGCCGAACCTGTACGATTTGAGTGCAATTGTTCAAGGGAAAAAACATCTGACATGATAAAATCAATGGGTCAGAAAGAAGCTGAGGAAATTTTACTGGAACAGGGCAAAATCAACATCCACTGTGAATTCTGCGACACAAACTATGAATTTGACTCTGTTGATGTTAAACAGCTTTTTGAATCTGAATTAAGTTTACCCCCAACGCAAACCAGACATTAATCATCGTGAAAATAAAACGCACCACAGCCACTAAAATAATGAGTAAAGCAATCCACTTTACCGATACCTGCCTGTTGGGCATTTTACAAAAGAATGATAGTGAAAAAATTATTCAGGCCTATAGCGCCGATGAATTAAGACAATTGTTAAAAGACATCCCGAATTCAATTCTGTTTTATAACCAGAACCAGCAGGCAATAGAAATCAGGGATCAAATTGAGTATGCCGATGGCCAGCAACATATAGAAGTGTTTCAGGATACTACCGGTGTATTTGGTTTAAGAGCCTACCTGCAAATAGGTAAGGTCGAAACTCCGGTGACTCTGGAACTTGAAGATGAGAAAATTGCAACCGATAACCGATAATCATTCTGCCAGAGAACTATTACCGAATGATATTTTTCAACTCGGCCAGGTTCTAAAGCGAAAATATACCCTGTTAAAATATGCCTATAATTTTGCGGCTGCAGGGATATTAACCGGGGTTATCTCAATAAGTTTCAGGTTTTTCCTGAATTAGATATGGATCCTTATAGCGCCATTACTGTTTTTTTACTTTAACCCGGATTTTAAACCATGACTAACCGATGGATTGAACCCATAGCATTACTGGGTAAACACGTTACTCTCGAACCAATGCATAGCAGGCATGTCCCTGAACTACAGGCAGCAGCCAGAGATGGCCAGCTATGGAAGCTGTGGTATACCGCTGTACCTTCGCCGGAACAGACTGAACAATATGTTATAGATGCTCTTAACAAACAAAATCAATTTGGTGAACTACCCTTCGTTATTCACGAACATAAAACCAATAAAGTTATCGGCTCAACCCGCTTTCTTAATGTAGATGAAAAAAATCAACGCCTGGAAATAGGCTTTACCTGGTATGCAGAAACCTACCAGCGTACCGCCAAGAACACGGAAACAAAATTATTAATGCTCACTCATGCCTTCGAACAGCTATCTTCTATTGCCGTTGAATTTCGCACTCACTGGATTAATCATCGTTCCCGTAACGCCATTGAAAGGCTCGGAGCAAAACAGGATGGCGTGTTAAGAAATCATTCAAAGACTGAAGATGGTGAATTACGTGACACTGTGGTTTATTCCATCATTCAAAGTGAATGGCCGATGGTAAAAAAACATCTGCAATTCATGCTGCGCTAAAATGCCATTAAAGCCCTATGTTGCCAGTGCTTTTTTATTAGCTTTTCATACAGCTCATGCCTCACCGTCCATTAATATTAAAACAAGCTATTATGCGGTACAGGGAAACGACGCCAGCAGCATTCAGCAGAGCATTCAACAAAATGGCCCGCTCGGTAAAAATGGAGAACGCTACCATGCAGTCACCAGCTGGAATGCACAATGGAGTTATCGTTGGCTTGAAACAGGTCCTTTATGTCGATTAACCGATGTAGAAGTCAGTATTGATGTTGAGTATCTATTACCACAATTAGCCTCAACTGAAGACATAGAAAAAAGCTATAAAATACATTGGGATAAATATTTTAAAGCGTTATATAAACACGAAAAGCAACATAAGGATTTTGGTGTACAGGCTGCCATTGAACTTGAAAAAGAATTGCTTGCCATTAAAAATCAGCAGGCCTGTCAGAAGCTTGATAATAAAATCTCCGCGACAGCGCAAAAAGTACTCGATAAATACAATCGACTAGAAAAAGAATTCGACCAGGCAACCAGTCATGGAATAAATCAGGGAGTAAAGCTACCCTGAAATATATTTAAGCTGACCATAACATGGGTGGCTGTTAATGTAAGCTGGACAAACTTAATTTAGTATTATTACTCAACAACTATCGACTGAAAGTCGTCTCCACAGTGGCTTACTTATGCCTGCTATTTTGTAGGGTGCGCTGTGCGCACCATTGAATTTCCGTACCAACACCTATGGTGCGCAAAGCGCACCCTACCAATAATTTAATCATACCTATCTTACATTTCTTAATAGTGGGTAGCAGCTATAGCCTTGCCTCCGAGTTCTGTAACGACATTATCCTGTTATCAGACACCTTATTATATCTATAATCCAGCCGTGTTTTTCAAAGGAGAATTATTTTATCTTTTTTACAATGAAAAGAAGTATCACTGCCCCAAACACAGCGGTTGCAAGAGACCCAACAAGGCCATTAGAAGTTAGACCCAGTAAGCTAAAAGCCCAACCTCCGATAAAAGCGCCAACTATACCTATGACCATATTCATCAATAAGCCAGAGCCTTTACCTTTCATAATTAAACCCGCTAACCAGCCAGCTATGGCACCTATAATTACCCAGTAAATTATTCCCATATTAATTCTCTCTGTTAAAGTTAATATATTGCTGAAGATTATAACGGCTCAGGTTTAAAATAGTCATCTGAGTTTGAATAAAACATAATTTTTGAGTCAATAAGCTTTTTTACCTTGAAGTGCTATTTGTAAAAATACCCTCTTTAGGCTGTCCCTGCCTACCGGGTATAAGTATATCCCTATACAAAACAGACCTGCAGGATTTCTCCTGCAGGTCAACTGGATAAACCTGCCTGGTATAATCAGAAACATTACCTGACCGGTTTAAAGGGCCTAATATCAGCGTCTAATCATCACTGACAGCTGCAGTGTATATTGTTTAAATTAATACCAGCTGAACAACACAATAAACGATAGCATATTATCCACGGCCTTCCAGTTTACTTTTTATAGTTGCCAGATAACGGCCACAAAGTGACTTTGATCTTTGCTTACCTTGCTCCACCCATTCCCGATAACTGAAGCGTGCGACATCCGAAATCCAGTCTTTGATACTCTTTAATTCAAGTTGGCCAATTATATCAACCGATTCATTTAATGCGTTGACCAGGTGACTCCATCCCGCTGTTTCCAGAAAATTGGCAGCATCACTCAGCGTATGCTGTAAACTATTATTATCGTCCTGTTGCTTAAAAAAGCGGAATAACTGTTCAGCCTCTTTCGGGCTGCCACAAATCACTGCGAGTAAAAATAGCGGCACCTGAAAATCTCCGTTTTGCTCAGAGAAACCTACTACCCTGGCTTTTTTATGACTGGCTTTCAATATACGATAAAGATTAATAAAACGTTTCACTGCACGCGGCGAACGCCCGACAATGGCACCTAATTGTTGAAAAAACGTTAACTCAGAATCACTCATTTCCAGAGCCCGGGTTGAAATTAAATTATTAATCAGTAATTCATCTGAATCTACCTGTTCAATATAACCTTTAGCCAGGTCTTCACTTTCTTCAAATAATTCTGTTGTTGAGCCTTCATTACCAGCATCATTCAGTGAGTTACTCTGAGCAGGCTCAGTCGACCTATCAACAACTATATTTTGCAGCTCAACAGTTTTATCCTGCCGGGGTGTCAATAACGCTTTCATCATGTCGTTCGCTCTTTCCCCATCCATCCGTTTTAACCAGAAAGGAATTTGAAATATTTTTTCCAGATAGTCATGCGTCGAAGCAGCATAATGATCGAGCTCATGATTATTTGTATCATCTTTCTCATGCACCAGAAACGTATAGCGCCGCTTCAGTGAACGACCTAACCAGCGTGCGTCGACACCGACTACCACCATAAACAGGGGAAAGGCGAGCATCAGATGGATTGCCTGTAAAACATCGACGACAATTTCCGGTTCACAACGATCAAGGTCATCGATATATAAAACTATCCGATCTATTTTAGGTAATGAAGAATCCTCCTGGCCGGTTAACAGTTTATTTAAACGGCTAAAATCACGTCTTACTGTATTTAGCAACCCAAGGTGACTTTTATAATCACTACTCGCAGCTCTATCAAAAATAAAACTGGCAAAAGTTTCATCCGAAGCATTTCCATATTTTGCATTTAATTGATCAAACTCTTTCTTCGAAGATTCCAGCTCGGCCTGTAATTCCAGCTGCTGCATTTGCAATTCCTGTAACTCCTTTGAATTCTGGTCGAGTTTTCGTTGAATTTCTTTATCATTTTCTGCGGATGCTTTATCGAAATCTTTTTTTATCGTATCGACCAGTTTTAAAAACTGGCCTAATTTCGATAATCTTGTTGACATAAAACTTAGCGCTAATGTCAGCGCAGCGCCCAGACTTCCCCACTTTATATCGACATTAATTAAAATGGCACAGACGGCTAATATTAGTAATACACTGACAACAAATAACAGGGTTGCTTTTCGATCACGGCTAAAAAACCTCAACCACTGCTGTAAACGTTCTAACACAGAAAATCCTGAAAGCTTTTCGACAATATCTTTAACCTGCTCTACGTTATCGGTTATCGACTTTAATTTTTTCTCTGCCCCTTTAATTTTAAAAATAACTTCTATGTCTTTAGCATGATCTTTTAATTTGAACAAAGATTGAACTTTAAGATTTTCATCAGGAGCCTGTTGCTGAATAGATTCATTGGCCGAATTAAGCACATCAATTCGTTGTGAGATTTCGATTTTTTCCTTTTCCAGGTCATTAATTTTTACAGAAGACGATTCGAGTCTTTTTTCAATCACTCTATCTTCATCCAGTCGCAGCATCAATTTTTTAAAGTCTTCATCTGCAGTGGCTTTATTAAGTCGCTTTAACTCCTGTTTCAACCCGACAAAAACATGATTGACCAGGCTGGCCCATAATTTTCCATCCTGATAATTCCAGGCATTAAACCAGATCTGTGCAACTTTAGATTGATAGGCCCTGTGTGTTTCTGCAGCTGAATCCGCAACTCGAGAAGTTAACGACTCGACATGCCGATGTATACGATGCATGAAAAATGTTTTACCGCTACCCCATTCACCGAACAAACCAAAAGCCAGTGGTGGCGCAGCATCTCTGGCACACAAAATCTTGGCAATCGCAATCGCGTCATCATCAATATTTAATAAATCGTGGCTCGCTTCATCAGCGGTATCCGAATCGATTTTTGTTAACAGCGGTGAAAATACCTCTTCTGTTGAAGCGCTGACCAGTTCCTCATTAATCAGCGCCTTCCATGCATTCTGATTATCATCCGGCCAGTAACCTGCGACAAGTTCGACATAGTTATCGCGCACTTCACTCAGTTGCAGACTAAGCGGTCCCAGTATTTTTTCCGTCACATATTTTTGAATCGGTTCAACGACTCCCTGTAAAATTGCGCCCATTAAATGACGCGGCATAATCAGCTCTTTACCAGTGGTTTTTATCGCTATACGACGTGCTTCAGCCAGCAACAATAAAACATTACGCTTAACCATTACGCCACGGGCCATCTCTGCGGATAAGCTAACAGAGGTTTCGATTACTACCTGGGAAGCAAATCTAAACTGGTTCAGTATTTTTTCAACCGGAATGATTTTATTTAAGGCCAGCGCAAAATCCGGAGCTCCCTCCTGTTGCAGTAATGAGGCGTAATAAAATAGAGGAATCTGAATAATTAATTCAGGAAAAAAGGTTTGATTAATATTTTGACTGGTAGCCAGGCAACTGGCGATAATACTTTTAACCTCGCTATCAAAACGATAGTCGAGCACATAAACTGCTTTGCTATACATTTCCCCCGGAGCATTAGGGTCTTCCTGCTGATCCGGATCGGGAGGCAGCGTATCACCATTTTCGTTAATCAAGCGGTTAAGCTCAATAGCCTCTAATACTGTTACCCGAAAATTAGCACCGGTGGGATTGCGTAAAATAGAGAGTCCATCAAATACCTTCGGCTGACTACGCAAAAAGGATTTTTCCAGTGGTTTATTAAGGACACCTCGATAAACTGCTGTTAAACGTTGTTTTCCCTGATCATCCAGAAACACTTCACCCTGTACTTCAGCCCAGCCATAGATGCCAGCCTGTTCACCGGCAATCCATAAATAAACTATATCTCCCTCACGGTAACGATCGATAAAGCGGGAAACGGTCCAGTCTATTGCCTGATCAACTTTCAATTGAGACAGGGCATCATACTGCTTTGGATTTGCCTGGAAGATCCAGAATTGTCGCCAGAGTTCTTGAGAAGCAGACATACTCAACCTGTAAGCTTTTGGAATTACATTAACTTAACATTGATATAAAATTTCCGCCAGTTTCACCTACCGTTCAAAATTATTTTTAATATGAGGTCAATTATTGATATTCCATAGTTTGTATGTAATACCAATTTTACATTTAAAAGAATATGTCAGTACTTTACCTGTAGATTTAAAATGGAACTTTCGATTTAACGTCGATTAATTCACCGCTTAGCGGATGTTTGAACGTTAATTTTTCTGCGTGTAAAAATAATCTTTCGGATCGGCTACCGTACAGTTCATCGCCCATTATCGGCGCATTTAAACCTTTGCTATGCGCTGCATGCACTCGTAATTGATGAGTACGGCCTGTTAACGGGTAAAAGTATACTCTGCTGGAATTTACAGTACTTGAAATGACTTTAACTTTAGTCACTGCTGATTTTCCATGCTCATAACAGACGACCTGTCGGGGTCGATCATCCAGATCTACCCGTAATGGCATATCAACAGTCATTTGCGGTTCGCTTATCGCTTTTGACAGAATTGCTACATAACGTTTTTTTATACTGCGGCTAATAAACTGTTGTTGTAAATCTTTATAAACTTCTGCATGTTTTGCCGCCAGCAATAAACCGGAAGTTGCCATATCCAGCCTGTGTACCAGCAGGGCACCCGTGGCTTGAGGATAGCGTTCTTTTAACCAGCTTAAAACTGAATATTGCTGTTGCTTACCCGGTATAGATAACAGGCCTGCCGGTTTATCTAAAACCAGCAGACTGTCATCTTCATAAATTATTTCAGGTACTAATTTTTTATAAGCTATTTCTAAAAATGAATCATCCGCCTTCATTAATCCCTGTAACATGAACGGTAGAACAGGATGACACTTGCCCCGACATGGCGGGTAAAAACTACCATGATGTCGAACACCCTGTGCTGGTGACGCTCCCCACCAGAATTCGGCTAGGGCCAATATTTTCAGTTTATTATTATGTGCATATTGTATCAATTTAGGGGCGGCACAATCACCAGCTCCACCCGCTGGCATGTTCCCATCGAAAAAATGGGTCAATGCTTTAATATCACCAGACTGATTTATTAACTGATAGTTTTCAAAAACTTTTTTATGTAATTTTTGTGACAGTTTTTTACGCTTAATTTTCAGCAAATTTATTTCATTGTCAAACCGGCCTGAAAACTGCAGCCTCACTGAAGACAGTTCTTTATCCCAGTCTGATTTAGCTTTTTTCAACTCCCGTTTATCCTGCTGGCTGAGGAAAGAGAGACGCTGTAAAATTTCGACCTGTTGCTGATTATTATTAATTTCAGACCTTTCTTTCCGACGTAATTCTTTATTATTTTTATGCTGTTTCTGTAGCGTATTTATTTCAATTTCCTGGCGTTTTTCAAGCTCTGTTATTTGCGCCAATACCTGCAAACGATCTGCTGAATTTATTTTAGCGTCTATTTGTCCGGTTAATTTTTCCAGCTGTGCTGCACCTGCATTTAAAAAAGATTGCTGTTTTTCAATATCAAATACAGGCGGAACAAACCCGTGGACTACCCATTGTTTATTGAGCATGCCTGAAAAGCCGGATAGATAACCAATTTTATGGTCACTACCGGCCACTACTAATACACCAAACATTTTTCCATTTTCTTTTTCAAATAAATTAGCTGGAAATTCTGTTGAATTATTTAGTCGTTGCTGTAAATCCAGGCTGGCTTTAATCGCCAGAGGGTGAGGGTCATTATCAAATGGATTGCGGCACTGATCTGGTATTTCAGATAGTTCAGGTTGCTCACAAAAATAGTTGATGATGTTCACTTGAATACTTCCAGCTCATTGATGATTTAGAAAATGGACATTCTATCACTAGAGTTAATATTCGGCCTGATTTGCATTGCTAATTTTTTGAACCAGGCTAACAATTCAATGTCATAATATTTACCCGTTGTGCAGAAAAAATGCCATGAATCGAATATTATTACTAATCACCTTCAGCATAACTTTGCTGACCGGCTGCCAGTCTCTAAATTATATTCCTGATTATAATTCACCGATCAGTAAACCCCCGGTGGGCACTATCATTCAACTTAACCAGGCACTAACATTTTATCCTGGCAGCAGTAGGACCTATGTGCAGAACGGATTAGCAAAACAATTTAATGACATCGATGAACGTTCACCCTGGTGCCAGTTTTATCGATATGAGCCACCCGCTGCATTAGAGACTATGCGCACTGTAGAGCCGGATAGTTTTCGTGTTACCAGTTCAACACAAAGTGTAGAAATTGTGGCAATTCCAGCGGTTGCATCTTTTGCTTCGACTATTATCCTGCCTGATATGTTTGAGCGTAATGTTAACGAGCGAACCTTATCGACCGTGATGAAAATTGAGTCTACCAGGCAACCTGAAATTGTTGAATTCAAATGTGCCGTATTCAATGAGCCGTTTCAGTATAATTTTGTATCGGTAACTCAGATTATGCAAACTGTTGGTGATGTTGTAACGTTAAAGTTAAATTAACCCATAATCCTTGATAAATCAGTTGGATTACGAAAGTCTGTACAATCTCTTAATTTTTCTAGGATAATACTGCAACATTTATCTCATCAATAACACCTTGAATTGAGCCGGCACCAGGGTCAGACCGGGTGCATTCAGACTCAATCCATTTTGCCCTGTCATACTGGTCATTTTAGTTGCTGGCATACCGCCAAACAATACATTGGAAGATCCCATCATATGTCGCGATGGCCCCATCACCATACCAGAAGCGACTCCCATATTAAGCCCCGTATTATCACCGTTACTGATTGGAATTGATGTCATTAAATTATGTGCTGGCCCCGCAGAAATCAGCACCTTTAAACTGGCAGTAGGTGGTAAAGCCGTCATACCTAAAGCAATATTTGGATATGGTATAGGTGTAGGTACAGGTCCAACCGGCGATGGAACTGGGGTTAAACACACATCGGGGACACCCAGGTTCATGCCACCCATTTGACAATTTGCAAACATATCTATCTCCTGTCTTTTAACCCATATGGATACGTTCGGCATCAATTTTTATATCTTTTTCCGCTAGAATTGCAGCCTGCTTTGAACGCATTGAATACAGGTTCTGAACTGTATGGATAGCGTCTTGCGATTTAACCTGATCAACTCCATCAATCTGGCGGAATGAATTTTTCAGTTTTTGCAGCCAATGTTCGGCCACTGTTTCCAGAGTATGGGCATAGGTTTGAATGTTATTAATAGTAGATACCAGTGTGCTGCCTGCTGCCTTCATATTCTGTATATTTACCATGCCTTTTTTAGCCAACAGGTTAACTTCTTCAGAAACCATATTAATGCTGTACTGAGAACTCATATTAACACCCTGCGAGCCGTTTAAACTTAGCTCACCCTGTTGCGTGGTTATCGAAACATTACCTGGAAATTTCAGATGAGTGTCAGTACAACCGGGGCGTTCAATAATTGACAGGATATGGCACTGTCGCGCCGGCCCCAGGCTGAACAATATGGTATCGGCGAGTTGTGGCTCTACCACGCAACTGAAAGCTCTGCTGGCTACGAAGTGACCGGCTTCGCAAACAATTTTATAACCCACAACATCTATACCTTCAATCGTCCCAGAAAGTACCTGGCTTTGCAGTTCGCTGTGTATCGCAGTAATTTTTTGAGTTTGCATCAGTGTTCTCCACTTCGTGGTTCAGGCTTCCATTGTTCGGCTTTCAGGCGCTTTGCATCCATACCAAGTGCCAGATGTTTGCTGGAGCCATCCCAAATTGTATTGATATCAAGTATTTCATGTAGGTTGGTCCGATACAGGCTGGTACTGAACAGATCGGCATCGGTTAAATTGGTATGAGATAGATCCGCATAGGTCAGATCTGCGGATGAAAATATTGAGCGCTGACAGATTGCATCAGCCAGCTGCGCCTGCTTTAAGCTGGCTCCAGAAAGGTTAGCATCGGTCAGGTCACATTCATTCATGCTGGCCTGTTCCAGTTGGCAATTACTGAAAGATGCCCGACTTAAATTACTGCCATAAAAGATGGCAAAGCTGGCTTCAGATTCATCAAATTTTGAGTCGCTTAAATCTGCTTCCATAAAACTGGTCTGGATAAGGTTTGCATTGCGAAAATCACAGTTTTTCATTTCTGCTTCGCGAAACTGGGTTTTACTCAGGTTCATTCCGGCAAAATTTTGGTTATTTAAAACTGGCTTCTGGAACACACATTGCTCAATATTAGCATTGCGTAAATCCACCCCTTCCAGGTTTGCTTCAATCAGGTTTGTGCGCTCTAAATTTGCATTGGTCAGGTTAGCATGCCTTAAGTCAGCCGATACGAAATTGGTAAATTGCAAATTTGCTTCGGATAAATCGGCCTGCTGTAAAACCGGCGCTACAAAATTAGATTTAGATAGATCGGTCTTATGAAAATTACTGCGGGTTAATTTACAATTTATAAAATTAACTTCTGATACATCACCATCAAAAACCCCTTCACTCAAGTCACAGTTGATAAAGCTGACTTCAGTTAAAACAGCTTTACTAAGGTCTATATTGTTCATTCCACATTCTATGAACCTGGTCTCTTTGAGGTTTGCAGCGGTAAAATTTAAACCATGTAATATGCATTTATTGAATATTCCACCGGACACATCTATAGCGGAGCAGTCAGTATTACTGATATCCATCTCATTGACTATTTCACCACTTTTAATATGCTTTGACAGTTCTTCAGGTGTCACGATCTGGCCTCCAGTCTTGCAGTTTGGTGAGATCGAGGTTTGCTCCAGTAAAATCTGTGCCGCCTATAGTGGCATTCAGGAACTCTACAGCATAAAAGTTGGAATAACGTAAATCTGAATTGATCAGACGCGCTTTCAACATAGACCCTTCCATCAGGTTTACAGAGGAAAAGTCTGCATTGCTCAGATCTGTTTTCATCAGCATAGCCCTTTTTCCTTCAGCTCCATAAAATCTGGTGTTCTGCAAATTAGCTCCGCTAAAATCCGCCTGGTGAAAACTCGAAAACTCAAATCGACTACCCTGAGCTTCAGTATCTCTCAGGTTAGATTTATCAAGATTGGCATGATCAAAATTGCAGCTTTTTAAAGAACAGCCTCCGGGAAAACGAACATTTGTCATATTAGCTTCAATAAATGTTGAATAATCCAGATTGCATTCAATAAAATTACTGCCTGTCAAATAGGCCGAGGTAAAATCTGTATTTGTTAAAGTACATTGTAGAAAATTACACTCAATCATCTGGCTTCCGACAAATCGTCCTGCACTAAAATCAAGATTTAAAAAATTCGCTGCTTTAAAAATTGAACCACTAAAATCGACTCCTGTCATAGTGGTTTGAAGAAAATTAACATCCTTTAAATCACAATCTATTACCTGTGCGCCTTTCAGGCTCGCCTTACTGAATTCACAGTTATTCAGCTTTGTACGAGTCAGGTTCGAACCCTCAAAAATGCTATCTCCAAAATTAGAGTCCCTGCAATCGGCATCAGTCAAGTTTGCCTTCTGTAGATTGGCATGGGTAATCACCGTACGCTGCAGATTAGCGCCCTGCAAATTACACCCGCTAAAATCTGTATATTCCAGAAAACAGTCAGATAAATCCATGCCTGATAAATCCTTACCGGAAAAATCCACACCCGCAAGATCTTTGCCTGCTAGAGACTCACCTTTATCAAGAGATTTTTGCATCCGGTACTGAATGATATCCACAGGATCTTTATGTGGAAGCTTTCCCTCAATCAGATGTGCACCACTACGATACATTTTTTTTATTTCTGCCTGTGCTACCAACTGTTTCTTTTCAAGCTTTTCAAAACTTATTTCAACTTTTGGCAATTTATCCTCTGCTACCCCCTGTTCTCTCAACTGTTTTTTCGTTTGCTCAATACTGATCAAACTATCCTGTAGATTTTTTAGGGCCTCATCCATGACCGGCCTGGGTAAAGGTTGCTTTTCATTCATCTGTGATATAGAAGCTTTAACCTGCTCATTAACCTGTTGCTCTGCTCTGGTTCCTTTTGCTTTTTCCTGTAACTGCTCAAGCTGCTGTATAACCTGTTTTTTTTTCTTCGCAACCAGTGTATTTACTTTTTCATTGAATTCGTCAAACTTACTAAAATCTATACCCTGTATATCAACTTTACCTACATCATTTTGAGTTGACCCCGGCAGAATTTTTTCTATAACTTTCATTAGCTCCTGTATTTCAGGATCTTCATCCGGTTGCCTGTCTGGCTTTAACAACTCAATAACAGGTGTAGTGTTAATACCTGCCATCTGTAACTTTCCTGTTAACTTTTCAATTTGTTGCTTTTGCAGCTCCAGACTCTCATCAAGTTTCTGTTTTTCAAGTACAACTTTTGTATTGATATTTTCTGAAAATGCACTCTTGGTTTCAGTATCAACAGCATCCAGCAGGCGTATAAAACCACAACGTTCAGAATCAGCAATAATATCTGTTGTCGACATGATATATTTAAATTGTGTTTTATCATCGAGCCGGTTACTCAATGCTTTTTCATAATACTCTTTTGATCGAAGGGCCTGATCAAGATCTTCATAACCCGCCAGCAACATACTTACATCACTTGCATCATCCTCAGCAACTTCAATCACTCCGCGATATATGACAATTCCGGTTTCAGCTTCGGGAAACAGAAAAACTGTTTCAGTTCGCATCTCGACTTCGGTAAATAAAACTGCTTCCGCCTGTTTTTTCTGAATAAAACAACGTGTTCTGAAAGCAGGTAAGCTACCTTCAAGTTCTGCCTTCGACGGGTGCATATTAGTCAGGCTGAATTCTTCGTCTCCCTGCCAGAAACCATCGATCCACTGATCCTCCGGGGCTTCATTGAAATGAGTCCAGTCGAGATCAGGCGGATAACCGGGGAAGTATTCGCGTTGCCATATTTCATCGTATGTGCCCATTTTGCTGGCACGGTATTGCCACATCATGTCCAGCGGAGCAAAACCCGCCGGATCGGGGCGTTGACTTTTTGAAGTAACCAACCAGTCGGGATTTTCTATATTAGGCATAGGAATACGCATTTCACCGAACACATCCACTTCGTCAATACCCTTGCCGACAGGATTGGCTTTATACTCGATACCGCCAAATGCATATTCATAGGTGACAGGCATTGTATTGAAAGATTCAGGAACGCCCGGTGTAGCAATGGCTCTCCAGTAGCGGTCACCAATTACAGACAGGGTTTTATTTACTGCTCCAATATTAAATTGTACCGTGTCGGCAGTAACCGGCTGTCCACCAGGTGAGTAATAATTTCCATACACCAGTACTTCACCCTGTGGTTTAGGCATACAGTAATCCAGTATTCCATCACTACCCATTTGTGCGGGTAAAAACTGCCAGAGATCCTGCTCCATCAATACTTCCTGCCGGGAGTCAAATGGAAAACCCAGAAGTAAGCTAACAGATAACTGATGCCTGCCTAGCCACTCAAAGGTTTTATATTGCAGGCTAAGCTGTAAAGGTTTAAAAACTCTCACTGGATTACTCTTTAAGTTTAATCACTTTTAAAAAATTACATTAATTTTATGCCACTTTGTTCAATTAATACGGCTCCTTCTTTAATCTCTGCCGCCACATACTTGGTTATTGCTACTGCTGTTTTAGCAGCAGTAATTTCAAAATTCTGTAATTTGGTAACCGCGTTTTTAAGAGCAAGCTGCTTGGACTCCAGCTCAACTGCAAGATCAACTTCAATTTTGGCCCCCTGCGCAATTTCAGTTTTCATCCCGGTAAACCATTCCAGAGAATCAGCCAGAGCAAATTCATGTTTAGCACCCAGATACAATTCTATCGACCATGCCAGAGCAAACTCCTGCTTCAATCCTGCATACACTTCCAGCGATTCAGCAAGCGCCATTTCAACCTGACCACCAACAAAAAATGACTCTGTCCCGCCAAACATCCATTCAAATTTGTTACCATAAAAAGTCTCAGTATCTGTGGCCCAATGCGTGGTATCGCTTTCACTTTTGTTATGAATGGTATAGTTTCCACATACGATATTTAATTCACGGCCGCCGGTATCAATCTGTAGCTTATCGTTTTTTAATTCGAGTTTAATACCCTTATCCTGGGCTGTAATCAGACAGTCTTTTTGTGCTTCTATTCTGGTAACACCTTCTGAATATAAAATATTTTTTGCTAGCAAATTTTCAGATGTAGAAGTTTTCTGTTCCGCTGATTTACTCGTTTCGGCTAACGCCTGCCCCTGTTCGTTAACACCACATTCCTGCTTAACTTCATTTTCATATTCACTGATAGCGGTATTTATACTACTAGCACTACCGGCATAAAAGCTATTACCTGCAGTAGCTTTTTGGGTTGCGGTTGTTCCACTTTCCAGCTCGAATGTGCCTATGGTGCTTATCTTGATGCCATCAGTTGAAGCATCAGCATCTACAACATAAGGGTCATTAGGAGTTCCAATCCTCATCCAGGAATTTGCAGTCGGTGACTCCATGACAATTCGATCTTCTCCTTCTACATCACCCATGCGTATCCTGTTGCCACTGCCGGTTTGAACGGTAGATTCAAATTCATTGTCACTTTTCAGTAATGAGGGTTCGCTGGCATTAGGCACCGCACCCACAATAATCGGCTGGTCCGGGTCACCATTGATGAAACTAAGCAGCACTTCAGTCCCACCGGTGAGAGGATAGTAAGAACCTTTACCCTCACCCACATAATTCTGCGCCATGCGTATCCAGGTGCTAGCTTTACGCTCCGGGTCTGTACTTTCTTTAGTGCCATCCGCCCGATCAAACGGCAGTAGTACCCGGTAGCGTCCCTGTTCATCTACCTCCGCTTTATTGAATCCAGTTTCTGCATAGATAAACGCCGTCATGGTCCCATAAAAACGGGGCTTGTGAGTTATTCTGGCAGGACGAAATTGCTCAACAGCGTTTATCGCAACAAAGCTATTACGGTATTGAGGAACAGATTCAGGACTTTTGGTAGCGCCCGTGGACAGAGAAGTATCCAGGTGAAAACCTTCATGATTGACTTCAACAGCAAGGTATTCAACACCATTGTAAGCATCATTCGGATGCATCTCCATTTCGAACAGGTGACCGGACTGTAAACGTATCACACTGCTTTCGCCGTAATAACGCGTTCTTTTACACAAACTTTCTTCAGCCCTGATTTCACTCAGGTATGTAGCTTCATCTGTATCCTGAATATTTGCCCCGTAGATATATTCTGTTCCTCTGCCCATTTGATCAATTGGCGAAGTGTCTGAAATGTCGAGTGCCGGGTGATCCGGATTGAAATCCCTTACCGTAACCCCCGCAGCTAACCGCTGCTTGCGACAGCTCCAGGCATTTATGCAATCGTACTGATTGCTGGTTGATAGCGTCATATCGAAAGTCAATCCCGGCCGCGTAATTGACTCGTAGTTCATATCATTGATAAAAATTATTTTTTCCGCTTCTCCACCAGTTTGATCAAAGTAATAAAAAATACCTTCGTTTTCCATCAGGCGTGAAATAAAATCGTAATCAGATTCGCCAAACTGGCAGACATAATCACGACTGAGCAAATGATTTTTACTCAGTCCATATAAATCATAATCTATCCCGGCACCATCCTCATTTGCACTGTCTAAAACCGTTTCAATAATTTTATCGACGGTCTGCTCCCTGGTAAAAATTTCATTGGTTTTATAGATTGAAAGGCCCCATAGCCGTGGTACTAATATGGCCCGATAATAGACATAATCCTGGGATGTCTGGCGTTCCTGGAAATCGGATAAAATGCCATAAACAGGGAACTCTTTATCATTCAATACAGATATAAATTTAGCCGGAGAATCCAGCACATCATCCAGTAATATTGATGCGGACAGGGGAGCCCTGATTTCAATTTCATATTGATACAACGTGGATATTGCTTCTTTTCCAGTAAAACTAATGACCGTAAACTGATCACCACCCGCAGCATCACTGATGAATTTAAAGTTAGCCTGAACCATCGTACTTTTCCTCTCCATTGACAATATGATGAGTAAAAACGTGCTTCAACATTCCCGTATTTTTTATACTTCAAAAAAACAGAACACCCGTCTAAAACCATAATTTATTTAAGGTTTATACTATTCCGCCCAGTATGTAAAACAATCTATATCTTTTAAAACAAAACCTTCGTTGACCTGAATCATGTTTTATCATGAAGTTGAGCTAACTAACTCCTTACTGATTTTTTAATTCAAATTTTTCCCTCAAAATTAAATGACTTTTAAAAACTGAATTGGACTTATAATTAACAAACTCAGGCGTTTAAATTCAAAATTCATGACATCTCTACAATCTTCTATTGCTGATCAGCCTTTCTATTTATTGCTCAGACCCGAAACTCGTGATTTTCTCCGCGAGCAGGCTTCAGCTTTACGCTTATCGCTGCAGGATTGTCGTCAAAGCTGTGAAATTGCGCTCGATCTGCAAATGTGGGGCGGTGATTCAATCATTGATGTGTGGCCAGATGAACACTGTTTGAATGTTACGGGAAAAGCTCGTAAACAATTGATTATGCAACAATTACGTTCGACTCGGGATAGTCTGCAGGCGAACCTTAATCAATATCCTGATGATAGTGCCGCGGCTAAAATCAGTGCAGCAGCTATACCGCGTGCTATCGAAAAAGAATCGCTAGGATTAGGCCGTTGCCCTGTCGCTTCCCCTCGAACCTTATGCTGTAACCTGCAAACGCTGGATGCTGTTGATAACTGTGGCTACGGCTGTAGTTATTGCAGTATTCAATCATTTTTTGATGGTAAACAGATCAGCTTTGACAAGGGTTTTGCCGATAAACTCAAAAACCTCAAACTGGATCCGGATAAAACCTATCATATTGGCACCGGGCAATCTTCTGATTCATTGATGTGGGGTAATAGCCACGGGGTACTGGATGCGGTCATCGATTTTGCGCGTGCTAACCAGAACGTGATTTTAGAATTAAAAACCAAGTCAGCTAATGTGAAACACCTGATTCGTTCAGATGCTCCGAAAAATATTTTATGTACCTGGTCACTGAATACGCCAACACTCATTACCCATGAAGAACATGGTACTGCCACCTTGGATAAGCGCCTGGCAGCGGCAAGACAGGTGGCCGACGCCGGTTTTACAGTAGGTTTTCATTTTCACCCGATTATTCATTACGATAACTGGGCTGAAGATTATTCAGCTGTGGTCAATCTACTTACAGCACAGTTTACAACCGATGAAGTCGCGCTGGTTTCAATGGGCACATTGACATACATAAAATCAGTCATGAAAGAAATCCGTAAAAAAGCCATCCCCAGCCAGATTCTGAAAATGCCACTGGTGGATGCCGATGGTAAACTGTCGTATCCTGATGATATCAAGCTGTCATTATTTACCCATGTTTACAATAGTTTTCCTGATAGCTGGAAAGAAAAGGTATTCTACTATCTTTGTATGGAAAATCAGCGATTCTGGAAACCTGTTTTTGGATTTGAATATGAATCTAATATCGAGTTCGAATCAGCCATGAAAAATGCCTATAAGGCAAAAATAAACCCTTTCCTGTAAAAACTATGGCGGATTCAACTCTGAAGTGCAACGCAGTTAATTCCAGATCTAGCGAACGA
>ERZ890953.605-NODE-605-length-20229-cov-26.445177_pt1 | contig 20229 bp, 19 predicted proteins | sample MGYA00521264_ERZ890953 | MGnify/ENA primary metagenome ERZ890953 (study PRJEB32303, sample SAMEA104408629) | aquatic metagenome | biome: Brackish water; feature: Chemocline; material: water | place: Baltic Sea | collected 2014-10-26T21:54:00 | depth 200 m ...
CCATCGAGCTTCCAGTAGAAGTCTTCTCGACGGAGCACGTCCCGCTGGACCTTCACCATGCCGTCGATGTAGACGCGGTCGACATCGTCTTCTTGGATGAAGTTCGGGTGCAAGCCGTTGATGAGTAGAGTGTTCGATCCTAGGCCGGCCCGTACATCATTGCATAGGTTCAACATGCCAGGGCCGTATGTAACTGCATCATAGTCCCTGGGTAACAACACGTCCGTCCAACCTGGAAATGTCCACTCCACGACATCAGCGAAGACACCCTGAAACGCCGGACGGCTCAATTGCCAATCGTCGGGATCGACCAAGTCATCATTCACGATGTGGAAGCACTCTGTCGAAACGGCTTGCATCCAGGCCGGATGACCGGGAACTACGCTGTAGTAGAACCACCGCGACGAAACCGAGCGATTGTTGAGTGCAGCGCTGAAGAACGGATCCGACCAGCCGTCCATGGCGCGGGGGAAATGCGCCGGCGCACTCGAATAGTCGTACTCCAAGCGGAATGGAAAGCAACCAGCGTATTGGATCTCACCTGCTGCAATGTCGGCGACCGGATTGTTAGCGGCATCGACGAGACCAGTCGAGAACGATGGGAAGATGAGGTCCGATCCACTCCAGAATCCATTGGTGTTGTAGTGATCTTCGGGCACGAGGGCCTTCGCTGATTCATCATCGGCGGAACCACCCTGCCAGGCATCGATCAGGGCCTCATCACGCTTGATCAGCAATCGCACAGTTGCGGATGTGTTCGCATTGGCGGAACCGAACCTGACTGGTTCGTTGAACGTCATGGCTGATCCGCTACCTTCAGTATAACTATCTTCGATAAATGAACGGCTTTTCAGCCAAAATACAGGTTCCGTATTACCCGCCTCGCCCTTGGTGATGGATTGTTCCGTCGAGTAGGGAATCGGGGAGCCATCGACGATCGATTCGATCAGATAGTAGTAGATTTGGCCATTCAAAGCCGTCGTGTCGGAGAATGTGCCTTCGTCGCCAGTGAGAACCGCAGTGGTAAACATCTGGTTATACAGCCCTGGAGACGTTCCCCGTGAAACCCTGTACTGTCGGACCTCGCTTTCTTCGCTCCCAACCGTAACCGTATCGCCGTCCGCGAAGCTCCGATAATCGAGGCGCCACCTCAGCTCGATATCCCCCGACAAACTGGCCTGGAACAGAACCAAGCAGGCCGGATCGGAGTGGTGGAGGAAAGCGTCCTCGTGCCTTCTCATGTCATCCATGGGACCATCGAGGAACCAAGCCCAGGAGATCTTGGAGAAGTGGAGGTACTGGAGAGAATCGATATCGGGAATATCTCCTGCATCGAACTGGTGTTTGAACTGGAGATCTTCGATGTGGATGTTCGCGTGGCGCGAGGCGAAGATTTTATCCCAGTACGTGAGGTGGTCTCCCCAGTCTTCCAGATGCACCGTTTTCGTCGATGCTGTCGTGGCTGCTCCGGTCGGTTCCCATAAGAGTCCTAACACACACACACACACACACACACGATTTGCATCATGAAACGCATATTGATCCTCCTTAGTATTCGACATCTTCATTCTGACCCTATGTCGGATCATTTCTGTAGTAATAGGGCGGGCGAGCACCTATTTCACAAGAATACCGAAAACCGGAGTACATTTCAATACACTAGTAAATGACGACAGAATGCAGACCCGGTTCGGCACGGTAGACGCATTGTCGCGACCGTGGAGAAGATGGCCCTCTTGAAGTGATCTGCGGGGGTGATGGAGGGAAGGCGAGGGGCGGCTGCGGCCGCCCCTTTGCTATTCTGGCAGGTCGCACTCCGCCGCCACCAGCAGCCGCACCATGTCGGCGAGCCAGCGGTTGACCGGCGTGTCGATGCCGTGATGTTCGCCGAGGGCGGCCACGAAGCCGTTGAGGTGGTCGATCTCGGTGGGGCGGCCGCGCAGCACGTCCTGGGCCATGGAGTTGAGATTGCGCGAGCGGGAGAGCATGGCGTCGACGCGGGCGGCGGTATCCGGCGGCATCGTGATGCCCTCGGCGGCGGCCACGGCCATCACCTCGGCGACCACGCCGCGGCGCAGATCTTCTAGCTGCGGCGCCACAAGGTCGCGGTTGCGGGCGCCGGTCAACGCCGCCAGGGGATTGGCGACGCAGTTGATGGCCATCTTGTCCCAGGCCACGGCGCGCAGGTCGTCGACGCGCACGATGGTCAGGCCCGTGGGCGTCAGGGCCGCGGCCACGCGGTCCTCATCGTCGCCGGGGCCGAGCAGCGCCCGCCCTCCCCAGGCCGACACCACGCCAGGCCCGTCGCGGGTCGCACCGAACTCCGCCACGATGCGCACGACCGGGCGCTCGAGTCCGCGCTGCAGCTCCAGCTCGGGGGCGAGGCCGTTGGCGAGAACCGCCACGACGGTGTCGTCGCTCAGGCGGGGCCGCAGGGCGGCGATGGTGGCCTCGAAATCGAAGGTCTTGACCGCGGCGATCACCAGGGCGTCGGGGCCGACGTCGGGACAGGCTTCGGCCACCTCGACCGCCACCGTTTCGTCTTCGATCCCCCCGAGGCGTAGACCGTGCTCGCGCATGGCGGCGGCATGCTCCCCGCGGGCCACCAGCACCGCCGGCGGATCGAGGCGCGCGCCCAGCCAGGAGCCGAGGGCGCCGGCGCCGAAGATCACGGCCTGGCGGAACGGTGACGTGCTCATGGTTCGACGACGACCTCGTATGTGATCTCCACCTTCGGCTTCAGCATGGCGCTCACGGAACAGAACGTTTCGGCCGACATCTTCACTGCGCGTTCGACCTTCTTGAGGGGCAGGTCGCCCTTCGCCACGAAGCGCAGGCGGATGGCCGTGTACACACGCGGATGATCCTCGGCCCGGTCGGCGTCGATCTCCACCCGCAGGCCTTCCAGCGGCAATCGCATCTTCTCGAGGATGGCCACCACGTCCACCGCGGCGCAGCCGGCCAGCGCGTGCAGCACGGCCTCCATGGGCGTGGGCGCGGTGCCCTCGCCGCCGTACTCGGCCGGGGTGTCGAAACGACCCTCGCGGCCGTCGGGGGTGCGGGCGGTGAAGCGGCGCTTCCCTTCCCAGGTCAGGGTGTGCACGGCGGGTCTCCTATCGGTGGGCGCGCTTGCGGACCCGTCCCTTCACGCGGGGCAGGTCTTCGTAGTGGTCCATGCGGCGCATCAACGCATTGATCTCGGCGCCGAGCAGGAAGATGAACCCCGACAACCAGAGCCAGATCATCAGGATGATGACCGAGGCGATGGCCCCATAGGTAAGGTTGTACGAACTGAAGTTGCGCACGAACACGCGGAACAGCGACGAGGCCCCGAACCACAGCATCGTCGCGGTGACGGTGCCGGGCAGGATCCACACGTAGCGCTGCTTCGCCTCGGGCGCGAAGAAGTAGAGGATCGACAGGGCCAAAAGGTTCAATATCAGCACCAGAGGCAGGCGCAGGGTCGACCACAGGTTGTGGGAATCGCCCGCGAGGCCAAGGGCCTGGAACACCTTGTGGGACATGCCCGGACCGAGCAGCACGAGCAGCGTCGAGAGCACGACGAAAATGCTGAGCACCAGCGTCAGTGCGATGGACAGCACCTTCTGCTTCGCGATGTTCCGTCGGGGATGGATGTTGTAGGCGCGGTTGATGGTCGTGATCAACGCGCCGACGCCCATGGACCCCGACCACAGCGCCGCCATCAACCCGAGTCCCAGGATGCTTCCTTCGCGCTGGCTCAACACCGTGTGCACCGTGCCCGAAACGAGATCGTACGCCTGGCCGGGCAGCGCCTCGCTCAGGCTCTGCAGTACCTGGTCGGGTTCGAGGATGGGCAGGTAGCTGATCAGGCTCAGCAGGAACAGCAGGAACGGGAACAGCGCCAGCATCATGAAATAGGCGATCTGCGCCGCCATGCCCATGCAGTCGTCGTACCCGATCTCGAGCTGGAGGCGCCGGAGGAACAGGCCCCAGCGTTTGATTCTTCGTTGCCACATGGACGGAAGGATACGACGCGGGCTCGGGATTGGAAAGACGATTGCAAGAGACGGTCGTCAGACGGTATTCCAGCCCCCGGAGCCCTTATAGACAGAGACCTCACGCTCGAGTCGGCCGGCAAGACGATCCTTTTCCACTTCCATATCGTAACGTGACTGGAGATTGACCCAGAACAGCTCCGTGGTGCCGAAGAACCGCGCGAGACGGAGCGCCGTGTCCGCACTGATGGCGCGCTTGCCGTGGACGATCTCGTTGATGCGTCGGGCCGGTACGCTGATGTCCTTGGCCAGGCGATACTGGCTGATTCCCATGGGAATCAAGTACTCCTCCAGAATGATCTCCCCCGGATGGACCGGCTGGAAAGTCTGCGTTGCCATGGCTCCTCCTAGTGATAGTCGACGATTTCGACGTCGTACGCATCCCCGCGCCGCCAAACGAAACAGATCCGCCACTGGTCGTTGATGCGGATGCTGTATTGCCCGGCCCGGTCGCCCGCGAGTTTTTCCAGCCTGTTGCCCGGGGGGATCCGCAGATCCGAGAGGGCACCTGCGGCATCCAAAATTGCCATCTTCCGATAGGAAGCACGTTGGACTTCGACCGTCATGCCTCGTTCCGGCGATCTGCTGAACACCCGCTTCGAACGCTTCCCCTTGAATGAGCGAATCATGGAGCCATAATAACGTGTCGCGTTATTAACGTCAAGCGTTATCACCCAATCCTGGGGGGATGAAGACGTTGTCCCGATCAGGACCGCTGCCTCCCTGAACAGCAACCATCGCGCCATGAGACGTCAAGGGCCGAACCACGCCGTTCAGATCATAGGGCCCTCTTCAACACAGCGGCTCAGTTTCGACCCGGGCCTGTCTGTCCCCGAGCGACGACACGCGCGGCCGATCATGACCCCCCTTGCCCCCACTCCTCCCCGATGGCATGATGCCCGCACCCTTCCCACCCCAGCCCGGAGAGACCCGATGAAACGCTTCGCCATCGTGCTTCTGATCCTGCTGAACGCAGCATCGGCCTTCGCCACCGAACGCACCCCCGTCCCCGTCGACACCTGGCTGATGAGGGCCCCCGTTCCCGTCACCCTCCCCGCCTTCCACGACGAGAACACCGGCGGCTTCTCCCTCGACGATGCGCTGGGCGGCCCCGGCCTCGACCTCGCCGGCCTGCGCCCCGTCGCCGACCGCGACGGCTGGCGCCGCGCCGATGCGGGCGACGACGGCCTGGCCCTCGACGGCGAAGCCCCGGCCGAAGCCTGGCTGGCCACTTATGTCGACGCCTCTCTGTGGATCAAGCCTGAACTGGAGATCATCACTACCCATCCCTTCAAGGCCTGGTTCGACGGCGAGTCGCTGTCGCTGACCGAGAAGGAAGGCGTGCACACCGCCGATCTGAAACTCGAGCCCGGCAAGCACCTGCTCGTACTGCGCACCCTATATTCCCCCGAAGTGGAGGACGCCTGGACGATCAAGGCCGCCATCGCCCTCGAAGCCGACGTCCCGACCCTCGCCTACCGGCCGACCCTGGACCCGACCCGCGCGGTGGACATCCGCGACGTGCTCGACTACCCGAAGATCTCCTCGATCGACCTTTCCCCCGACGGCGAACGCGTGGTGGTGAGCCTGGGCTCCTACGGCCCCGACGGCACCCGTGACACCCGGCGCGAACTCCGCAGCACCAAGGACGGCGCCCTGCTCGCCGTCTGGCGCGACGATCGCGGCGGACTGCAGTGGCATCCCGACGGCGATGCCGTCAGCTTCACAACCAGCGACGACGACAAGACCACCGTCTGGCTCCACGACCTCGCCACCAACGAGATCACCGCCCTCGCCCGCGGCCTCGAGGAGTTCCAGGGCTACGCCTGGAATCCCGACGGCAAGTCGTTCGTCTACGGGTTCAGCGTCGAGGCGAAGAAGGACGACCGCGGCGTGAAGCGCCTGAACGCCATCGAGGACCGTTGGCCCTGGTGGCGCGGGCGCTCGTACCTGGTCGAGCTCACCGTCGCCGACGGCCGCAGCCGTCGACTGACCGCCGGCGACGAGAGCGTGAGCGGCTGGAGCTTCAGCCCCGACGGCAGCCACATGCTCTTCTCCCGCGGCTACCCCACGCCGACGGTGCGTCCCTATTCGCGCAGCGAGTGGTTCGAGATGGACCTGGCCACCCTCGCGGTCGAACGCATTCTGACCGAGGAGGAGCAATGGCTCGACTCGGTCGACTACGGCCCCGGCGACAACACCCTGATCCTGACCGGCTCCCCTTCGGCCTTCGGCGGCCTCGGTCGTGACCTGCCCGACGGCGTGGTGCCCAACGACTACGGCGGCCAGCTCTACACCTACGACCGCAAGGCCGAGAAGGCGACACCCCTGAGCCTCGACTTCGATCCCACCGTCCAAAACGTCGTTTGGCATGAGCCGAGCAAACGCATCGTCGCCCAGGTTCTCGACACCCAGTACGTGCGCCTCGCCACCTGTTCCCTCGACGGTGCCTGGGACGTGTACGCCACCGGCGTCGACGTGGTCGCCGGCTGGGAGATCGCCGACGATGCCAAGACCGTCGTTGCCTATGGCAGCAGCGCCGCTGCGCCTCTCAAGCTGTTCACCTTCGCCTTGAAGGGTCGTGAACCGCGGCTGCTGCTCGACCCCGCCGCCGAACGCTACGAACACGTGACCTTCGGCGATGTGAAGCCTTTCGTCGCCACGCTGCCCGACGGCATGGAGCTCGACGGCCGCGTCTACTACCCGCGCAACTACCAACCCGGTCTGAAGTACCCCGTGATCGTGTACTACTACGGCGGCACATCCCCGATCACCCGCGACTTCGGCGGCCGCTATCCCAAGAACATCTGGGCCGGCAACGACTACTTCATCTACGTGCCCAACCCGAGCGGCGCTCTGGGCTACGGGCAGGAGTACGCCGCCCGTCACGTGAACGATTGGGGCAAGCTCACCGCACCCGAAGTCATCGAGGGCACCAAGGCGTTCCTCGCCGCCCATCCCGACGCGAATCCCGACGCGGTCGGCTGCATCGGCGCCTCCTACGGTGGATTCCTGACGATGTACCTCACGACGCAGACCGACATGTTTACGGCGGCCGTCAGCCACGCCGGCATCTCCAGCATCTCGAGCTACTGGGCCGAGGGTTACTGGGGCTATGGCTACGGCGCCCGCGCCCTGGCCAACTCGTTCCCTTGGAACGAGCCGGAACTGTATGTGGATCAGAGCGCACTCTTCCACGCCGACGCCATCCACACCCCCATGCTGCTGCTCCACGGCTTCGACGACACCAACGTGCCCAAGGGCGAGAGCGACGGCCTGTACATCGCCCTGAAGATGCTCGGCCGCGACGTGGAATACGTGCAGATCGCAGGACAGGACCATCACATCCTCGACCACAAGAAGCGGATGCTGTGGAACGATACGATTCTGGCGTACTTCGATTGGAAGCTGAAAGGCCGCGAATCGTGGTGGAAGGAACTGTATCCCGACGATTAAGAGCTGGATCCCTGTCAGCGAGCGCCCGGCTCCGGTTGGGCGCTCTTTTTTTGCCCCATGGTCCGGTTTTTGCTCTTTATACGACCCTGTGATACCATAGAAGGGTGGATTGGAGGGTCGCCCGCCCACCCGGCGATTCGGGGGTTCGAACGATTCGGGTTGAAAACGATATGCAGTTTCGTACCGCCATTGCGGCGGCGGGGGTGATCCTCGCCATGCACTTGATTCCCACCGTCGCCTCGGCGTCACAGCACGGAGCTGTGTCTGCGCCCGTCACTCTCGACGCGCGTGCACCCGAAGTCGTGGTGCTCGCACCCGTCGGCGACGAGATCATCTACGGGTTCGACCAGACCCAGTTCTCCTGGACGGTCAGCGAAACACACCCGTCTCCGGCAGACTCCGACCGCTCCGCCCTCGTCCGCATCGACGGCCAACCCTTCGTCGCCGCGGGCTTCCCCGCTGCTGAGGGACGCCACGACTGGCTCTGGACCGCCCCCGACCTCAGTTCCGGCAACTGCGTCCTCGAAGTCACCGCACGCGACGCCTTCGGCAACACCACCGTCACGACCAGCGGCGCCTTTACGATCCTACTCCAGGGCACCGGCGTGCCCGGCGGAGTGCCCACGCACTCTCATCTCTCAGGCCCCCGACCCAACCCCTTCAACCCGAGCACCTCGCTGCACTTCGGACTCGCCGAGGCCGGCCCCACGAGGCTGCTGGTCCACGACCTCCGCGGCCGTGTGATCCGGACACTCCTCGACCAGACCATGCCCGCAGGCTCGTGGCAGGTGCCCTGGAACGGACGCGACGATCAGGGACGACCCGTTTCCGGCGGCACCTATATAGCGCGGCTCATCCATGCCGGTCGCGAGGTCATGACACAGAAGGTGGTGATGTTGCCGTGAGGACGTCGATCGCCTTGATGTTCGCCCTGCTGTTGATCGCCGGGCACGCCAGTGCAGCTGCGCCGACGGTGAGCAACGTCGTCGCCGTGCAGCGCACCGACGGCAGCGGGTTGGTGGATGTGAACTTCGACCTCGCGGACGCCGACGGCGATGTGTTGTACGTGAGCATTTCGGCTTCGCACGACGACGGCGCCACCTGGGCGGTACCCTGCCGATCGTTGACCGGAGACGCGGGATCTGGGATCGCAGCCCAAGCCGGCCGGACAGCCGTGTGGAATTTTGCCGCCGACAATGCCGAACTCGAGTTCGAAGCCTGCCGGGTTCAGGTCATAGCCAGCGACAACGGCGTCGCCTGGGACACCCACGGCCCGAGCGCTCCGGTCATCCATGCCTGGGAAGCCATCGACTGGGACGACGCCCGCCGACTCGAAGAAATGGCGCGCACCGACCTGCTCATCATCACCGGCATGAACATCTGGGGCAGCCCTGTGTACAACGATGTCGACGTGCTCCAGCGAATCCGCGACATCAACCCCGACATCAAGATCATCGCCTACGTGCTGGCCAAGGGCGTCGACGATCGCGGCAATGTGTCCTCCAACACGTTCCAGAGCTCCGTCTATTACGAGACGATGCCCTACTGGGCCTACACGACCACCGGCGACACCCTCTCCGACTGGAACCACCGGATCACCGTCAACCTGCTCTACCCCGAGTGCCGCGACATCATGGTGGGCAAGATCGTGGAGTACCAACGCAACAGCGCCAACCACTTCGACGGCGTTTTCTGGGATTACTTCAACAACGCGATCTGGGTGCCGGACTGGCTGCCGGTCGAAGGTGAGCCCGACCTGGACGGGGACGGCATCCCCATGAACCAGGACGCCGACGAGCGCCTCGCCTACCAGGCCGCCTGCGTGGATATGATCACCGCCATGCGCGATTCCCTGGGCGATGGCTTCCTGCAGATCTTCAACGGCCAACGCGCCTACGCCGACTCGACCTTCGCCGCCCTGAGCGACGGTCTCAACTACGAATACTTCCCCGACGTGTTCTTCCCCCAGCCCCAGACCATGCGCGACGCCCTAGGCTTCGACTACCCCTTCAACGTGTTCCGCACGGCGAACTGGCCGCGTACGAACAACGGCGGCCCCTACAACATCCTGGAAAATCTGCAGAAGAGTTTCTACGTGTCGTCGGTGGACGGGCTCGTCCATCAGCTGGTCTACGGAAAGCTCATGCGTGTCGCCGCGCTTCTGACCGACAGCCGCTTCACGTTCAACGGACATATTTACGGCTGGCCGGTCAACCCCATCAACCTGGGCCCCGCCCTCGGTCCGGCGACCGAAACCCCCGACGGACTTCATCGCGATTTCCGCTTCGGAGCGGTCGATCTTGTCTGGCGCACCGGCGATATGCCCATGCCCTTCGACTACACGATCCGCCTCAACGGCCGGATCATCGAAGAGATGAACATTCCCTACGAATTTCCCGTGACGCCGGAATTCCCCTGATCACCGAGCAGGCCATCGCCGACCAAGCAGGCGTGGACCGGTGCGATCCGGACGATGTCGCCCGGCTGCGCCGCTGCGAGAACCGACGGTGGTGCCTTGAGCAGGCCGTGCTCCTGCGAGAGGGAAATGATGCGCTGCTCGGGATCGAGGCGCCCCTCTTCGTTGACGGCCATCCCGTAGAACGTCGCCCCCTGCTCATCGACGAGAGCTTCTTTCGAAAGATGCACGGCCCCGGCGTGAAGTACGAGATGACCCAGGTCGGCCCGAACACCGACGACCGGACAATCCACGTGCAGCGCAATGTCCTGCTCCGTACACGACCCGATGTCGATCTGCATGAGATCGTAGAATACGAAGTTGCCTGGCCGGATCTCATCGACGCCCGGAAACGCGTCGGCGATGCTGCAGGTGGGCGTGTCGCCCACCGACACCAGGGGTTCCCGTTCGGCAAGGGCGGCCACGGCGACACGCGCCTCGGCCATGCGCTCGAGGCTTTCGCGATGCACGCGCAACACCTCGACGGACCCCTTCGCTCCGTAGCTTTGGCCGGCATGGGTGAGGATGCCGAAGGCTCGTTTCTGAGACAAGGCCGCCACCGGAGCGACCAAGGCGGCAAGACCCTCGGCGTCGTTCCAACGCACCCCGGCGCGGCCGTAGCCGCAGTCGATCTTCAGCCACAGATCCGCAAACCCGGCACCGACGATCATGGCGGCGGTGGACGGGCAATCGGCCAGAAGGCCGAGCTTCACACCGTCGGCGGTCAGCATCTCGCAGCGGGGCAGTTCGTGGGGATTGAGGGGAACGGCGACCGTGATGTCGGACCAGCCGTGCGCTGCGAACGCCACGGCCATGTCCACCGACGACACGGTGATCGCCTCGACGCCCTCGTCGCGCAGCCAGCCTGCAATCGTCGGCGATCGATGCGTTTTGACGTGGGGCCGCAAACTCACGCCGGCGGCCCGCGCTTTGTTTGCCATGCGTGCGATGTTGGCGCGGGCTCGGGCTTCGTCAACGACGACGGTAGGCCCCGACCGAATAGACGCCCGGCTCATCAGCGCCCTCGCGACGTGGCGCCAAGGTGCTGACCGCCGTCGATGCGGATCGTTTCGCCCGTGACCGAGGAACAGCTCAACAGGAACACGACTGCCGCCGCAACATCGTCCACGGTTGGGAAGCGGCCCAGAGGCAGTTCGCTGCGGATCGTGTGTTGGTAGCCGGACGGCGGCGTATCGGGCGGCAGAACGGCGCCCAAGGCCACTTCGTTCACACGTACGGCGGGGGCCAAAGCCAGGGCCATGTCCGCAGTCAGAGCGTGGAGCAAGGCCTTGCTCTGTGTGTAGGGAACATAGTCGCCGCGAGGGGCCAGGGCGTGGATGTCGTTGATGTTCACGATGTCGCCGTCGACATCGTCGGCCAGCTGCGCCGCCAAGGCGCGCCCGAGCAGGAACGGGGCGCGGGCGTTGACGGCCATCATGCGGTCCCAGTCAGCAGCGTCGGTTCCCACAACGGCGCCCCGCGCGAAGAGGGACGCGTTGTTGACCACGGCGTCGAGACCGCCGAGAGCCTCGGCCGCTCCGCTCACGACTCGCTCCGCAGTGTCGGGATTGGCGAGATCCCCGCGGACCAAGGCGACGCTCCGGCCAAGAGCTTCGATCTCCTTGGCCGCCGCAAGAGCCGCGTCTTCCGAGTTGCAGTAGTGCAGGGCCACGTCGGCGCCGGCGTCGGCCACGGCCAGGGCGATGGCCCGACCTACGCGCACGGCGCCGCCGGTGATCAGCACGCGGCGTCCCTTCAAGGTCTTCATCGGGGTCCTTTCAGACAGACGACGACGGCGCCTTCGCCGCCCCAGTCGGGGGGTGCGGGACGCCACGACGCGATCCGCTCTGGGTTGTTCTTGATCCATTCGCGCACCAGCGGTGCGATCACCGGCATGCCGCCTTCGGAACCCATGCCTTTGCCGTGGACGATCAGGAGTTCGGGCGTGCCGGAGAAACGGTGCCGATCGACCTCCATCTCGAGCTTGCTCAGGGCCATCTCTACACGTAGGCGGCGCAGATGTACTTCTGGAGGTTTGGGGCCCGAGCGCGGTTCACGTTCGTCCGGCCCCTCGACGGCGTCGCGGCGGATGGTGCGCCGCAGGCCCTTGTTGCCGCTGCGGTTCTTGAAGCGTCCCATCAGTGCCCTCCCCCGGCCCAGGTCGGCGACACGCTCAGGTCGGTGCCGAACGCCGCGCCGCCCAGGGTCCACACCGCGGCGGTGATCAACACGACGCCGATCAGGTTGAGCACCAGACCTGTGCGCGACATCTGTCGGATCGTCACTCGGCCGGTGCCGAAGATGATGGCGTTGGGCGGCGTGGCCACCGGCAGCATGAAGGCGCAGCTGGCCGACAACGTGGCCGGCACCATCAGCAGCAAGGGGTTGATGCCTGTGGCGCCGGCGACGCCGGCGAGGACCGGCAGGGCCATCTGCGTGGTGGCCGTGTTGCTCGTCAGTTCGGTGAGGAAGGTGATCGTCAGACATACTCCCATCACCAACAGCACCGGCGGCAAGGCGGCGAGGCCCTGCATCCGCTCGCCGAGCCATATCGTCAGACCCGACTGCGTGAAGCCGGCCGCCAGGGCGAAACCGCCGCCGAAGAGCAGCACGATGCCCCAGGGCAGGTCGCGGCTTGCGCTCCAGTCGAGGATGCGCGTGCCGGGCCGCCGGCTCGGCACCAGGAACAGCAGCACCGCGAAGGCGATGGCCACCGTGCCGTCATCGACCAGGGAGCCGTGGGAAAGCAGGTCCGACCAACCGGGCAACGAAAGGGATCCCACGTCGAGACCCTTGCGCGTCAGCCACAGCAGGGCCAGCAGAACGAAGTCGGCCATCACGATCTTCTCTTCGTAGGTCATCGGCCCGAGAGCGGCGCTCTCTTCGCGGAACACGCCGTGGTCCACCAGATCGCCGAGCCTGTCGAGACGGAACATGCGACCGATCACACCCCACGCCACGAACATGAACACCACCGACAGCGGCAGCCCCAAGATCATCCATGAGGCGAATCCTATTTCCGGCGCGTCGGGATAGAGCAGAGCCAGGTTGCTTACGAACAGAGGGTTCGGCGGCGTGCCGATCAACGTGGCGAGGCCGCCGATCGATGCGCCGTAGGCCGTGCCCAACAGCAAGGCGGCCCCGAACAGGGCCGCATCGCGTTCGCGGCCCTCGCGCGAAACCCGACGAGCCACGGCTACGGCGATGGGCGCCATCATCATGGCGGTGGCCGTGTTGCTGATCCACATCGACAGGAATCCCGCCGCGAGCATGAACCCCAGCACGATACGCCGCGGCCCGCCGCCGAGGGCCAGCATGATGGCCAGGGCGATGCGGCGGTGCAGCTGCCAACGTTCCATGGCCAGGGCCACCAGGAATCCGCCCAGGAACAGGAAGATGATGCTGTTCATGTAGTAGGGCGCCGTCGCCTTGCCGGACATGACGCCCAGCAGAGGGTAGAGGACCACCGGCAGCAGGGCCGTGACGGCCAGCGGCGCCGCCTCGGTCATCCACCACACGGCCATCCATACCGCAACAGCCGCAGTGGCGGTTGCGGCGGGCCGCTCGGGATCGAGGTCGGCGAACAGGAGCAGGGCGAGGGCTGCGGCGGGGCCGAGGATCAGGCCGACGCGCCCGGCGGTGTCGCGGGTCGCGCTCACGGCGCCGCTCCGTGAACGGTCACGCGGTAGCCCGAGAACTTGCGCACGTTGATCACGCCGCCGTCGAAGATCAAATACTGACCCTTGATGCCTTTGAGGACGCCGCCGGCAGAGGGCGCCTTGTCGAGATTGAAGCTCGTGACTTTGGTGGGATAGGCCAGCACCGGATAGCGGATCACGTGCTCCACACGCTGATCGTCGGGCAGGATCCCCGCAACGCCCAGCACCTTCAGGTCGGCCACCACCCGCGCCGCCGTGTCGGCGAGATCCCCCGCGGGGTTCTCCTCCTTCAGCATGCGCATCCAGTGGGTCTTGTCCGCATAGGTTCCGGCCAGTTTCACTTCGACAAGCCCCACTTCACGCCTGCTCGGCAGTTCGGCCAGCGGGATCGCCCGCACCGCCCCCTGATCGATCCAGCGCGACGGAATGTTCGGCCGACGGGTGATGCCCACCTTCGTACCCGAGGTCAGCGACACGTACAGCACGTGGGGCCGAAAACACTGGGCCTGGGCGAAGGCTTCGTCGCGGCAGGGGTTCTCAGGGTCGCCGTGATGACAGAGTTCGGGTTTGACGATGCAGATGTCGGCCTCGGCCCGCGACAGGAAACAGGGATAGCAGAACCCCGGGCCGAACGTCTTCTTCGTCACGCGTCCGCAGGCCGTGCAGTTGATGACACCTTCGAAGCGGAGTTCGAAAGCACCGCCGATGAAACCGGCCAGCGCCAGCTCCGGCCCGCGCTCAGCCTCGGCATGCCACCCGTCCCGCAGGAAGTACGCCACGGGATCATGATGCTCCACGCGCATCTTCGTGAGGGTGCCTGCCCACAGCTGCTCCAACTCACTGCCCTCCCGCGGTCAGCATGGCCGGAATGATGTCCTTGAGCACATGGCCGAGCACAAGCAGCACCACGCCCAGGAAGAAATGACGCTTTCCTGCAGGCGACAGCGTGCCGAACGGACGGTGGGTCATGTTGCCCATCCCTTCGCGGCTGGAATGGAACACCAGACCGCGCACCATCTCGATCACGCCGAGCAGCGCCGAGAACCAGCCGAGAACGTCGAGAACACGCAGCATCATCGCACCTCCGACACCCAGAATCCCACAGGTCGACGCCCACGGCAACATTCGCCGTGACGGAACCCCGGCCCCGCCGCTAGACTGCCTGCAACCGGGAGGCCTCATGCTCAACAAGATCTGGACGGGATTCTTCGTCGTCGCGATGGCGGCCGCCATAGTGCAGGCCGTATTCCTGGGCCATCCCGAGGTCTTCGCGGCCATGACCGCCGCCACCTTCGACCTCGCGAAAACCGCCTTCGAAATCGCCCTGGGCCTGACCGGTGTCATGTGTTTGTGGCTCGGCCTGATGCGTCTGGGCGAGAAGGGCGGCGCCGTGGAACTGCTGGCGCGGGTCTTCGGACCGTTGCTGCGCCGTTTGTTCCCCTCGATCCCCGCCGGCCACCCCGCCGAGGGTTCCATCGTGATGAACATGGCCTCGAACATGCTCGGCCTCGACAACGCCGCCACGCCTTTGGGCCTGAAGGCCATGCGCGAAATGCAGACCCTCAACCCCGAACCCGACCGCGCCACCGACGACCAGATCCTGTTTCTGGTCATCAACACTTCGGCGGTCACAGTGCTGCCTGTGACAATCTTCACCTACCGGGCCCAGATGGGCGCCGCCGACCCCACCGACGTGTTCCTGCCCATCCTCATCGCCACTTTCTGCAGCACGCTGGTCGGGCTGGTCGTCACTTCGCTGGTGCAGCGACGGCGCCTGAACGATCCGGTGATCCTGGGCTGGGTCGGCGGGCTCACCCTGTTGGTGGGCGGCATCGTGGCCTATTTCGCCGGCCTCGACCGCGAGGCCGCCGAAGCTCAATCCGCCCTGCTGGCCAACGTCACGATCATGACGGTGATCACCGCCTTCGTCGTGATGGCCGCACGCCGACGTGTGCCGGTCTACGAGACCTTCGTCGACGGCGCCAAAGAGGGGTTCCAGGTGGCCGTCGGCATCATCCCCTACCTCGTCGCCATGCTGGTGGCCATCGGCGTGTTCCGCGCCAGCGGCGCCCTCGACCTGCTGCTCGACGGCGTCCGTGCCGGCACCGGCGCCCTGGGCCTCGACGACCGCTGGGTCGACGCCCTGCCCACGGCCCTGATGAAGCCCCTGTCGGGCAGCGGCGCCCGCGGCATGCTCATCGAGACCATGCAGACCCACGGAGCCGACTCCTTCGCCGGACGCGTCGCGAGCGTGGTGCAGGGCAGCACCGAGACGACCTTCTTCGTGTTAGCGGTGTACTTCGGCAGCGTCGGCATCCGACGCACACGCCACGCCCTGGCCTGCGGGCTGGCGGCGGATGCGGCGGGCATCACCGCCGCGATCCTGGTGAGTTACCTGTTCTTCGGATAGGAGTTGCGATGCGTCGTATCCCGAGGCCTCTGGCCGTCGAATGTCCCGCCTACTTCGGCCGTTACACGAGCCAGGTCCCCGAGAACGACATCCTGCGCGTGCTGGTCGAGCAGGGTGCCGACCTCGTCGCCCTGCTCGCCCCGCTCGGCGACGACGGAGCACTGCACCGCTACGCTCCGGGCAAGTGGAGCCTCAAGGAGATGATCGGTCACATCACCGATATGGAGCGGCTGTTCGTCTTTCGTTGCCTGAGCTTCGCCAGGGGCGCCCCCGACGAACTCCCCGGCGCAGACGAGGACCTCTGGGTGGAGAACGCCGACTTCGACGCCGTGCCGCTGGCCGACCTGCTCGCCGAAGCCGCCGCCGTGCGCACGGCGACGGTGAGGTTCTTCAACAACCTCGACGACACGGGCCTGGCGCGGCGCGGCCGGGCGAACGGAATGGACTATCGGGTGAGCTGCATGCCGTGGTTGATCGCGGGGCATGAACGGCATCACATGAACGTGATCCGCGAACGCTATCTCTAGAAGCGTGTGGTCCCCGGGTTTGCAGAATGGAACCGCCCATGCGTGGATCCACGCATGGGCGGTCTCTAACATCAAACTGCGCCATTCCATGTCCGGCGCGAAACTACAACCTCTTGACGAACACGCTCCGCGCCAGATCCTCCCGCACACGCTCGTGCAGGTCGTCGCCGTCGAGCCTCCCCACCGCCCGTTCCAACTTCTTCATCTCCCCTTGCTGCACGAAGGCCAAGTGGCAGATAGGATCTCCCGGCGCCACCGAGGGCAACGTCGTCATGCCAAGCACGACGCCTGACCGCGGCGCCTTCACTCCGTTGAGACGCTTGCCGCCGAGGCTGATGTTCGTGGCCAGCAGGTCGCCTTTCTGCACGATGTCTCCCGGGGTCACATGGAAGCGCAGGAAGCCGCCGAACTGGGCGCGGACCCAGTGGGTGGCGTCGGTCTCCACGCGGTAGGGCGGCGCGGATGGCTCGCCCTCGATCATCCCGAGGTGGCGCAGGCAGTTTCGCACGCCGCGGATGCCGAACTCCACGATGGTCGGCTCCACCTTCCACACTTCACCGGCTTCGAGAATCATGGTGGGGCAACCCGCCAAGGTGGCCGACTGGCGCAGCGATCCCGACGGACCCTTCGAGCTGACGATGAGTTCGGCCCCGAAGGCCCGCGCCAGAGCGGCCAGCTTCGGGTTCTTCATGTCGGCCCGGACGTTGGGCACGTTGGTGCGGCGCAAGGCCGCGGTGTGAAGGTCGATGCCGAAGTCGGAACGGCGGACGATCTCGTCGAAGATCACCCGGGCCATGCGGCTCGCCAAACTCCCGCGCATTGAGCCCGGGAAGCAGCGGTTCAGGTCGCGACGGTCGGGCAGGTAGCGCTCGTGACGCTCGAAGCCCAGCAGGTTGATCACCGGAACCATGATCAACGATCCGGCGCGCAGATCGAAGGGGCGGTCGACGATCAGACTGCGGATCAGCCCGGTGCCGTTGATTTCATCGCCGTGCACCGCGGCGGTCAGGAAGACCGTCGGTCCCGGTTCGGCGCCCCGGATCACATGCACGGGAATGCGGATGTCGGCGCCCGAGTAGGTCTCCGACAGGACGATCTTCACCTCGCGGTCCGTTCCCGGAGGAATGCGGACCTGGCCCCATGTGCCGATGTCGGGTCGCTCATCCGTCATGGATCACTCCTCCCCGAGCTGTTCGATGAGTTCGGGGTCCAGCTTCTTCACCTTGCGCTTGCCTTTCTTCCTGCGGCGCTCCGGCACCAGGTCGCGCATGGATTCGAGCTTGCCGTAGCAGAGCAGCCTGTCGCCCGCCTCGAAGACCCGTGAGGTCTTGGGGTTAGAAATGACGGACGTGCCGCGGTTGAGGGTCAGCACCACGATGTCGCGCTCGCGCAGGCCCGAGTCGGCGATGCTCTGCCCCACCAGGGAGAAGCCGTCGGGAATGGCCAGCTCGGCCACGCCGTAGCCCTTGCTCACCGTCAACCGCTGCCGGATGTCCAGTTCCGGGAAGGCCACCTGGTCGCCGATATAGTCGATGACCGCGCCGGCGATGTCGAGGCCCGTGCAGGTCTCGATGCCCTCGAGACCGGGCGACGAGTTGACCTCCATGACCTGGGGCCCATCGTTGCCTTCGAGCATGTCCACGCCGGCCACGCGCAGGCCCAGGATCTGAGCCGCGCGCACGGCGGTTTCCTCGTAGCTCGGATCGAGCGTGACCGGCTCCGCCTTGCCCCCGCGGTGCACGTTGCTGCGGAACTCGTTGCCCTGGGCCACCCGGCGCATCGCGGCCACCACCCGGTCGCCCACGACGAAGGCACGGATGTCGCGCCCCTTGCTCTCCTTGATGAACTTCTGGATCAGCACGTTTTGCTTGGCGCTCTGCATGGTCTCGATGATGGCCTCGGCCACCTTCTCCGAGTCGGCCAGGATCACGCCGACGCCCTGGGTTCCCTCGAGGATCTTGATGATGACCGGGGCGCCGCCGACCCGTTCGATGGCCGCGAGCACGTCCTTGCGGTCGCGTACGAAGGTGGTGTGGGGAATGCCGATGTCGTGGCGGCTGAGCACCTGCAGCGACCGCAGCTTGTCGCGCGAGTTGCCGATGCCGGCCGAAGTGTTGGGCGTGTAGACGTCCATCTGCTCGAACTGACGGACGACGGCGGTGCCGAAGTAGGTGATCGAGGCGCCGATGCGCGGCAAAATCGCGTCGTATAGGCTGAGGTGTCTGCCTCGGAAGTGGAGATCGGGCTCCCCATGCTGCAGTTCGATGGCGAATCGCAGGGTGTTGAGAACCTTGACGGTATGGCCCCGCTCTTCGGCTGCCTGACGGAAACGTCGGGTGCTGTAGCAGCTGGGCGAGGTCGAGAGAATCGCGAGCTTCATCTGGGTTCGTCTTTCAGTGCCTTGCGGATCTTGGGCCCGCCGTGAATGTACTTCCGTTCCGGGTCCACGAGTAAGCCGCCGCTCAACGCGGTGCGGCCGACCAACATGCGGCAGAGCATGCCGCCTCGAGAGACGAGATTCAGTTCCACGCCCCGCTCGACGGGTCCGATTCTGAGCGTCGTGCGGAAAACGAAACGTTCCTGTTTCTCCCCGCTGCTCGACTTGACGATCGTGCGCTTCACCGGCCGCGCTTCGACGATCGTCGTGCGCAGCTTGGGTTTTTCCCGCACGACGACTTCGAACCGGACGCGACCGTCGGGAAGCTCCTCGATCCTGCCCACGTGCAGGGCACTGGTACGGGCGCCGGTGTCGACCTTGGCCTTGATGCGGGGAATGCCCCACTCCGGCAAGGCGACATACTCGCGCCAGCCGACCACTAGAGGGCTGTCGGAATTCTCAGACATGGCGTGGTCCTGACATGAAACGGTGGAGCGTAATCGTCCTGGGGCGGGTCATTGGAGATCATAGCTTCGCACAGGGCGACTGACAAGGGAATACCAGGAGGAAAGCCCTCCACAAAGAGACGAGGCCCCGGTTCCCACCGGGGCCTCGTCCGCGTCGGGCGACGTGAAAACGGCTAAGGCACTGGGTCGTCGATGAACACGGTGAACGTCGCCAGCACCGTGCCGTCGAAGCCCACGAGATCAAGGGCCAGGTCTCCGGGGCCGAAGGCGTTCAGGTAGGCGTCCTTCAGGGGCCACAAGTCGAACAACACATCCTGGTCGAACGCCGCACCGCAGCCCTCGTCCATCTCGTCCACCAGGGTCAACGTCTGGCGCGGCGGACTGCCGGCCTGCATGTCGCCGGAAGCGTAGAGGATGAAGTGATGGCCGGGCTGGCACCCCTGGTACTGCACCATGGCGTGGAACATGAAGTCGTTGAAGACCTCGCCCATGATCAGGGACCAGGGACCCATCTGAAGATCGCCGGGAGACAGAGGCGTCATGGCCACGGGTTCGCCCATCGGCGGCGGCATGCCGTCGAAGCCCGAGAGGCCGAACAGGATGCCCTCGAAGTCGAGAGGGCGGCCGTCAGGACCGGGCACGAGCGTCACGAACAGGGGGTTCGGCGTGGTCACCCAGGGCGAGTCGGGAGGCATGTGCGGCGGGAAGTCCACCGACACCTCGTAAAGACCTGTCTGGGCGGTCATCGCCGTGAATTCGCCGTTGGGACCCGACATCAGGAACACGTCGAAGTCGTTGGGGAAGCGCACGCGGATCGGCACGTTGCTCAGGGGAGGCTCGT
>ERZ890953.606-NODE-606-length-20208-cov-8.017417_pt1 | contig 20208 bp, 13 predicted proteins | sample MGYA00521264_ERZ890953 | MGnify/ENA primary metagenome ERZ890953 (study PRJEB32303, sample SAMEA104408629) | aquatic metagenome | biome: Brackish water; feature: Chemocline; material: water | place: Baltic Sea | collected 2014-10-26T21:54:00 | depth 200 m ...
GTCGGCGTCGGCGTCGCTGTCGGTGTCGGAGTCGGAGTCGGCGTCGGTGTCGGTGTCGGTCTCGTCCGCGGTGACGGTGGTGGTGTAGCCGTGGATCCAGCTGAGGTAGCGGTCCACCCGCGTGCCGCCGGTGGCGCCGTCTTCGCAGGGATCGCCGCCCCACTCGGTCCACACGAAGCTGTTGACCGCCGCCAGCTCGTACTTGCCGCCGCCCACGGGCTCGAGGCCGGCGCCGCCCGAGTCGCCCGAGCAGACGTTCTGATCGTCGCGGGTGTCGCGGGCGTAGATGAAGGTGGAGTCGTAGCCGTAGACGGGGATCTCGGCGTAGCGCTTGATGCCGCCGGAGTGGTGGTCGTTGTCGCCGGTGATGCCGAAGCCCACATAGGTGAGCTCGTCGCCGATCCAGGAGTTGGTGACGTTGTCGGCGTTGACCGGCATCACGTCCACGCCGGTGACCCCGTTGCCGGCCAGCTCGAGCAGTCCGATGTCGTTGGCCAGGGTGGAGTCGTTGTAGCTGGGATGGGAGATGGCTCGCTCGACCTTGTTGTAGTCGAGCCAGGAGCCGTCGTAGAGGTCTCCGCCGAAGACCACGTAGATGTCCAAGCCGCGGTAGTCGTCATTCGCAGCCTCGACACAGTGGGCCGCGGTGACCGCCCAGTAGCGGTTGATCAGGGTGCACGAGCAGAAGGAGCCCCACCAGTGGGTGTCGTCGGCCGCCATGATGGCGCACACCGGCTCGTAGGCGTTGGTGGTGCTGCCGTTGACGATGGGCGGGGGCGGCAGCTCGGTCGCGAACGTGACCGGCGAGGCGAGCAACGCGGCGAGGCTCAGGCTGGCGAGCATGGTGCGCTCCTGGCGGTGTGAACAGGTCGCCCAGTTTAGCCTGGGTGTCCAGGGTCCGCCGCTACGGGCTGTCCAGGGCTTGCCAACTCGAGCTTTGCCCGCCTCCTGCGGGCGCCACCGAGGGGAGGGGCTTCCATCGGTGGCCTGGATCGGCTAGTCTTGCAGGTGTGCAGCCCGCTGCGAGCGTCGCTCGGGTGCCGTCGATTCCACCTCGACCATCAGCCAGGAAGACCCATGCGCCTGTCCCCCTCGCCACTTCTGCTCGGACTCCTCGCCCTCGCAGCCTGCAAGCCTGATCCCCGCTACCTCACCGGCACCGTCACCGACGTCTTCGGCAAGCCCATCCCCGATGCCATCGTGCTCGTCGAGGGCTGGGACAGCCGCGTGACCACCGACGCCGCTGGCGCCTTCCAGCTCGAGGCCACCGCCACAGGCGCCGTTCGCCTGGTGGCGGGAGCCGACAACTACGTCAAGGACTTCGCCACCGCCACGGTGCCGAACATCGAAGACGCCCCCATGCCGCAGGTGGTCTTCGCCCTGTGGAACAAGCCCGAGCAGCCAGGCTTCTACGCCAAGGGCCAGGCCGAGCTGGTGCACCTGGGGGCCTCCAAGGTCACCGCGCTGGGCTCGGAGCTCAGCGAGATGCACGGTGTGCGGGACATCCCCGAGCTCGATGTCGCCTCGGCCAAGGCCGACGCCTTCCTGTTCGGCTCCACCCTGCGCAGCTCCGAGATCTCCCAGCTGGATCTCAAGCTCTTCTCGCTGAAGTTCCTCGAGGAGACCTCGGTCAAGGGCATCACCGGCCAGGAGACTGTCGAGCCCAAGTTCTGGGTGGCCGACGTCGAGGCGCCCTTCACCCTGCGGGGCCTGTACGCCGAGGACACCTACGTCATCGAGCCCGACGGCACCCTCGCGGCCGGCATCTATGCCTTCGCGCCCAAGGGCATCCTGCTCGAGACCACCCCGGGCTCCCTGGACAAGATCCCCGCCGAGATGCGCGTGGTCTACCCCTTCGAGATCAAGTAGCACCCCTCGTGTGCGTCCTTTCCTGCCGTCGCGCCGCGCCCAAGGCCGGCGCGCCTGGGTGAACCATGCCCGATGCCTACATCTATGATGCCGTGCGCACGCCGCGGGGGCGGGGTCGCAAGGACGGCTCCCTCTACACCGTGCGTCCGGTCGAGCTGCTGGCGGCGCCCTTGGCAGCCATCCCGCAGCGGACCGGGCTCGATCCTGCGCTGATCGAGGACGTGGTGGTGGGCTGCGTCACCCAGACCGGTGAGCAGGGGGCCTGTGTGGCCCGCTTCGGCTTGCTGGCCGCCGGCTACCCCGAGCATGTCCCCGGGGTCACCCACAACCGCTTCTGCGGCTCGGGGCTCGAGGCCATCAACCACGGCGCGGCCATGGTCGCGGCGGGCTTCCAGCGCTGGGTCGTGGCCGGCGGTGTGGAGAGCATGTCCCGCGTTCCCATGGGCGCCGATGGCGGCGCCTGGTGGGACACGGCCACCCAGTGGAGCGTGGGCGCGGTGCCCCAGGGCATCAGCGCCGACCTCATCGCCACCCTGCACGGCTTCTCGCGCGGCGACGTGGACGGGTTCGCGGTCGAGTCTCAGCAGCGTGCTGCGCGGGCCCAGGCCACCGGCGCGTTCCAGCGCGGGCTGGTCACGGTGCGGGATCCGTCGGGGCTTCCCCTGCTCGAGCAGGACGAGTACCTGCGCCCGGACACCACCGTCGAGACCCTCGGCAAGCTGAAGCCGGCCTTCGAGCTGATGGGCACGCGCTTCGGCCTCGATGCCCTGGTACGCCGTCGCTACCCCCAGGTGGAGCGCATCCAGCACGTACACACCGCCGGCAACTCCTCGGGCATCGTCGATGGGGCCGCGGCGGTGCTGCTGGGCAGCCTCGAGGCCGGTCAGGCCGCGGGCCTGCACCCCCGGGCGCGCATCCGCAGCATCGGCGTGGTGGGAAGCGAGCCGCTGATCATGCTGACGGGCCCGGTCGAGGCCTCCAGGAAGGCCCTGGCCGCCGCGGGCATGACCCCCGCCGACATCGATCTGTACGAGGTCAACGAGGCCTTCGCCGTGGTGCCCCTGTACTTGATGCAGCAGCTGGGCGTGCCTCACGACAAGATCAACGTCCTGGGGGGTGCCATCGCCCTGGGGCACCCCCTGGGGGCCACCGGCGCCATGCTGCTGGGCACGGTGCTGGATCACCTCGAGGATCGCGGCCTGGCCACCGGCCTGGTGACCCTCTGCATCGGCGGCGGCATGGGCATCGCCACCATCATCGAGCGGGTGTGACATGAGCACGCAGGATCCCTACGTTCGCTTCGAGATCTGTGAGCAGACCCGCATCGGCACCCTGTGGCTGGATGGCGCAGGCGGTGTGAACAAGATCGACCACGCCTTCGGTCAGGCCCTGCTCGACCGGGTGGGCGAGCTGGCAGAGATCGAGGGGCTGGCGGGGGTCGTGGTCGCTTCGGCCCACCGCGACTGGTGTGTGGGCGCCGACCTCGACTACCTCTACCGCGAGCGGGATCACGAGAGACTGTTGGGGGTGGTGCTGGCCCTCACCCGCGCCTACCGAGCCCTCGAGACCTTGGGAGTACCCGTGGTCGCGGCCCTGACCGGCTCGGCGCTGGGGGGCGGCTTCGAGCTGGCCCTGGCCTGTCACCATCGGGTGGCCTTGGACTCGGGGCGGGTCAAGCTCGGCCTGCCCGAGGTCAGCCTGGGCGTGATCCCGGGCGCAGGCGGCACCCAGCGCCTGCCTCGGCTCATCGGCTTCCAGGCCGCCCTGGAGCTCATCTCCCAGGGCCGGGTCCTGCCGGCTCCCGTCGCCCAGGCCAAGGGGCTGGTCGACGCCCTGGAGCCCACCGCCGAGGCCGTGATGGAGGCCGCGAAGGCGTGGATCGTGGCCCACCCCGGCCACAAGGCTGCCTGGGATCGCCGGGGCTTCACCTGGCCGGCGCCGGCCCCTGACAGCCAGGATGCCCGCAACCTCTTCATGGCGGGCTCCGCCATGCTCTACAAGAAGACCGCGGGCGCCTACCCGGCCGCCGAAGCAGCCTTCACCGCGGCCCAGGAGGGCGCGCGCCTGGACTTCGACCGGGCCCTGGAGCTCGAGGCTCGGCTGTTCGTGAAGCTGGCCGCCAGCGACGGCGCCAAGGACATGATCCGCACCTTCTTCTTCCACAAGAACGCCGCCGACAAGCTCGAGGGCCTGCCCCACAGCGAGCAGCCCGACTTCGTCAAGGTGGCCGTGCTGGGGGCCGGCATGATGGGCGCCGGCCTGGCGTGGATCTGCGCCCGGGCTGGCTATCAGGTGGTGCTGAAGGACATCGCGCAGCCCGCCCTGGATCGGGGCATGGCCCACATCGGCAAGCAAGCGGCCAAGCTGGCCCGTAAGCAGGGCCCCGAGCAGGCCGACGCCGTGCTGGCGCGCATCCGACCCGCGCTGGAGCTCGAGGCCTTGCGGGGTGCTGACCTGGTGATCGAGGCTGTGTTCGAAGACATCGGGCTCAAGCACCGCGTCATCCGTGAGGTGGAGCCCCTGATGGCTCCCGACGGCGTCTTCGCCTCCAACACCTCGGCGCTGCCCATCACCGATCTGGCGGCGGGCTCCGGCCGCCCGGCCCAGTTCGTAGGTCTGCACTTCTTCTCCCCCGTGGAGGTGATGCCGCTGCTCGAGGTCATCGAGGGGCGAGACACCTCGTCCGCGACCGTCGGCCGCTGCCTGGCCTTCGGCCAGCGCATCCGCAAGACTCCCATCGTGGTGGGCGACGGCTTCGGCTTCTACACCACCCGGGTGTTCACCGCCTACGTCCTCGAGGGAGCGCAGCTGGTGGCTGAAGGCCACGATCCCGCGATCATCGAGTGGGCGGCCAGGGTGGCCGGCATGGCGGTGCCACCGCTGCAGGTCTTCGACGAGATCACCCTGGTGCTCGGCAAGCATGTGGTCGCGGGCTCCAAGCCCTACCTGGGCGACCGGCTAGCGCTGCCGGGCGCCGATCTCGTGGCGCGCATGGTGGACGAGCTGGGCCGCACCGGGCGGGCGGGCGGCGCCGGCTTCTACGACTACACCGACGGCCGGCGCGTGGGCCTGTGGCCTGGCCTGGCCGACCTGGCCGACGGTCCTCCCACCGAGACCGGGGTGCAGTACCTCGCCTACCGCCTGCTCGCAGTTCAAGCCGCCGAGGCGGCTCGGGTCCTCGACGAGGGCATCCTGAAGCGCGCCCGGGACGCCGAGCTGGGCGCTGTGCTGGGGTTGGGCTTCGCGCCGCCCAGCGGGGGCCCGCTGGCCTGGATGGACCGGCAGGGCCTGGTCGCCCTGGTGGGGCGCCTGGACTACCTGGCGGGCAGCTGCGGTGATCGCTACGCTCCGGCCCCGATCCTCGTGGACATGGCCGCCCGCGGTGAGCGCTTCTTCCCCGTCGGCTGAGCACTGATGGCTCGAGGATGAAGGCACCCCCATGCCCTGGTTGAATGACCTGCTGCTGTCCTCGCTCTTCCTGCTGGTGGCCCTGGTCGGGGCCCCGGCGGTGTCGGCCTGGGAGCGGCGGCGGGGCGTCACCCTGGACTCCCCCACCCGGGTCGCGGCTTCGGCGGCCCTGGGCATCGCCTGGTGCCAGCTCGGCGGCATGGTGTTGGTGTTCACCCACAGCCTGGGGCCCCGCACGGCGGCCGCCTGGCTGATCGCGGGGCTGGCGCTGGCGGTCTTGGGCCTGCGCCGCCCCAGGATGCCCTCGCGCTGGGCCTGGATGCTGGTCCCAGGCCTGGCGGTGTTGCTGCCCCTGCTCCTGATGGCCACCGTGCCGCCCTGGTATCAGGACGACATGACCTACCACCTGGCCCTGCCGCGGCAGTTCGCGGTCGCGGGCGGCTACGTGGTGCCGGACGACAACATCTTCACCTTCCTGCCCCTGGGCTGGGAGAGCGTGCTCAGCCTGCTGTACGCCCTGGGGCCGGAGCCCGGCCACTACCCGCCGCTGAACCCTCGGCTGCTGTCGGTCTGGACAGCAGGGTTCGCCGCCCTGGCCACCGTGGGGCTGGCGCGCAGCCTGGGCGCGGCCCGGGTCGTGGCGTGGAGTGCGGGCTTCCTGCTGCTGCTTCACCCCACCATGATGCAGTACGCCCCTTCGGCCTATGTCGAGGCGTGGATGTTGCTGCTGGTGGCCCTGGCGGCCCAGGGGGTGGCGCGCGCCCTGGCCGGGGAGCGGGGCTGGCTGGCGCCGGCCGGGGTCTTCGGCGGGCTGGCCATCTCGGCCAAGTTCCCCGGGCTGGTTGTGGTGGGCTTGCTGGGCCTGGGCCTGCTGCTCGATGGGCTCGGACGGCGAGACGATCGCGCCCTGGCGCGTAGGGTGCTGACCTTCGGGCTCAGCGCCGCGCTGGTGGGGGCACCCTTCTACCTGCGCAACTGGATCCAGCGTGGCAACCCTGTGTTCCCCTCGGCCTGGGGCCTGCTTGGGGGCGCTGGCTGGAGCTCCTGGCGGGCCTGGGCCTGGGGGGAGATCCTGGCCAACTACGGCGCGGGGCACACTCCCCTGGACAAGCTGCTGCTGCCCTGGCGATTCTTCACCACTCGGGAGATGTTCGACACCTTCGAGGGCTCGAACGGCCCGATCCTGGCGCTGGGGCTGCTGGCGGGCGCCCTGCTGGCGTGGCAGCTCCGGGCCGAGCGCGAGCGGGTGCGGCCGGTGCTGCTGGCCCTCGGCACGGTGCTGGGCTTCTCCCTGTTCTGGGCGCTCTCCACCCAGCAGATGCGCTTCTGGTTGCCTGCGCTCCCCTTGCTGGCTGCGCTCACGGTGGCAGCCTTCAGCGGGCTCACCCAGCGCCTCCGAGGCGTGCTGGTGGGGGTCGCGCTGCTGCTGTCGCTGGCGTGGGTGGTGGACCTCGAGCGCCAGGTCTGGCGGCGGCAGCACACCAGCGCATGGCTGGCGGGTGAGATGGATCGGGACGCGGTGCTGCGGGCCCTGTTGCCCGATTCCTATGGCATCTTTCCCGAGGTCCACGCGCTGGTGCCGCCAGAGGGCCGCATCTGGCTCATCTGGATGCGCAACAAGACCTACTACCTGGAGCGTGAGTTTCGGGTGGACTGCATCTTCGAGGCCTGGCGCTTCGAGGAGCTGCTCGAGGAGCACGAAGACCCGGCGCAGCTGCAGGCCGCGCTGCAGGACCAGGGGTTCACCCACATGCTGGTGCACCATCGTTTCTTCCTGGTGGGTCGCAACGCCGATCTCGAGCCAGGACGCACCGACAAGCTCCGGCAGCGCTTCGTGGCTCTGATCGACGCCGGGGTGCTGCGGCCGGTGCGGCGCTGGGACTACATCGCCCTGTACGAGGTGGCGCTGGACCAGCGAGCCGCCGCGACCGACCTCCTGCCGGGCACCCCGGGTGCTCAGTGACGCGGCTGCTCCTCGTTCTGGGCTTGGTGGGGGCCGCCAGCGCCGCAGAGCTGGTCACCATGGACAGCCGGGCCGTGGTGGCCTGGCCAGCCCTGGTCCTGCGGGACGCGCCCGCCGCCGACGCCGGGGCGCTGTGCAGCCTGCCCTTCGGTGAGGTGGTGGCGGTGGTGAGCTCGGCCGATGCCGGCGCGCGGGTCTCGGTGGGCGGTGTGGCCGGTCACTGGCGGCAGGTACACTGGGGCGCGCAGCAGGGCTGGATGTTCGACGCCTGGCTGCTGCCGCTCCCCGCCCCTCCGGCCAGCTGCGGCGGCCTGGAGAGCTGGGTCGCCCGCTGGTCGCCACAGGGAGTCGAGCTGTCCGAGTGGCTCGAGGACCCCGCCACGGGCGAGCCCTTCCTCCAGCTCGTCCAGGACTACCAGGGGGGACTCCAGCGGGTGAGCCCTCAGCTCCCCGATGGCCCCCGTGGTGTGCTCTGGCTTCCGGGCACATCCCTGCACCAGGCCTGGTTCGTGGCTCGTCGATGCCATCCTGGCCTGGGCCCTCTCGCGGAATCGAACTGGCCCCCGGCCGGCGCCGGGGCGCTCTCGGTTCGCTACACCGCGGATCGTCTCGAGGTCAGCGACCCCCAGGGCGTGGTCCTGCTCGAGCTCGAGCGTGAGGACGACGGCGTCTGGCTGGCCTGGCGCTGACCCGGGCTGTCCGCCCGCCCGGCGTCACGTGCGCGCGAGGTTGATGGGTAGCTCGCTGTTTTCGGCGTAGCGTTCGATCCAGACATCGTCCCGCTGGGCCATGTCGGTGGGCTCGCCGTACAGGCCTTCGCCATCAAAGAGCATGACGGTGGGGCGGTGCTTGCCGGCGACCCCTTCACCCTGAGCCACCACGATGGCGGGGGAGCCGTTGGAGAGCATCACCGCCGAGCCCAAGGGGAACGGGCCCTTGTAGTCGGCGAAGGTCTGTACGGTGCCCCGCTCGAGGTTTGGCACGGCACCGCTGGTCATGCGCTCGAGGCTCTGTGCGGGCGAGAGCCCGGGGCCCTGATCGCTGGCCGAGCTGAGCCGGTGGTAGGTCTCGCAGACCGCCAGCACCTGGCCGGCCATGCCCAGGCGGCCCGCGGCCCCCCTGCTGCGCGCGTCGTGCACGGCCAAGGCCATGGGCATCGAGGCGTCCTTGATGCCCCTGTAGAGGAACAGAGGGCAGACGGCGTCGATGGGATCGTCGCTGTCGGACACGCCACTGAGGACCGCCGCCACGGCCAGGCACATCACCTCGCGCCGGTGGAGCGTGAGGTAATGACCGAAGCAGATGGCGTCGATGGTCACCGCGAGGCGGGCTCGACTCCAGGTCAGGGGGCGTTCTGGATCCCGCACGGCTGCGACGACCTGGAAGATGGCGGGATCTTTGACGGCGGCGTCGATGACCAGCTGGAGGGTGCGGCGCAGGGGCAGCAGCGACAGCCCCGCCTGGTGGCGGTTGGGGTAGAACCACTCCAAGACGTCCAGCAGGCTGCCGCAGAGCAGGATGGCGAAGCGATCGGGCCTGAGGTCCACCGAGGCGGTGGACTGGCCCTTGGTCTCGCCGACAAAGAGGCCATCGTAGCCCTGGGGGTTCAGCAGGTTGCTCTGGCTGCGGGCGCTGGCCGAAAGATCTCGAACAAAGGCCAGGCAGTGAGAGCTGTGGACGGTGGGCTCGAAGATGAGCTCACCGATCTCGAACTGCTGGAAGAAGCGCGCCAGCCCTACGGCGCGGTCCCAGAACTGAGGGTCCGCCCGCAGCAGCTTGCCGTTGACGAAGAACTCGTCGGCCATCAGCTGCAGTTGCAGGCTGTCCTGGTGGACGGCGAAGTAGCGCCGCAGGCGCTCGAGCAGGAGGTCGACCTGCTTGATGATGGTGGCGTTGTTGGCCTCGTAGAGCCGCACGGAGCGGGACAGCCCGTACAGCAGCAGGATGAGGTCCTGACCCAGATCCTGGTAGAGCTTGCGCTCGTCGATGGGCGTGGACATGGGCTAGGCTCCCCTGCCGGTGGCCACCGCGGCGCGGATGGCATGCTTCACCTGCTTAGGCAGGTAGGAGGCGGCGTAGGCCCGCTCGAGGATAGCGCGGCTGCTGCCGCCCCCCATCTGGCCCAGGGCGCGCACCGCCAGGATCTGATGAGCGATGACCTTGCTGTTGCGCAGCAGGTTGCGGCGGCCGAGCAGCTTGTCGAGGTGGGCCAGGGCGCTGGCTTCGGACGCACGGCCCAGGCAGCGGTACCACAGGGCGCACTCCTCGAGCTTGCGCTTCTCGAACTCGCTGGTGGCCATGTGGGGGATGAGGGCTCTGGACACAGCCGGCTCACGGGCTTCCTCGAGCACAGCGAGAGCCAGGGTGCGGGTGGTCGGATGGCCGTCGTCCAGGGCGCGGAGCAGGGGACCCTTGACCGCGGGCTGGTAGTGGCCCACCAGGGCCCTGAGGGCTTCCTGGCGCTGCCGGGACGAGGGCCGTGACAGCACGGTGCCCAGAGCCTTGATGGCTTGGTCCGAGCCGATGCGGCCCAGCGCTTGGACGCTGGCGGAGACGAGCTTGTGATCGGTCGAGGCCAGGCGCTCTGCGTACATGGCGGTGAGGTCCACCCGCGCCTGCAGCAGGGCCTCCTCGAGGGCTTGCTGGAACGCACAGCTCGGCATGGCCTCGAGCAGGAGCTTCGCTGGCTCGAACGCGCGGCTGGCCAGCAGCTTGGCGGGCACCTGGTTCAGCTCGTCACCGGCTTCGACGAACAAGGGCACCAGGGCCTCGTGGCGTTTGGGGTCCAGCACGCGGGTGACGATGCCGGCGGCGCGCTCCTCGCCCACGAGCGCGGTGGCGCCCAGGGCCTGGAAGAAGGCGATGAAGCCGTCGAGGTCGCGCCGACCCATGTGGGCGGCCAGCTGGTCGGTGACCAAGGCCAGGCCTGCGCCCTCGGTCATCCGGCTGCGGGTGACCACCTCGAGGGCCATGTTCATGAAGCGCGGCAGGTCGGCCACGTCTTGTAGCGAGTTCCGGAGCCGTGCCGCCTGCCAGGCGTGGGCGCCCCCGGAGCGCGTGGGTGCGTGGGCGGCCCGCAGCCAGCTGAGGTGCCGCTCGCCGCTGAGCAGGCGAAGATCGTCTGGGGTGAGGGCGAACTCTTCGATGCCGGGGCCGCTGTCGGCTTCGACCTTCTTGCGAGTGGACAGCACCAGCTCGCCGTGCTCGTCGACCTCCAGGCCGGCCGCGAAGGTGTCGGCGGCGTAGTAGCGGATGCCGTCGAAGTCCCGCTCCCACAGCATGGTGACCAGGTCTTCTTCGGTGGCGCGCGCGTTGGTGGAGAGGATGTCCAGGAAGTCGAGCAGCTCCTCCCAGCGCATCTGCTGCTCGAAGGTCAGCTCTCGGATTCCGTCGCAGAACAGCCGGAACGCCCAGGGGAGCTGGTGGTCGTCCACCTCGACCGTGAAGAGCGCGCGCTCGCCCCAGGTGAAGCCCATGGAGCATACGCCCAGGTGGACCGGGCCCTGGACCAGCAGCTCACTGAGCTCGCGCTCGAGGGTGTCGAGCAGCTTGGTGACGAAGGCCGAGTCGCGGCCGCCGTAGAGCCGCTGGGCGCGCAAGGCCTTGTCCAAGGCCAGGACGAAGGTCTGTACCTGCCCTCGTCGGAGCCCGGCTTCCTCGCTGGCGTCGGGGGGCGGAGCATTGCTGGACATGGTGATTCCCCGTCCACAGCGCACTCTCGATGTGGACCCCCTTGGGGTAACCCGCCCCTGGCTCTTCGAGCCGGCCGGTCCCTGGGTCGAGCGTGCGATTTGCGCCGGAGACGACGGAGATCAGTGCTCGAGGGCGATGAGGTCCAGGCCTGCGTCCAGGGCCACCAGGATCGCTCGCTCTTCGACGGGCCGGGCCTTGTGGTCGGCGTCGAACACGCCCTCGTCGCCCACCACGGCCAGCAGCGAGCCGGCCTTGATCAGCTCGGGGCCGTGCTGGCCCTGGGCCAGGGAGCGAGGGCGCGCCCCGTGGGCCGCCGCCAGGATGAACAGGTGGGAGCTCTCCATCTCGGTGGCCAACACCCCCATGGCGCGCAGCTCGTGCATGTAGGCGCGGTTGGCGTCGGCCCGTGGCCCCAGGCCGAACTCGCGTCCGTACAGGGAGTCTTTGGTGTGGACCAGCCCGCTGTAGGTGCGCTCGGCCATGCCGTGGCGGCTCGCGGCCGCCTCGAGGCAGCGGACCCAGTCCGGGTGGGCGAGAGCCGGGATGTCGCGGCTGCAGTAGGCGTCGGAGGCCGCCTCGTCGCGGATGGCGCCGGTGGTGATGACCAGATCCCCGCTGTGGACCCCCGGCTGCAAGGAGCCCGCGGAGCCGACCCGCATCAGGCGGCGGACGCCCAGCTCGAGCAGCTCGCTCACGATGATGCCCAGGCTGGGGCAGCCCATGCCCGTGGGGCAGGCGCCCACGTCGATGCTCACGCCGTCGCGCTCGTAGCGACCGATGAAGACGTCCAGACGGCGGGGGGATGGGAAGACCTGCAGGTCCACCAGGTGCTCGGCCAGGGCCTCGGTGCGGGCAGAGGAACCGGGGATGAAGAAGACGCGACCAAGCTCGCCGTTGCCCGCGACCTGTTCACGGCCGATGCGGATGTGGTGAGGCTCGATTTGACTCATGCGTGGTCTCCGTTGGAGAGCCCGGCTGCGTCGCGCATGACCTGGATGCGGCGCTCACAGAGGGCTGTCAGGGGGGCTGAACGGCTGCCGAAGGGACCGACCAGCTCGGACCAGAAGGCTTGGCGCGCCATCAGTAGCTGCTGGAGCAGGGTGGCGTCCACCCCCACCCAGCGTTCGCTGGCCCGGGACAGCACCTCGGCGCGTGGGGCGGGGGCCAGATCGGGCCAACGCTCGAGCAGCAGCTCACGGAGGCTCAGGCCGGCCTTGGACAGCTCGAGGATCTGCTGCCAGTAGTCGATGACATCCGTGGCGTAGGTGTGGATGGCGAAGGCGCGGGAGCCTGCGTCGTAGATGCTGCACCGCTCGAGGGCGTGGGGCAGGGACTCGTACTGGGACAGCTCGAACTCGGGCGCCAGCAGGGCGTCGAGGCGCAGCAGATCCGTGCCGAGCTCCTTGGTGCGCAGGGGTGTGTGCTCGTCGGCCAGGGTGAAGCGACCCTCGATGTAGACCACGCAGGTGCGCTCGTAGCCCGGGAAGGTCTCGACGAAGCGCTCGTGGATGCGCCCGAGGGCCTGCTCGGCCCGGGGACCGCCGATGGTGAAGAAGACCATGGCCTTGGCGCTGGCCCCGATGGCCAGCATGTGCTTGCGGACCACCTCGAGGCCGTTCTCGAGGGTCACGCCGGTGGCCACCACGTCGCCCAGCACCAGGATGGCGTCCTGGGGGATGTCGAGCTTGCGGTAGGAGTCGTCAGCCACTCCCCAGCGGCCGTCCTGCTCGAAGCGCTGGCTGCTCATGAAGGCGGAGCCGTGGCGGTTGTAGCCGAAGGCCTGCCCCACGGCGCGGCGCAGCCCGAAGTTCAGGCCCCCCCGCAGCAGGTGGAGGACGCAGACGGAGTCTTCGCGGTGCTGGGTGATGCGCTCGGCGAAGGGGGCCGAGGCCAGGCCCGTGGCCATGGCCTGGCACAGGGCTTCGGTGTAGGCGACGCCCAGCAGCTCGGGCCTGTTGCATATGGCCCGGGTCTGGGGCGTGCTCAGGACATAGCGCTCCGCTGGACAGCCGGGGTCGCCGCGCACGGCGTACCACGCCGCCCGCTCCAGATCGTGACCACCTCTGTCAAGGCGCTCGAGGACCAGCATGCCGCCTCCTGGGACCGAGAGGGGTCCAATACTCCACCAGGCCCCCCCTGGCACCAAGCCGCGCTGGTTCTCGCCCGCCTCCGCAATTACAGGCTCCAGGATCCATCTCCCGCGTGCGCTGGGGTTGGTGAGAGGGAAGCAGGATCATGAGCGAGCAGATGCCCAGTGACTCCCCCGAGCGTGTGCGCCCCAGCTTGTCGGTGCGCCTGACCAGCCAGGGGCTTGGGGGGCAGGGCTTCACGCCCCTGGCCACTCCCATGAGCTTCGACCTCGATCGCCACGGGGTCGACCCCGATCTGGTGCGGCGGCTCCACTGCCGCTTCCGGCTCGATCTGGTCCCTGGGCAGATCAGCGTGCCCCTCATCGCGGACCAGACCTTTCCTGTGGACGTGCCCGAGGGCTGCGTGGGCCGCGGCTGGGTCTCCGCCGAGCGGGCAGAGGACGGCGAGGCCCGGGTCACCTCGGCCGCCCTGTCCTTCGATCCTCCGCTGGTCCTCCACAACATCCTGCCGGTGCTGGCTCGCCTCAACCGGGTCTTCCAGGATCACGAGGTCACCGAGCTGCTGGGCCGGCTGGGGAGGATGGCCCGGGCCGGTGAGCGGGCCGAGGGCCTGCGCCAGCTGGGCAAGTCCCTCGGGCGGCGGGTTCGTCCTCGTCTGGACCGCTACCTGCCGCCAGGCACCACCGGGCGGGAGACCCTCCACGAGATCCGCGAGAGCGTTCGCATCGGATCCGAGCGCGCGGGCCAGGTGCGTCTGCGCCACGTCTCGGCCAGGCCCGTGCTGCGCGCTGGCAGCTGGCAGCTGGATCTCCGCTTCACGGGCCACTTCGACGTGCTCGGCCGCGCTCCCGTGGCTTTCGACGACATCCATGTTCCTCACCTGGTGATCCCCTATCCCTACGCCTCCCTGGCGCGGCTGTTCTCCGGCGATCCCCTGGCCACCGCCGAGCTCCGCAGCGACAACATCCCCACCCGCGCCCTGGCTGTGCGCATGGCCGACGTGCTGGCTGGCGTCAGCGGCCAGATCGATCTGGTCACGGATCTTCCCGACGTGCTCACCCATGTGGAGCTGCCCGACGGTGGCACCCTCGTGGTCGAGCTCACCCCCCCGCAGCCGGCCCATGTGCGCAGCTCCTTCCAGGGAACCGTGGAGCGCGATCGGGTGCGCCTGCAGGCGGACGATCTTCAGCTCGAGCTCGAGGGCGGCCAGGTGGAGCTCGAGATCCGCGCCGACCTCCACCTCACCGACCCCAGCGCTCACGAAGGCGCCAGCGTCATGCAGGTCTGCGCTGGCGCGGCGGTGGACGGGGGCTGGCCCGAGGGGCTGCTGCGCGTGGCGCTCGTTGGCAGCGTGCTCGAGGGCTCGAAGCTGGGGCCCCTCGACCTGCGCCTGGACTACCACCAGCCGGTGCTGCGTGGGGGCATGGATCTGCGCGCACGTCTCGACAGCCTCGAGCTGCGGGGCTGCGGCGCCCTCGAGCTGGATCCCGAGAGCGGCGTGGGGCAGACTCAGCAGCTGGATCTGAGCTTCTCGGCAGGCTTCGCCGTGCGGGATGGCAGCCACGTCAGCGACGGCACCACCCTGCTGCGCATCGACAGCCTGCAGGGCGTAGCGGCGGGCAGCCTCCAGGCCAGCAGCAGCGACGACCTCAGCCTTCACCTCCACAGCCAGGCCTCCTTCGGCCTGGGGGGCGCCACCCAGGTCGCGATGTTCCCCGAGCTGGACGTGGACGAGGGCGAGCTGATCACCATCGCACGCGGTCGCCTCGAGCTCGACGGCCACGCCTCCACCACCCGCGAAGGCCCTCAGCTGGTGTCCTTCGACTTCGGCGAGAGCAACCTGGACCTCGTCCTGGAGCAGGTGCGCTTGGAGCTCGGCCAGCGCAGCCTGTCCCTGCCTGCCGGCGCCGCAGTGAAGGCCCGCCTGCTCGACGGCCACCTGGACAGCTCCGGCCTGGGCCGCTCCCGTGTGGGAGTCCACTACGATCTGCAGGGTGGCTCCCCCGTGCTCGAGGGAGCGCAGGGGCAGCGCGTGGAGCTGTTCGTCGACGAGCTGTGTCGTGGAGATCTCGAGCTCGAGGTGGGCGACCTTGGTGACCTGACCATCCGCGGCCCCGAGGGTGGGCTGTTCGACGCGCGGTACTTCAACGCCCTGGTCAACCCGGATCAGGAGCTCGAGCGGATCTTCGAGCTGCTGCGCGAGGACGTGGCCCTGGATCGGGTGATCGCTGCGGTGCGGGTGTTCTCCGACGAGGCCGCCGATCTGGCCGAGAACCTCCGCCGCTTCGCCCGTCGCGTCGACGCTGCCCTCGACGCCGAGGGGATCGAGAAGCCTGCCGACGCCGTCCCGGGCCACAAGCTCGCGCGCGTGCTGTCCCGGCTGCTGGTGGAGAGCCCGGAGCTCGAGGCTCGCATCCACCCCCTGGTCAAGCGGATCACCGACGGCCACGGGCTCGACGTCATCGCCACCAAGCGCCTGATGGACGAGGCCCTCCCGCCCCACGACTACGGCTTCGAGCTCGACAGGGTGGTGCGCTGGCTGGCCCAGGTGCTGGGCCCCACAGAGCCGCCCCCTCACGTCCCCGTCCGCGAGCTGCCCTCCTACGCGGAGCAGCCCGAGTACGCCTCCCTGTACGCCTCCCTGCCCACGGCCGGTGAGATCTACGTCCGCGTCCAGGGTGAGCTTCCGCTGCCCGCTGGGTTCCAGCTCGCCCTGGCCCGGGTGGCGGCCTATCTCAGCTTCGAGCAGCTGGACTGGCTGGTCTCCCGCCAGCGCGAAGACTGGCTCGAGCCTGTGTGGCTGCGGCTGCAGCTGCTGCATGGCCTCAAGCGGCGCGTCCTGGGCATCGCCGAGCGCTACGGCGGCTTGGGCTACGCACCCCAGAGCATCGCCATCAGCATGTTCCTGGCGCCCACCCTCACCCACGCGCCCCCGGCCGAGGGTCGCATCCCGCTCATCACGGGCGAGCCCGACGGGCTGCTCGTACACCCCGACTGCTTGCTCGGTCCTCGCGACGTGGCGGTGCTGCTGCAGGCGGGCCTGGCTTCGCCTCTGCAGGGCCGAGTGGTGCAGCACAACCAGCGCCAGCTGCTGGATCTCGTCCTGAGCCAGCCCCCCGCCTTCCTGCGGCATGTCCTGGTGGAGATGTGCCAGGGCAGCGCCCGCATCCTGGCCGCGGAGCTCATGGCCTTGCTGGACCTCGAGCAGGGTGCGCTGAAGGAGCCCCTGGATCTGGTGTCCTTGTTCAGCGAGAGGCTCGAGGTTCAGGTGCCTCGTCTCGAGGACTTCCTCGCCGGTGGCCGGCGCGCCCGGCACAGCTACTATGGGGCCCTCAGCCAAGCCTCCGAGACCATCGTCGCCGACTCCGAGCGCTACCTGGCGCTGCGGGGCCGCCTGCAGAACCGTCGCGCCGCGGTGCCCGCACTCCCCGGTGTGCCGCGCAGCCTGGAGCGTCAGGCGCGGCGCGCGATCCGCGAGGCCGACAAGCTCGGGCGGCTCTGTCGCTTCGAGGGCCGCGAGCGGGCCGAGAGGAACGCCGCACGCGCGGGGTATCGGGCCGCCTTCGAGGCCTGCGAGGCCCTGATCCGCGCCGAGCCGCGGGCCTTCCAGGTGTCATGGCTCAGCGAGTTCATGGCCCGGAACTTCGAGGCCTTGCAGGTGCTGTCGGTGGTCCGGAACGTCCAGCAGCGGGTCGACCGGGTGCGCGAGTGGCTGAGCGTGCGCACGGGCAGGCCCGTGCCCCGGGCCGAGCAGGCGCTGGTGACCGATGTCATCCAGGCGCTGTACGCCTTCCCCGACGATCGCCGCACCATGGGCTCGGATCCCCTCGTGCGCCTGCTCGTGGACCCGCCCGCCGGCCGCTACGACTTCACCATCGTCACCGCCATGGGCGTCGTCACCGACGGCGCTCAGGGCCGAGAGCTCGAGGATGCGTTCCACCGCCTGGAGGAGCTGCGGGGTGTGCGCTTGGTGCGCGCCGACACCGCGACGGCCCGATCCCTGGACTTCAACGCCCGGCGCATCGAGGAAGCCGTCCGCAAGGTGAGCACCCCCTGGGGTTGGCTCGGCTACAGCCAGGGCTGCGCCAACGGCTTCTGGGCTGAGAGCATGCTGATGGCGGGCACGCCCGAGCAGCAAGCCCTGCTGGCGGGGCTGCGCTGTCGGCACCTGCTGTTCTCCGCGGCGAACGGATCTCCCCACGGCACCTGCGGGGATCTCAAGTTCCTGCGCGCCATGGTCGACGGCGACCAGTTCCTCTCCCACTACCAGTCCATCTTCTCCCGGCCGGCCATCATGCTGGCCCTGCGCGCCCTGCGCACGAGCATGGACTCCCCCATGGCGGTCAAGACCATGGGGGGCGTGGAGTCCTTGTCCTGGGAGGGGGTGCTCAGCCTCGGCCGCGAGGGCCAGATCGTGGACACGGCGCCCACCACCTCTATGCGCGGCGTGGTGCGGGAGCCCTACCTGCCCGAGGCCCTCGAGTTCCTCTCCCACGTCTTGACCATCCAGATCGAGAGCCCGGACCACGACACCCAGGTGGCCGTGCAAGAAGCGGTGGGCCACCCGGTCCATGTCACCAACGCCTGGGCGCGACGCATGGAGGCCTGCGCCGTCGCGGCTCGGGTCCAGTCCACCCATCACTGGTCGCCGCTGCTGTACGCCACCGAGTTCCTCACCACCGAGCGGGACGTCGAGCGCTGTATCTACGACTTCCCCAAGGACCGGCACATCTTCCCGTGGATCGAGCTGAACGCCCGCTTCGGGATCATCGACAGGTGCTAGCCGGCCGCTGCCCGATGGCGGGTCAGAACTTCAGCGCGAAGTGCAGCCCGAAGCTGGCCACGGCCACGCCGGCAGCCCCGTACGAGGCGTAGGCGAAGGTCTTCTGGCGGGCGTAGACGCGGTCGAGGCTGTCGACGTTGACCGCGGCCTCCATCTGCGGGTCCTGCACCAGGGCCGCTACTGCGGCGCCGCCTGCCAGGGCAGCCGTGGCTCCACCGAGCACCAGGAAGATCGGAGAGGAGAAGCCCTCGCCACGGGGGGAGGGGGCTGGGAGGGGCTGGGCCACGAGGGGGTCGGGCGCTGTGGGATCGGCCTGGGCCACCACGGGATCGGGCACCGTGGGATCGGTCACCGCGGGCTCCACCGGCTGCACTGGGGGCGTCGGGTCGGCCGTGGCCAGGGAGACGATGGGCGTATCTTCGAGCCCCGTGAGGATGAAGTAGGTGTCGTCCTTGGGGAGGAAGAACACCTCGGCGTACTCGGTGCGTTCGGCGGTCCGGCCCACCTGGATCACATGCAGTCCCGAGGCAGCCTGGGCGGGGAAGCTGGTGTCGGTGCCGTCGAGGGTGGTGGACCAGCCTTCGGGGTTGGGATGGATGCGGACGCTGCCCTGGCCGCCCTCGTAGTTGGCGGAGGCTTGGTAGATCTGGCGGACCTGGTCGCCGTAGCTCTCGACCCAGAGCTCGGGGGCCACGCGCGCCGCTGCGGCGAAGGCCAGCCTGGCGACCTTTTCATCGCCCTGCATGTAGGCGCGGGTGCCTTCGGCCAGCCACATGCGGGCCAGCAGCGCCGGAGATGGGACGGGGCTGCAGTTGAGGGCCACCTCGGCCTGGCGGAGGGTCGCCGCCGCGTCGTCGGTGCGCGCCTCGATGACGGCCTGCTCGGCATTGTCGATGAGCAAGGCCACGTCGTCGCACTCGGCCTGGGCGAGGGGGCTGAGGGCTGCCAACCACAGCAAGCTGAGCATCGGGTATTCTCCACGTGGGGCGCCGGAACCCATAGGTGCCGGGCCATGATAGCACGGGTGCGCTTCGGGGGCCCCAGGTGCCCTGGGTGAACACTCTGCGTGGCCCTCCGCGACGTGCTATCATCGCGGTCTCCCTGACCTCTATGGAGGAGTGGGCATGGCCCCGAGCCGCAGCTTCCTGACGCTCGCCACCGTCCTGTTGGGCGGCTGCCTGATCAACTCCGAGCTCTACGACGAGCGGCACGAGGCACTGCTGGCCGAAGCCGAGCCAGGCGGCACCTACGGTGTGCGCTTCGCGGGAGATCCGGACTGCATCCTGGTGGAGGCGGCAGGGTTGGCCGTCGACGGCCCCTTCAGCTTCGACGCCTACATCTGGCCCGACGCAGCGCCGGGCTTCGATGTCTGGCCCGTCGTGGCCTGGCCTGGCCACTTCGCCGTCTACCAGGACCCCTACGGCTACACCATCGCCGGTCCGGCGGACGAGCTGGGCACCACCACCGGCGCCAGCACCACCACCTCCATCATGGACGGCGACACCCACCACATCGCCATCAACTACGGCCAGAACGGCTACCTCACGCTGTACATCGACGGCGTGCAGAAGTCCTACGTGCCCGTCGAGTTCAGCGGTGAGGCCTCCTCGAACCTGTACATCGGCTGCTGGCCTGAGCAGGACGCGACCTTCGCCGGGGTCATCGGCGAGGTCAGGCTGTCGGACAGCGCGCTGTACGCCGCCGACTTCGAGCCCAGCTGGGAGCCCTACGAGACCTCCCAGTCCACCCTCGGCCTGTGGCACCTCGACGAGGGCGAAGGCACCGAGATCTTCGATGAGACGGGCGAGCACGACGGTGTCTTGTACGGCGGCTCCTGGGAGCATTTCTACCTGGGTCCCGAGCAGTAGCCTGCGCCCCGTCATGAAGCAGCTCCGTGTCTTGGCCTGGCTATGGGTGGCTGTGCTGCTAGGCACGGGCCTGCTCGGTGGGCTGATGGTCAGTCGGGTGGGCTGGGCGCTGGCCATGGGCTTGGCCATCTACGGTGGCAACACCGAGCCCGTCCGGCCCGATCTACTCTTTCCCTGGTGGGGCTTCGGCCTGATGGCGCTGACCTCGGTGGTGGGTCTGGCCTGGGCGTTGTCCGACCATCGGCGCGGAGTGGGCCCAGGCTCGGCGTCCAAGTTGCGCGCGATGCTGCCCTTGTCCCTGTCCTACCTGGGAGGGCTGCTGGCCGCGCTGCTTCCCTTCTTCCAAGTCTTTCGTCTCTGGTCGTCGATCGGGTAGCACCCGGCGCGTCCGCCCTGTCTCCTGGAGGCCCCATGGCATCGCTGCGCTCCTCCGCCCACCTGCTCTCCTTCGCCCTGCTCACATTGGCCATGAGTGCCTGCGGCGACAAGGAGGACACCGGACCTGACGTCCCCCCCGAGGGCGACACCGACACC
>ERZ890953.609-NODE-609-length-20150-cov-7.490570_pt1 | contig 20150 bp, 19 predicted proteins | sample MGYA00521264_ERZ890953 | MGnify/ENA primary metagenome ERZ890953 (study PRJEB32303, sample SAMEA104408629) | aquatic metagenome | biome: Brackish water; feature: Chemocline; material: water | place: Baltic Sea | collected 2014-10-26T21:54:00 | depth 200 m ...
CATATTGAATAATAATCAAACTTCTACAGAAATTACTTTTACTTCTGGCGGTGATGGTTACATGCCAGGAATGTATGCTCTTCAAACGGAGTTACGAGCACCTAAACTCTGTTATGATTATTCATATAATCAAAATGGGATTTCATTTACTGAAGATAACAACGGTTCTAAATCCCCTAGGATTATAGGAACTGTCTCTACACTTTCACCAGTAGAGGTGAAACTTTATGTCGTGAACTTAGAAGATGCACTCTCTACTGTAACAGATATGAAGATGCATATTACCGATATTAATACTACTCAAGCAAAATATGTAAGTAATACAGCTATCATAACAAGACCAAACTCAGTAACCCAGGTAAATTTAAATAAAGCTGCACCTCCTTTTGATGAGATTACAGATATTAGTGTAGGTCCAATAGATAGTTTAGAATATTTTTATGTTTATTATGATATTGACCCTCAAATAGCTGATTTGAATATGTCTATTAATGCTAGTGTAGATTATAATGTGACACAACCCATTGGCGGTGGAAGTTTTGTAACTATTCCTTTTAGTAATGTAATGTTGGATGAAGATATTGATATGTGTGTTTCTACAAATACATATAATCCAACATACAGTATATTTAATGTCGTACATAATGATTACTATACATGGAATGGTTTAAGTGGTGAGAGATTCTATAATCTCCCTACTCAAATAACATATAGAGAGGGTAATTTTCAAGTCATTGCACTAGATAGTAATAATACTCATGAACTCACAGATGAGTCAACTGTTGTGGCGGTTGATATGATTTCTGCCGATGGTTTTCATATCACAGACATTCAATGTCAAGATATGACGGCATCCATTAGCGAAAGAGTATGGGTTCTCTTTAATGATAGCAATAGAAGCATGTTTGATAGAACAGCTTTACAAAGTGCAATCAGTACTGGTTTGACCCAACTCGCTTCCACAACGGATTTTTATCAAAATGCAAGACACAATACTGCTTTTAGAATAGCATATAATACTACAAATGATGGAAATGACACTTTAATACAGATAGAACCTACAGGATCTAATTATAAAATATTGAACTTTACGGAATTAGTTCAAAATATTTCAGACTGTTCCTCTCCAGTTCAAATGCCAAGTAATCCAAATAATACAACAAATAAAGTTGCCGTAGCATGTGGCAATGCGGGAAATCAGGGAATTTCAGCAAGGCAATTAAGAATATGTAACGAATGTGTTCTTGGATACAATACCCATCTTATTTGTTCAAGAGATAACTTTTCTATTAGACCAGAAGCATTTTCAATTAAAGTTTATGATACAAATCAGACGAATGTAGCACTTCAAACAGAGATTGATAATAGCATTTCGGATGTAACTACAACTCCTTCAGGAAATATTATTGATTTAGCTGCTGGTTATAATTATACTATTGAAGTAAATGCAACAAATTATTTAAATAGTACTTCATCAGCTGGTTATATAAAAACAATAGACCATATCTTACCAAACATAGCAGAATACAGCTGGGAACCAAGAAATGCTCATGATATAAGTGGATGTAATGATTTTAATGATTCAGAAATTGAGTTTAGCTTTTCTGATGGAAGCGTCAGTATAAACCAGGCATTGAATCAAGTAGGGGAGTATCGTCTGAGTTTAAGAGATACGACATGGACAGATGTAGATCACACTACTGAGTTTATGACACATCATGTTGGTTCTTATTTTACCAATACTGATGACTGTATTGAAAACTCAGATATTACTAGACTTATCAATACGGTGAAGGGAAGTCCAGCACCTTTAAATGGATGCGATATTAGTAGTACTCATAATAGTAGTGGTACTGCTCTTAAATATAGGGATTATAATTTAACATTTCACCCTTACAGTTTTGACTTAAGTACAATTGTACCGAGTTATGGAGTTAATAATAGTGCTTTGGGTGCTACATCTTTTATATACATGGCAGACATGGCACAAGATCAAAACATGTCTTTTCATCTCAATGGAGATATAAGGGCAACAGGTTTTAATGGTAATAGTGTAAACAACTTTGTAACATCGTGTTATGCAGAGGATCTTAATCTTATACTTGACCGAAGTAACATCTCTGGAAATGTTGCGTATCAATATCGCCTTAATAGTGGTACAGTAGCTGATAATAATAATTCTCTTGATATTATTAGTTTGAGTGAAGGAAATTTTACGCAAGATCAAAATGGATCGGCATCTACAATACTTAATTTCAATTTTGCACGAACACCTAATCAAGCTCAAAATCCAGAAGAACTTACTTTTAATAATTATGATGTTTCTTGTAATATTCCAGCAAATTGTACTTTTAATGCTGACACGGATGGGGTGACTGTAAATAGTAAGTCAACTGATGGAACATTAGCTATTAATCAAACTTTAAAACATTATTATGGAAGAACTCATGCTCCAAGACAAAAATTTATAGATAAAACGACTCCTGTAAACCAGAATGCATTTATTTTTTACGAAGTTTATTGTGAGGGTGTTGGATGTGATAAAACACTACTTCAAAATGGTGTGGGATCTACATTTTCAGATGACCCACGATGGTTTATAAATACACAGCATACAGTTATAGATGGAAATGCATCAAATGTTACAGAAAAACGAGCATCAGGAATAATGAGTATAATCACACAACCTACTGGAAATTCTCCAGATAGTGTAGTAGTGAAATATCCGGGAAATAGTGGGTACCCGTATGTGACAACCATGCAAAATAATGCTTCTACATGGTTGATTTACAATAGATTCAATGCAAGTGCTACACAAAATGAGTTTCCTTTAGAATTTTATAAAGATGCAGGTGGTTATGTTGGTTCTGGAAAAAGTACTAATGATGTTAAAGTACAACACTCAAACACTCCCAATACTAATGAGAATAAATCATGGTGGTAAGATTTAAAAGAGCTTTCACTCTTATAGAGTTGATTTTTGCAATTGTAATTATTGGTATTTCCTTTATGTCGGTGCCTATGATGATTCAAGTCACATCAACAGGTGTGGCTAAAAACTTAGAGACACAAGAGGCGATTTTCAAGGCGATTGTTATTACAAAATCTGCAGTTGGTGAAAATAATTTTACTAATGTAGATACTCTAATACAAGAAACACCAACAGTTTTAACAGATGCTGTTGGCATGTCTGATTATAAATTTACTCAAAAATACACATTAAACGTAACGACGCCAGCGACGTTTAACGGTGAGACTAATAATGATTATAAAAAAATCACGACCAATATATATAACAGCAGTGATGAACTGTTAGCTAGTTTTTCAGCATACAAATTTAATTATTAGGCAAAAATATGAGAAATAAATCCGCTTTTACGATGTTAGAACTTATTTTTGTTATTGTGATTATGGGTTTTTTGGCGGCCATTGGAAGTGAAGCGCTTTCAAAAGCATACACAAACTTTATATCTAGTAAAATCCAAAACACTTACCAAAATCAGAGTGCTACGGCGATAGAGTTTATTGCGTCAAGATTACAATATCGCATAAAAAACTCTGTAATAGTTCGAGAGATTACTAACTTTGGCGACTTTGAACTTTTAGAAGGATATCAAGACCCTGGCCATGACGTACTCGAATGGATAGGGTACGAAATGTATGGTTTTAGAGATGGCTCGTGGAGTGGCGTTTATTCTAAAAGTCTATCTGGCGCAGAACTTTACTCTCCTGAGAGTAACTCAACCGCAATAAACGCTAGAATTGACGCTCTTTCAGATACTTATGCTGGCATTAATGACGCCGCCATCTATTTTATAGGGAGTGATAGTGACAAAAATACATGGGGTTGGGATGGTAATGGAGGCGTTCGTTTTGCCGATTTAAACCAGTCTATGAAACCAATTCAAGCGGGAACGGCTTTAAATCAATTTGCTGCAAACGTAACCAATGGAGATGATTTTACTGCTATTGATATACAAAACAATCTCTATAATACTTATCAATTGGCGTGGACGGCTTACGCTATAGTTTTTGATAAGGTTACGCAACAATTATGGCTCTATTACAATTATCAACCTTGGGAGGGTGATAAATATACAGACAGTGGTAAAAATATCCAAAAAGTACTTATAATGGATGAGGTCTCAGACTTTAAGAAAAGACAGCGTAAGGGTGTTATGAGTATTAAAGTTTGTTCTATTAGTGAAAAACTTAAAGACTTTGGCGATGGAAATTTTTTAACTTGTAAAGAGAAGACAATATTATGAGATTGTTACGCAAAAATGGTATTGCAATGATTATGGCTATTGCCGTTATCGTGGTTGTTGGGACTATTATGGCGCTTTCTCTTAGCATGACAACCAAAACGACAAAAAGAAATTTAGATATCTATTTATACGAGCATATTGAGATGTTATCAAACTCTGCACGGGAATATGCTATGTATAAAATAGATAATAACACTACTCAGTGTGCATATAGTAATTTTACTGTTTTTGGACAAGATACTTTATATGATATTAGTATTAATATTAGGTATGTAACACCAGCAGGTTGTCCGATAGCTTATCCGAATGATTTTACAGCTGATTTAGACCCTGATTTACTCAATGATGTAGCAGTGATAGATGTAGTAGTTTCTGTAGATAAAATAGAGTCTCAAACCACTGAGGATATTAGATTTCATAAAAGATATATAGAAAACATAAAACCTTAACTTTTTAATGATATAATTTAACATATTTAAGAACGAAAAGGATTTATGATGAATATTTCTCTCGCAGGAAGACAATTAGAACTTACTGATGCTATAAAAGCTCACATGACAACATCGATAGACACACTTAATAAGTTTAACATGGATATTATATCTGTTAATGTTGTGGCTTCAGCACAAACGAAAAAAGGTAAAGAGCACTCAGTTGTTGAGTTTGTAATTAACCTTGCTCACAAAAACTCAATTGTTATTAAACAAAACGATGATGACCTTTATGCAGCGATAGATATCGCAATATCACGTGCTCAAAAAGCAATGCGTCGTATACATGATAGAGCTAGCGACCACTATAAAGTGGGTATAAATGAAGCAAAAGCGCAAAATGTTGATGTAAAAACTGCTAGTGAAGATTTAGAAGATGAAATTGTACCAGTTGAGTTAGATCTTTACAAACCTCGTGAAGTAGAAGATGTTTTAAATGACCTTAAAGAGAGTGGAAAAATGTTTGAAATTTTTCTTGATAATGAAGATAAAACACGTGTTTTATATAAAAGAAATGATGGTAAATTCGGTCTTTATTAAGATAAAAAACACCCATCAAATCTAAACTCCAGCTCTTGGCTGGGGTTTTTGTACAGGAGTGGACTATCTAAGTCTATATACTTAATCACATCACTATAAGCAAATGCCAAACTTACAGCGGCATTTATTGATATAGGACCTTCAAGCATAGAACCTAACATACAAACAACATCATTTTTTCTAGCAAACTCCAAAATTTCAACAGCCTTACTTAAACCACCGCATTTCATTAGTTTAATGTTTATCATATCTGCACTTTTAGACTCTACAATATACTTCACTTCATCTAAGTCAAAAGCGGATTCATCTGCTAAAATAGGGATATTTGTAGCATCTGTAATGGTTTTAAGTTCTTTGAGCATATTTGCTTTTACAGGTTGTTCTATAAGCTCTATATTTATATTTTTCATGGCCTCTACAAACAGAAGTGACTTTTGTAAGTTCCATGCTTGGTTCGCATCTACAAGGATTGTAGCTTCAGGACATCTACATGATATTTCCTCTGTAATTTTGATAGCATGATGAATATCAGCACCTAATTTCACTTTTAAAATATTCATTTTATTACTTATAGCTTCCTCCGTATCATGTAGCATTTTTTCAATAGTGTTAAGACTAATTGTGATGTCGGTTTGTAGGGGTGTTTTTTGTTTTGCACCAAGATACATAGAGAGTGAAACACCTTTTTCTTGAGCTAAAAGAGAGATAATCGCAATATCAAGAGCTGCTTTAGTACTACTTCCTATGGAATTATCATGTAGAATTTGAAGTGCTTCCTTTGGCGAGTGAGAAATTAAATTATCTTTAATGCTTTGTATGGAATTTGTAATAATTTCTAAATCTTCCCCAGTAATAGCCATAGTAGCCGGAGCTTCTCCATAAGAGATAAAACCATTACTACATGATAATTTAACACGAACAAACTCCACATTTTCAACTCGTCTAAGAGCGGTGATAAATGGAGTCTTTAATGGCAGTTGAATGGTTTGGCTTGTAATGTTTATTATTTTCATTTTATTATTTTTTAAATTCTTAATGCAAAGAACTTACAGCCTGTTGCGCAATATCTATAAAACCATCTGCACCCGGTACAAAAGGGATGAGTGAAGTACCAATTCCTCCCCAGATAATCATAAGTGCCATCATAACAATGAGAACTGTACTTATGTTGAGGGGAAACCCTTTTGGTTTTTTGTCCGAAGTGTAAAAGTACATTACAGCTATAAGTTTAAAATAGTAATAAACCGATATAAAGGCCGTAAGGATTCCAAGTCCTGCGAGTAAAATCTGCCCTGATTCTATGGCAGAAGTAAAAATATAAAACTTTCCTAAAAAGCCTATAGTTGATGGAAAACCAGCAAGAGACAACATGAAAATAGACATAAAAATAGCCATAAATGGACGTTTTTGTGCAAAACCTTTAAAATCATCATAACTCATCTGCTCTTTACTTTTTGAAGCGATAAAACTAAGAATACCAAAAGCACCTACAGAACTTATAAAGTAGGCAATTAGATAAAACATAAGAGCTGGAGCTGCAAGAGAAGAGCCTAAACCTATGGAAGATAAAGCAATGAGCAAATAGCCACTATGAACAATAGAAGAACCTGCTAGCATTCTTTTGACTAGAGTTTGTTTTATGGCAAGCCATGAACCACCAATAAGTGTCATAATCGTAATGACTTGAAGCATTTGTGTCCAAAAACCAAAAATAGATGCAAAATCTACTAAGTAGAGTCGAAGGGCAATAGCAAAAATAGCTATTTTAAAAGTAGATGCCATATACATAGTAATAGGATAGGGTGCTCCGTGATAAACATCAAGAACCCACGAGTGAAAAGGAACGGCACCAAGTTTAAACAAGATAGTAATCATAATAAAACTTGCACCAACTAATAAGAGTTGCATATCTTTTATATCGTGAGTATTAGTATATTTAGCAATCTCAGTAAGTGAGGTGGAACCAACTGCTCCATATATCATGGCAGTTCCCAAAATAAAAAATGCTCCACTCATTGCTCCGAGTATCATGTACTTCATCATGGACTCTGCACTAGAGACTTTGCTTTTGTGATACCCTACTAAAGTATAAACACTGAGTGAGGCGATTTCAAGCGCTATAAATGCAGTAACTAACTCATGGGCATGAGAGAGCATCATCATACCAAAAACACTAAAGAGCATAAGAGCAAAATATTCGCCATTAAAATAAGTACGACTTTTTAAGTAGTCATTATTGATGAGTAGTGTTAAAGCCGCACCTAGCGTAAACATAAGGTCAAAAAGAGTGGCAAAATCATCTAAAATAAAACTATTTCCAAAAACAGTTTCAAAAAGAAAAGGAGTTGAATGGTTACCTAAGGTGAAATAACTCATGATAAATGAACTCATGAGAAAAAAGAGTGCTATAAGGTTCATATTTTGAAGTGTTATATTTTTAGAGTGACTTAACATCATAAGCACAAAGGCACCAATTACAGTAATCCCCATAGGAAAAGCAAGGAGTAGTTGTTCTATCATTTTAAGGCTCCTATATGAGCTAAGACAGTCTCTAGGGATGTCATAAGTCCTGGCTCAAAGATTGGGGTGAAAAGTGAAGGTGCTAAACCTGTAAGAAGTAAAAGAACTACAAGAGGCAAGAGCATCATAACCTCTCTTGCACTTAAATCGTTATATTCACAAATATTCTGTGCTGAGCCAAAAAGAGTTCTTTGTAACATCCAAAAGATGTAAATCATAGCTGAGAGCATAGTAGTCGCTGTAAAAACACCTACCCAAAAGTTGGCTTTAAAAGCACCGATGATAATAAGAAGCTCTCCTACAAATCCACCAGTGCCCGGAAGTCCTGCAATACTTAGTGCAAAAAAAGCAAAGAAAAAAGCAAATTTTGGAGCATGAGAGGCAATACCTCCAAGCTCTGTTATTGTGACGGTTTTAAATCGTTTGTAAGTAAGCCCTATCATAATAAATATTCCGGCAGAAGCGAGTGCATGAGTTGCAACAAAGTAAAGACTTCCACTCCAAGCATAGATATTGTTCAAAAATAGACCAAGTGCAATCAAAGAGAGGTGTGAGCCTGAAGAGTAGGCAAACATCTTACGGAGATTCTCTTCTGTAATGGCTCGAACGGCATAGTACAAAAGTCCAATAAGTGCTAAAACGATAATAGTTGGTGCATAATATGAGAGTGTTGTGTCAAAAAGAGTAAATCCGAATCTCCAAATCCCATAAATACCAAGTTTAGCCATAATCGCTGACATAATAACAACAGCGGGAGTTGGAGCAGAGCCATAAGCTGGAGCCATCCATGTATGAAAACCAACAAGTGGGATTTTAATCGCAAAAGCAAGTAAAAAACCAGCAGCTAACCAGATGGATGTTTTGGCATTGAAACTAAGAGTGCTTAAATCGTTAAGTGCAAAACTCCATACACCATTAATTTCATAATAAATATAACCAATATATAAGATTGAGAAAAGCATACTCATAGAACCAAGTATAGTCATAAGCACGATTTTCATAGAGTTGTATTGTCGTAAACCATTCCCATATTTTCCAATCATAACAAAGATAGGTAGTAACATTGTTTCCCAAAAAAGGTAAAACAGAATTAAATCAAGGGATAAAACAGCACCTGTTACACCAGTTTGTAACATCATCATGTTAAACCAGTAACCTTTTCTATTTTCATGATACATGTAGATATATAGAGGTGGCATAAGGAATGTAATTAAAAGTAAAAGAACTAAGGAGAGATAATCCACTCCAACAAAGTACCTGATACCTGCATTTTTAATCCAAGGTAGATTTTGAGAAAACTGAATACCTTCTTGAGGGTTAAAGTGGTATGTCAAAATTGCTACTAGTATGAGTGTAGCTACTGAAGAGAAAAAAGCACCAAGTTTTAAAACTCTCAAAGGTGCTCGAAATACTCCAAGTAAGATAGCTGTTACTATAGGTAAAAAAATGATATATGTAAGGATAAGTTGCATGATTACAATTCTCCTAATTTAAAAAGTATATAGTATGACATTGCAGATACTCCAACAAGAACATAAAGGGCATAGTATCTTACCTTAGCATTTTGCAAGGAAGAAAAAAGTAGAGATAGTCTCATGTAAGTAAACACCATGAGATTTATAGTACCATCGAAAATTTTAGGATCTATAACTTTTGATATAAAGTGACTTACCAAAAAAAGTGGTTTGATGATTAATGCCAGATAAATCTCATCAATATAAAATTTATTGATGATAACTTGTTTAAGCAGTGTGTTTTGGTTTGGCTCTTGTGTTTCTTGTGCAAAAAGTTTGTATGCTAAGCCCATTCCAAGTAATCCTAAAATAACATTTAAAGCTCCAAGCAGATATTCGGTGCTATGGGAGAGATGGAGTTTCACATCTGGTAGATTTAAAAAGTTGTTTATCCAAGAGTTTCCACCATAGGCTTCATTTACTCCTAAAAATCCAGCAGTTGCACTTCCAAGTGCTAAAACAAGTAGAGGATATGTCATGCTAAGGGGAACTTTTTGTATGCTATGACTCTCTTTTGTTTTGGCATGAAAAACAGTGAAAAGTAGTCGAAACATATAAAAGGCAGTTAAACCAGCAGTGAGAGTTCCAACTCCCCAGATAATATAATGCTCACTTGCAAAGGCAGTTACTAAAATAGCATCTTTTGAGAAAAAACCAGCAAATGGAGGAATTCCACTAATAGCTAAAGTCGCTATAAACATAGTGAGATAAATAAGTTTAAGATGTTTTTTAAGCCCACCCATTTTAAAGATATTTTGCTCATGATGCAGAGCAATAATCACAGCCCCAGCTCCCATAAAAAGAAGTGCTTTAAAAAAAGCATGAGTAAATACATGAAAAATTCCACTACTGTAAGCTCCTAAACCAACTGCAATAAACATATACCCGAGTTGGCTCATAGTTGAATATGCAAGTATCTTTTTAATGTCACTTTGATACGAGGCAATAATGGCGGCAAAAAGTGCCGAAGCAGCTCCAATAGTAGCTATAAAGATTCCCACATCCGGAATAAGTTCATATAAAAAACTATATCTTGCTACCATGTAAACACCCGCTGTAACCATAGTCGCAGCATGAATAAGTGCTGAGACTGGAGTAGGTCCAGCCATAGCATCTGGTAACCAAACATATAGAGGAATCTGAGCAGATTTTCCCATAGCTCCTACAAAAAGAAGTACACCAATAAGGCTAAGAGTATCATGATTTATCATGTAGATATGAGCTTTGATACTAGCAAAGGTAAAAGCGGTTCCCTCTAAAGATACAAAAAGCAGTGAAATAGCAATAATAAAACCAAAGTCACCAACACGATTTAAGATAAAAGCTTTGTTTGCCGCACTAATGTTCTTACTATCATGATGATAAAAACCAATAAGTAAGTATGAAGAGAGTCCTACCAATTCCCAACCAACAAACATCATAATAGGATTGTCTGCTAAGACTAGAAGAAGCATACTTCCCATAAAGAGATTGAAGTAAGTGAAAAATTTTCCATATCCGGTATCATCTTTCATATATCCAGCTGCATAGACATGAATAAGAGTACCAATAAAGGTGATAAAACTTATCATCACACCACTGAGCTTATCTGCCATAAAAGCGACATTGATATTGAATTCACCGATATTTATCCATGAAAAAAGTGTAGAGTGCATAGTCGGGGCACCACTTATCAAATCGTACATGATAATGAGTGAGAATATCGTGCTAATTGCAGGAGTTCCTACACCAACAAGGGTATAAAAAGCATAGTTTTTCTTTTTTGTATTGCTTAGATAAAGCACACCCATAAAAAATGCTGAGAGAAAAGGTAAGATTACTATAAGACTAAGCATGATTTGTTCGCTCTTTGAGTTTTACGAAATTGTCGCTATCTATACTCTTCTTGGCTCTATAAAGATGGATAATCATAGCTAAGAAAAGTGCTGCTTCTGCTGCAATAACAGCTATCATAAGAAGTGCTATTACCGAGCCATCAGGAGAGCCAAGAAGTTTTGAAAAAGTTGCAAGTAGCAAGTTTACAGAACTTAGCATAAGTTCAACAGACATATAAACTATAAAAAGATTTCTTCTACTCACTAAACCAATAAGTCCAAGACTAAAGAGAATAGAGACTAAAAGGTAAAACATATTTGGTGTCATAACTCTTTTTCCTCTTTTCTTGCAATAACAATTGCTCCAAGCATTGCAGCAAGAAGTAAAATTGAGACGATTTCAAAAGGTAAAACCCAGTTAGTAAAGAGGGTTTTTCCTATAACTTTAGAAGTGAAACTTTGAGTGAGTTCAAAATTTTGTCCAAATGAACTTAATGTTTTGTAGAGTAAAAAAGTAAAAGGCATGACTAAAATGGTAGACACTAAAATCCATTTGTATTTATGGGGTTCATGAGGTAAACTCTCCTCTTTTGCATTGATAGTTAAAATTGTGAGCATACTTAAAACGACTATAGCACCAACACTCACCATAATTTGAGCAAGTGCTAAAAATCTACTATCAAGTAGCGCAAACATTCCAGCTAATCCTATCATAGCTACTAAAAATCCAAAAGCACTAAAAATTGTCTGTTTGTTGGTAATCATAGCGACACTACCACCAATCATAAAAAGTGCTAAAATAACAAAAATACTAAGCTCTAGCACAACTTACCTCCTCTCCAAATGCTCCCTTATGTGAAAGCAGTTGCTCTTTACTCATAACAAAATCTTCTCGTTTGTTTCCAGTGAGTGAAAAAATGCCTGTATCCATCCTAATAGCGTCACAAGGACAAGCCTCAACACAGTAGCCACAAAATACACACTCTAAGGTATCTATAAAAAAGCTTTTTGGCATCTTCTCATCTTTGCCATCTTCACGCTCAGTTGCTTCAATGAAAATACAGTTAGAAGGACAGGCTGTCGCACACATAAAACATGCTACACAAGCCACACTATCATCGGCTCTATGAGTCAAACGATGCAGTCCTCTGTATCTTTCTGTAATGTCTAGTGGCTCCTCTTCTGGATACTCAAGAGTGTCTATGGCATTGGAATCATTTAGATTCGTAAAAAAGTGTTTAAAGGTAACTTTTAAACCATCTCCAATAGCAGGGAGATAGAGCTTGTCTCTAAAACTTTTACTAGGTCGTGCAACTGTTTTTATATTGTGGCTCATAAGGAAACTCCTACAACAATGATAGCGGTTATAAAGATATTGACAAGGGCAAGTGGCAAAAGATACTGCCAACCAATTTTTTGCACTTGGTCGTATCTAAATCGTGGAACTGTCCAACGTATAATTATGAAAAAGATGTTAAACATCATAAGTTTTACAACAAAAGTCATGATTTGAAAAAGTGTAATGGCAATAGAGTCGGCTAATAAACTCTCATTAAAAAAGTTGAGGTAGATTAAAATAGCTTCAACTAAAAGAGTCATTCCTATCATAACTATAGTTAAAACCTTGGTTTCAAAATTTCTTCCACTATCAGTGCTTACACTTGGACGAACTCTGTTGTTTTTTCGCATCCATTTTATGAGTACTCCTACAATAATAGGAATAAATATCATTAGTAAAATTGAAAAAATCAAGAAATTATCATGTAGGATTTGAGTGGAAACCCAAGGAAGCTGATAACCACCAAAAATAGTGGTAATAATCACAGCACTAGCCGTATTCATAGCTACATACTCTCCCATAAAATACATAGCAAACTTCATAGCAGTGTATTCAGTCATAAAACCAGCTACTATCTCACTCTCTCCCTCTGCAACTGTAAAAGGATTACGATTAGTCTCTGCAAAGAGAGCGATTATGAGGATAATAGAAGCTAAAGGTTGGATAACAATACCCCAAGCAGGTAAAAATCCAAAAAATGTTTGACTCTGATAATGAACCATAGCATTAAAATCAATGGTGTCGTAAGTAACGATAAAAGAGACAATACTCAGACCCAAAGCCAACTCATAACTAATTACCATAGATCCAGCACGAGCAGCACCTAAAAGCGCATACTTGTTATGAGATAACCAACCACCAAAGATAACACCTAAAACACCAATAGCACTAATAGCTAAATACCAAAAAACTCCAAAATCTATAGGCAAAGGCTGTATTCTTAAACTCTCACCATTTATAAGGAGTGTATCAGCAAAAGGGATAGCCATAAATGCTAAAAGTGCTGCTGCAAAGGTTATGATTGGTGCTAACATAAAGAGCCCTTTTCCACTCTTAATATGTGAGGGATAATACTCCTCTTTTAAAAGAAGTTTTACAACATCTGCAAAAGATTGCACCACTCCACCTAAACGAAAACCACCAATGTTAGTACGGTTTGGTCCAAGTCTATCTTGCACAAGTCCAGCAATACGCCTCTCAAGCCAAACCAAAACAGGAATAGTGAGTAGTGCTAAAAGTGCTCCTAAAGCAAAAGAGATAATGGCTATAACTATCGCTGAGGTACTCATGATGAAAGCCTAATTAGATACTCTATAATAGTAGGAGTTGGATTGTTTTTAAACACTGCTTTTTGACAAGTTTGAATTAATCCATCTTCATTTGTTAGAGTTCCAGAGTTTTCACTATAAACTGCTACAGGTAGAGTTAGAGAAGCTTGTTTGCCTTTATGAGTTGCAAAATTAATCGTCTCATCTGCTTCAAACTTTTGGGGATGGTTAAAGTTGATAAGTAGACCCGTTTTTGCTGGAGTCTCCGTACGTATATTTGAATTTTGAATTTTTTTAGCGTTTGCGGCTCTATTTGAACTTTTGAGCATATCATCTCCAAATGCTTCATCCATATATATTTCAAGTGGCGAGTAAACTTTTGCATCTATTTTTTTAGCAAATGCTACAATAGCATCTATCTCTTCGTTATAAAGATTTGCATCAATAGTAATGATAGTATTATTTTTAAATTCTTGAATTAAATTTTTGATTTGCTCAAGAGCTTCATCTTCAGTTATGATATTATCATGTAGGATTATCTCTTCTTGGCGATTCTCTTGTAACTCTTTATAACTGAGTCGTCCCTCATCACAGATAAAAAAGCCATTGACAGCATCATTTCTTCTTGGACGAAATCTATAAATAACATCATCTTGATATTTGATTTTGTTGTGGTCGATGTAAATGTTACATCCCTTAGCACAGCCATGACAGATAGAGTTTGCAGTTTGTAAAAACCAAACTCGCTGAGAAAATCGAAAATCTTTACTCGTTAAAGCTCCTACTGGACATAAATCAACTACATTCATAGCATAAGGGTTAGAGAGTTTTCTACCAGGCATTGTGCTAACTTTTGCGTCATCCCCACGACCAATAATTCCTAACTCATGTGTGTGTGTAATTTTATCTGTAAATCTTGTACACCTAGCACACAAAACACAACGCTCTTGATCGAGCATAACATTTGAGCCTAAATCGACGTGTTTGGAGTGTTTAACCTTATCGGCAATAGTTACTTTTGCATTATGAAGCCCATAATCCATATAAAAATCTTGTAAAGAACACTCTCCCGCTTGGTCACAAATAGGACAATCAACAGGATGGTTTATAAGTTCTAACTCTAAGATATCTGTACGAACTTTTTGGATATTTTCACCCTTGGAACGAACTTTCATACCACTTTTTATGAGTGTATCACAAGCAATCTGAGGACGTTTTTGCCCCTCAATCTCAACCATACACATTCTACAATTACCATCAGCCCCAAGTGATTCATGGTAACAAAAGTAAGGCACTTTGATGTTCTCTTTTATCAGTAAGTCGATTAAAAGAGAACCCTCTTTAGCCTTGTAGGTTGTTTCATCAACTATGACATAGACCATTTCACTCATACTCTATCCTCAAATTCATCACGAAATTTTTTAATAAACGAGACAATCACAGAAGATACAGCTGGTGCAAAAACGCAGATGGTTTTTCCATTCATAGTGTTCGCAATATCCAAAAGTTTATCTATATCTTCTTTAGTAGCATTACCCTCTAAAATCTTGCCTACAAGTTTATCGCTCCAACCTGTTCCCTCACGACAAGGGGTGCACTGTCCACAAGACTCTTCGTGGTAAAACTCTAAGATGTTTTTTAGCACTTCCACCATATTTGTGTCTTCATCCATAAGTATCATACCACCAGTTCCAAGAGAACTGCCAATACCACGAAGAGACTCATAATCTAGTGTGAGGTTTTCACACTCCGCAGCTGTTAAAACTCCACATGATACTCCACCAGGAATGAGGGCTTTGAGTTTTTTGCCATTTTTAATACCACCACCATAATACTTAATATATTCCATCATGCTTGTACCAAACTCAGCTTCATAAACTCCGGGTTTTTCTACATGACCACTCATAGCAAAAAGTAGTGTTCCTGGGCTTTTTTGTGTTCCATACTCTCTGTAAGCATCAGCACCGTTTTGTACTATAAAAGGTACTGAAGCTATAGTTTCTACATTGTTTACTAGGGTAGGGTTACCAAAAAACCACTCTGGTTCTTTTTGTTTTGGTTTGAGTCGTGGATGTCCTCTTTTACCCTCCATAGACTCTAAAAGGGCAGATTTTTCTCCACAAATATAAGCTCCAGCTCCACGGTGGATAGTAATATCGCACTCTTTTAAAAGTCCAGCCTCGTAAGCTTCATTTATGGCGAATTGTAAAATATCTTGATATTGTTTGTATTCACCGCGAATGTAAATGTATGCATGATGAGCTTTAATAGCATAACAAGTAATTAAAATTCCCTCTATTAAAAGGTGAGGGTCTTTAGTGATAATTTGTCTATCTTTAAAAGTACCCGGTTCACTCTCATCACAATTAACTGCTAAAAAAGAGAGTTTGTCACTGTTTTGTGGCATAAGTTCCCATTTTTCACCAGCGCCAGCACCGCCACCACCTTTACCTCTAAGATTTGCATCTTTTATAATTTGGATAATTTCTGTTGGTGCATACTCTTGTAACTTTTGTAAAGTTCTATATCCATCATGTAAACGAGCTACTTCTAAGGTGTGACTATTCTTTATATCAAATTTTCGAGAAACTATTTTGCACTCTCTCATGATAGCCCCTCTAAAATAGTATCGACTTTTTCTATGGTGAGATTTTCATAGTTTACATCGTTTATCTGCATTACGGGAGCAGTACCACAAGAGCCAAGACACTCTACATGAGTGATTTTTACATCTTTGTTTTTGAGGTGTTGGAGTATTTCATCGCTTCCACAAAGTTTACATGATAATGTCTTACAAACTTGTACATTAAGCTTCTCATCTGGTGAGAGTTTAAACATGGTGTAAAATGTTACGACTCTGTAAATTTCCATCGGAGCTATGCCGATTTGTTCACTAATAGCATCGATGGCATCAAGTTTTATAAAACCATCTTGATACTGTGCCATCCAAAGACATGGTAGGCATAGAGCCTCAGGAGAAGGGTATCGTTTTTTTAATTCTTCTATTTTAAGTAAGTTTTCATCACTAAATACAAAACTCATCTATCCATCTCCCCTGCAATAATATTTAAACTCCCAAGCGTCATGATAGCATCAGCTACTTGATAGTTTTCTATGATTTTAGGATAAGCAGACATATGGTAAAAACTTGGTGGTCGTACTTTGACTTTGTAAGGAGTACCACTTCCATCACTAACAATGTAAAACCCAAGCTCTCCATTGGCTGCTTCATAAGCACCATAATACTCACCCTCTGGAACTTTAACTCCATCAATGACAAGTTTAAACTGATTCATCATGCCTTCTATTCCACCATAAACACAAGATTTTGAGGGCATAGTAATTCTTTTATCTTCCACACTTATCGCACCATCAGGAATATTTTTTATCGCTTGTTTGATGATTTTCATGCTCTCATGCATCTCATCAAATCGTACCATCATCCTATCGTAGGTATCACCTACAGAACCAACAACCATTTTAAAATCAAAATCTTCATAATGGTAATATGGTTTAGCAAATCGTAAATCATAAGCTACACCACTAGCACGAAGATTTGGACCAGTAAAACCATAATCTATGGCTTCTTTAGCACTCACAGGAGATACATCTTGAATCCGTTCATTGTAGATACGGTTATGTAGAATCATCTTAAGCGATTCTGTAATACCAAAATCAATCTTAGTAAGTACATCTTCTAAATCACTCTGCCAACCCTCGTACAAATCATGAGTCATTCCACCAATTCGCATATAGGAGTTTGTAAGTCTTGCTCCGGTGAGTTTAGATAAAAAGTCATAAGCATTATTTCGTGGGTTAAATAGATACCAGTAGTTTGTTTGTCCACCCATATCTAAAAGTCCAGCGGCTAAACAGACAAGATGGTCAATAACACGAGAGAGTTCACCCACTATGATACGAATAAAAATACCACGCTCAGGAAGAGTAAGTCCCATCATATCTTCAACAGTTTTTGCAAAGGCGATGTTATTCATAATCGCTGAACAGTAGTTGAGTCTATCGGTATAAGGGATGATTTGGTTATAGTTATGATTTTCACAACTCTTCTCAAATCCACGGTGCAAGTAACCAATCTCACAAGAGGCAGCAACTATTTTTTCACCATCAAGAGCCGCTAAAGTTCTAATAGTTCCATGACTAGCAGGATGAGAAGGACCAAGATTAACAACCATAAGATTATCCTCTTGTAGATTTAAGTTGCGTTCTTTTAAAAGAGGGTGCATTTCATCCATCAAACTTTGCGAAGTAGTACAGTATTGTCCTTTGGTAATCTCATAATCTTTTCTTAGCGGATGCCCTTCAAATTCATTATGATTAAGTAGACGTTTGAGCATTTTATGATTTTTAAAGTGAATACCATATTGATCATAGACTTCTCTCTCAGCCCAATCAGCGGAACTAAAAAGTGATGAGATACTCTCAACTCCCTCTTCAGGCTCTTCTACTGCAACTTTAATCACTTTTGTCTCTTCAAATGCAGAGTGTCTTAGAATATAAACGAGTTCAAATCTTGTTGAGCTTGGGTGAGATTTATTAAGGTTATCAATGGCTGTAATATCGAGTAAAAGAGTAAATCCAAGATTCTCTTTTAGATTTATCATGTAGTTTAAAAGTTGGGATGCTTTTATATTTGTTATCTCAGACATCATCAAGTTTACCTTTAAAATCTTTGTTTCTTACTTCAAATTTTGCTTCTCGTTTGAGTTGTCTTTGTATATCTAAAACAGCGTCGAGCATCGCTTCGGGTCGAGGAGGACAACCTGCTACATACACATCTACAGGTATTATCTCATCTATACCTTGTAAGGTGGTATAGTTATCATAAAATCCACCGGTTGAAGCACATGCACCAACAGCTACTACCCATTTTGGCTCTGGCATTTGATCATAAATCTGTTTAAGTATTGGAGCTTGTTTATAGCTGACCGTTCCAGCAACTATGAGCAAATCTGCATGACGAGGAGAAAAGCGTAAAACCTCCGCCCCAAAACGAGAGATATCGTAGCGACTAGCCGCAGTAGCCATAAACTCGATGGCGCAACAAGCCGTTCCAAAGACAAAAGGCCATAAAGAAGCTTCACGACCCCAGTTTACGACTGCATCTACAGTTGTAGTGACAACGGCTTCATCTAAAAGATGAGTATTACTTACGTCCATTTAAGTACTCCTGATTTATACACATAGATAAGTCCACCAATAAGAAGACCTAAAAAAACAAACATCTCCAAAAGAGCAAAAAGACCAAATTCGCGAAGGTTAAGTGCCCAAGGAAACATAAAAAGAACTTCAACGTCAAAAACTAAAAAGATAATGCCAACAAGAAAAAATTTCACATTAAAAGGAGTAAAAGAGCTTTCGTGAGTTTGAGCCAAGCGAATTCCACCCTCAACAGGTTCATTCTTTCGTGTGTTATCACTTGAGACACCGAGGTATTTTGTGAGATGAAAAAGGAGTGGCAGAAGTATAACCAAAGCCCCTATCATGATGGATGCTAAGAGAAGAGAATCATTCATTTTTTGTTCTTTATTTTATTTGTCTTGATTATATCATACTAAACCCCAATAACCAAGATAATAATTTAGCTTTTCTTCATTCTGGTTTCATTTTCATGTTATAGAATTTGGCAATTAATTGGAGAATTGAATGAAAAATCTTTTTATGTTATTGATATTGTCAAATTTACTTTTTGCAAAAAGTAATAGCGAAATTTTAGGAGATATTTTTTCCATTGCCATCCCAGTAGGTGCTTATGGAACTTCATTGTATTTAGATGATAAAGAGGGACAAATGCAATTTTACAAATCATATGCTACAAGCATGGCTACGACTTATTTATTAAAATATACTCTAAGAGAGAAGCGACCAGATAGTGATAATAAAGATTCTTTCCCATCTGGACATACGTCTAGTGCATTTGCGGGAGCTAGTTTTTTACATATGAGATATAGCTTAGAGAAAGGAATAATCCCCTATTTAGCAGCTATTTTTACAGCTTATAGTAGAGTTGACTCTAACAAACATCATACAAGTGATGTAGTGGCTGGAGCAATTATAAGTATGCTTTCAAGTTATTATTTTGTAACACCTTATAAAAATCTTCATATTACACCTATCTATAAAAATGATTTCAAAGGTCTGAGTTTTAACTATAAATGGTAAAGAATAATCATTATATAAAAAATCTAAAACTTGCAAAAAAGCACAAATAGTTGTAAAATACATAGTATATACATATTTCGGAGAATAGATGTTTAAAAATAAAAGTTTAATGTATAGTTATGAGAAAAACGAGCTCTTAAAGAAAGAGCGAGGCATTGGCTTTGAAGATGTGATTTTATCACTTGAAAATGGAGATTTACTTGATGATATTTCTCA
>ERZ890953.611-NODE-611-length-20049-cov-4.248825_pt1 | contig 20049 bp, 15 predicted proteins | sample MGYA00521264_ERZ890953 | MGnify/ENA primary metagenome ERZ890953 (study PRJEB32303, sample SAMEA104408629) | aquatic metagenome | biome: Brackish water; feature: Chemocline; material: water | place: Baltic Sea | collected 2014-10-26T21:54:00 | depth 200 m ...
CGCGTTCTCAGCGGTGAAGGGTTTTTGCAGTAGAGTCTGTTTTAAAATTCTTGTTATCGCAACCAGTAAACTTCAAAACATGGCTATTCTTTTTGTACTACGAAAATGACAGTTGGTGTACTTGTCATATATTTTACCAAAAATAGGGAAAATTATCCGCATAATTGCAAAGGAGTTTTATACGCTTTAGAGATGGCATAATCCAAAAAGGTAAAAAAAGAGCTGGTTCCGGATTTGGAACCAGCTCTTGACGTACTGATCTTATAACTAGCTAGGGAGCTACGTATTCTGCAACGGGATAGCCAGCTTCAATCCAGCCGCCGAAACCGCCCTTGAGGCTAGAAACATTGCTATAGCCATACGACCACAGGATGGTTGTCGCCATCGTGGAACGATGACCGCTACCGCAGTAGACGACAATTTGAGCCGCCTTGTCAGCAGGCCAATTTTCCATCTGAGCAATGAGTTCTTCCAGGGGGATTGTGACCAGGGCGACTTCACCCGTATCGACAACGCCGTTCTCTGTCAATTCTTCAGCACGACGAACATCAATCACAATCATCTCAGGGCTTTCGATGAGCGCAGTATTGAAAGCATCCGCATCGATGACACCGAATGGTTTGACACCGCGGGCTGCGAGAGTAGCGTCCATCCACACGGCAGCCGCGGGATCTACTTCGGCAGCGTCCAGAACAACCGCTTCGGGAACACCATCGGCAACCGGGTTACCAGCCGCGACCCAATCGGTATAGGTGGCTTTGAGAGCACGGACATCTGTCCAACCCAATGCCTGAAGGGCAGTCATCGCAATCGTGGCACGCCAGCCGCTACCACAGTAGGTCACGATGGGGGTATCGAAAGCGGGTAACTGGTTCAGGTTTGCGCCAAGTTCGTTCAACGGAATATGAACGGCGCCCTCAATATGACCAAGCTCGAGCAACTCGCCAGTGGTGCGAACATCCAGCAAGAAGGGAGGCGTATCTGTGGCCAATTCTTCCAGAAGGCCATCGACCTTGATGGTATCGTAACCAGCCATATTTGCCAGCATGTCTGCATACGGTGTAGCCAGATCGGGAGCGACATAATCGGCAACCGCGTAACCGCCATCCACCCATCCGCCGAATCCACCTTTGAGGCTGGAGACATTGGTATAACCGTATGTCCAAAGGATTGCCATAGCCATGGTAGAACGATGACCGCTGCCGCAGTACACTACGATATGAGCATCTTTATCGGCAGGCCAAAATGCCATCTGTGCGACCAGGCGTTCCAATGGGATATTGACCAATTCAACATCGCCAGTATCCATAACACCATTGGCTACCCATTCGCTGGTGCGGCGAACGTCAATGACGATCATTGCGGGGTCTTCAACCAAAGCCGTATTAAGACCTTCGGCATCCAAAACACCGAAAGGTTTCACACCGTAAGCCGACAGAGCAGCATCAACAGCGGCGACGACATCAGCATTCGGCTCGGCAGCGTTCAATGCAACGGCTTCGGGAACACCTTCAGCAACCGGGTTACCCGCGGCAACCCAATCCAGGAAGGTGGCTTTGAGGGCACGAACTTCCGTCCAACCCATGGCTTCACGGACAGTCATGGCGATGGTTGCACGCCAGCCACTCCCACAATAAGTCACAATGGGGGTATCAAAGGCGGGCAGTAGATCAAGGTTTTGCGCCAGTTCATTCAAAGGAATATGAACGGCACCTTCAATATAGCCACCTTCTTCCAATTCAGCGGTGGTGCGAACATCCAACAAAAACGGAGGTGCATCCGATGCCATTTCAACAAGAAGATCTTCGGCCTTGACGGTGTTGTAGCCCACCATACTGCTGAGCAAGGCGGCGTAACCGGCATCCAAGGTTTCGGGTGCTGGGGCAGCTTCTTGGGCTGCAACCGGCACAAAGGCAACCAAAACCATACTGGCGAGCACGATCATCGAAATTAGTACTTGTAGCTTCTTCTTCATAGAAATTTCTCCTTTTCTTAGATCAAGCGTTTATTAGCTACTCTTACAACAAATTAGGGGGTTGTGTCTGCCTGAGCATCGCCGGTCATATCGAAGATCGAGGCAGGAATTGCATCAACAATTAGCTCGAGATTGGCTTCCAACTCATAAGGATATACTTTATCTTCGGTCAGGAAGATATCTGGATTGCCATGACAGGCATCGCATGTTTCAGTCTGGGGAGTATTCAACTGAATATTATGCGGTGTAGTATATGCCCAGGTCGGAAGATTGCTAAAGTTATCCAACAAGCCTTCGCCATAGTACCCAAACGTATTTTCATCTACAGGAATATGCCGTACCAACACATAATCATAGGGGCGGTCATAACTTTGGCGAGGGTTTTTGCCAATCAGGAAAGTCAGGTACGAGCTATCTGTAGCGAATTTCGGATTGCCGGTAGTATCACTGATCGAGACATGACAGCCATCGCAACTGGTATAGGCGATGGAGTGGCATACCTGGCACTGAAGATTGCCGCCATGATTTTCATGGAACAGGTTGCCATCATTTCCAACGGTCACATTCATGTGGCAGGTTTCACACCGGGGCGACTGAACGCCATCATAGCGATGATCAGGCGGAGCAATCGTAGCCATTTCGGGACCGGCATGGCAATCTTCGCAATTCCCATAATCACCATGCATTTCAGCTTCCTGATGGCAATCAATACAGGTCATGCGGCCTCTTCGGAAATGCACATCGGCATTCAGGTCTTCATGTTTGCCCAGATATTCATTGCCAACGCGGCTGCCATGGCAAGCCGTACAGTTGCGCGTCATCGAAGGCGTTTTTTGGAATACGTGGCCTGAGATCAACCCACCACCTACTAAATTGGGCTGGCTGACATGACATTCACCACAAGTTGCGTGGCAAGAATCACAGTGATTGGCAAAGGCTTCTTCAATAGCTGGGTGATCGGCAGGAATGCTGCGTTCATCTAAAACCGTCCAATAACCTGCCAGATTCGAATGTAAGCTATGCGCTTCGGTTGCAACGATATCTGGATGACATTCACCACAATATGTTTGAGAATCTTGGCTGGGGTTCGAGATCAGATTTGTGTGGGCAGTATCCTTATCGGGGGATTGCACACCATTATGGCAATCCTCACAAGCAATCTGACCATGAACACTATCGGGATATACTTCGCCGTCAATGAGAACTTTTTCCCAAGGCTCCAACGGAGCCACTTCGCCACCTCAGCCCTCACCTTCGTTTTCGCTTGCGACCGCATCTTCTTTAGCAGCAACCGCCATCAGCCTCTCCTGATCGATATGGCACTCCAGACAATAATTCGGGTCCGTTTCCACAGGTAAGGCGTCGGCGCTTTGATTTTCAGCAGGAACATCTGTACTCGTTACTTCGTCGACAGCTTCCGGGGAATCCACAACGCTCTCAACGGTTGCTTCAGAAGTCTCTGAAATCAGCGCATTCGATTCATCGAGCGTGGCTGCTTCTGCTGATTGGGTACCCTCGCTGCCAGTTTGGGCCTGGCTACATCCGCTAATGCTAACAGCCAATAGCATTATCAAGATGAACGAGAGAATATATCTTTTATCTGACATAATCTTAGTATTCTCCAATGGGACGCGCGCGTTTTGTTCTATTTTTCACTATCGGAATTATACATAAGCAGATGTCATAGTATCAAGTGACGAAAATAATATTTACTTATTGCATATACTTATCCTTACTATAAGTAAAAACTATTACGATATGATATTTGTCACTTGATACTATTATAGCAATAGTGCTAGTATTCACAATACAAGAGGAAACATATGCTAGATGCGCACCAACTCAATGTTTTTCTGATTGCCGCTGAACCCTTAAATTTTACCCAGGCAGCACAGCGAATGAATATGAGCCAGCCGAGTGTTAGCCAGCATATCCAGGCGCTGGAGCGGCATTTCAATACTTCATTATTCCTTCGAGCGGGTCGTACACTGCAACTCACGGATGCCGGGCTGGTTTTGGTGCCGATGGCGCGCGATTTGGTCAGTCAATCCATCCTGATTGAAGAGACGATGGAATCGCTTCAGGGCGAAATATTTGGTCATCTTATGGTTGGCTGCAGCACCACCCCGGGAAAGTATGTTCTCCCCCACTTGCTGGCACAGTTCCACAACGAACACCCCAAAGTGAGGGTGACATGTCTGGTTTCTCCCCAAGCTCAGGCTATAAACATGTTATGCGAGGGGAAAACTCACTTTGCACTTGCTAGCTTTGCCCATAAGTCGTGCATGGATGCGGAATTTGTAGACTTTATGTGTGACCCGGTCGTTTTAATCACTCCACTCAATCATCCCTGGGCCCAAAAAGGTAGCATCGAAATTGAAGAATTGTATGATGAGAATTTCATTCTACGCGAGGAAGATTCGGGGACGTATCGCACCGTTAGAGATGCTCTGCGTAATACAAGTGTGCGGATTGAGCGACTAAAAACGTTGCTCACGCTAGGGAATTCAGAAGCGATCGCACTATCTGTACAAGAAGGACTAGGGGTAGGATTTGTCTCACAAGCTGTAGCAACAGGGGTGGGACGAGATCATGTAGCCATTGTTAAAATTAATGGTCTCGACATTTGCCGCGAAATATATATTGGACGGCACACCCGGTTACCCTCTACAAAAGCTCAAAATGCCTTTTGGGATTTCGTCACCAGTATTGATATTCCCAAAATGGGCACTATTTTCTGAAATATGATGACGCTACTGAAAAAGAACAGTGAAGTCATATAGGCATTTTATTACCACACAAAATCCAATTCCGATGAGGTAGAAAGCAACTATGAAACTATTGGCTCCAAAAAAAACTCTTACTTTCTTTATTCTTGCAGGGATTATGATCTGCGCAATGGTTTTGGCGATACCTGGCCGAACCGTTATTGCTGCACCACTTCCCCAAGATGAAGAACCTGCTATGCCAGAGGGTGAAGCGAAAGAATGTGCTGAGTGCCATCTGGATATTGCAGATCAATGGACACACAGCCCTCATGCTCACGCATATGATGATCCATATTTTCAGGAACGCTGGACTGGCATGGGAAATCCGGATGATTGTCTGGCCTGCCACACGACCGGCTTCAAGGCTTCGACCGGCGAATACAAGACCGAAGGGGTTGCTTGCGAATCCTGTCATGGAGAAACATCTGCCGAGCATCCGCCAGAAATTGTGCCTGTGAAAGCAGATACGGAGTACTGCGGCTCGTGTCATACGACTACGCTAAGTGAGTGGCGGAAAACCGGCCACGCAGCCGTAGATGTGGGGTGTATGGATTGCCACAACCCGCATAGTCAAAAGAATCTTTTCGAAAACCCCGATGAAATGTGCCTGAACTGCCACAAGGTTGAAGATATGGGCATTTATCTGGAAGATTTGCATGTGCAAAAAGATATCGGCTGTGTTGATTGTCACGCGTTGGTTATTCCCCCCGAGATGGCCCCAGATGATGGCATTGTTCCAACGGGCCATGCGTTCGATATTACCCCCGCCACCTGCGTTGCCTGCCACACCGATGCACTACACGCCGGCTTCTCGCTCCCAGGGTACGAGAATGGAGCCATTGCAGCCAATCATGCATTGACTACGGCAGATTTAGCCAGCACAGAAACGGCAATCGAACATCCGGAAGATGCAGAGCTTCTCCCAGAGCAGCGTATTCAGGCGCTTGAAGCCTCATTGGCAAATAGCAATATGACAAATCTCTTCCAAGGCGGTGTTGTTGGCATCGTACTGGGAGGCACTACCGCTTGGATTGTTGCCCGCAACGTACGTCGCCTGCCTGGAAAGGAAAAATCCGAAGAGGAGGAGGCTGAGGATGAAGAAGCAACCCAGGGATAAGAAAGCCAAGCAACCAAAGAAAGAAAATAGCATCCTTTCTCGACGCGATTTGCTGCAAATCGCGGGTATCACAGGCGCGGCTGCTGTTGTGACCCAGGTGATCACATCTGGCCCTCTGTCTCCGGATGCCATTCAAGGGATCGAACGTGGTCACGGTACAGATTCCAATTCCGAATACGAATGGCATATGGGCATTGACCTCGCCGCATGCATTGGTTGCCAGTATTGCCTATGGGCTTGCCAGGCCACAAACGATGTGCCCAGTGAAGATATGCGCTGGAATGTAGGTTTCCCGGACCGAACGGAGGGCGGCACTGACTTCTTTATAACCCGCCCCTGCCTGCACTGTCAGGAAGCGCCTTGCGTAAAAGTATGCCCGGTTGGTGCTACGTATATCCGTGAAGATGGTGTCGTCATCATGGATTACGATCGCTGTATCGGTTGCCGATATTGCGAAGTAGCCTGCCCCTACGATGTCCGTCGTTTCAACTGGAAGGTTTCCACGGACGATAATCCTTACCAACCCACTTGGGGTGTTGCAGAAGTTGAGCGCAGAGTGCGCGGCGTTATCGAAAAATGCACCTTTTGCGTCCACCGCATTGATCGCGGGCTGGAACAAGGTTTTACTCCGGGGGTCGACCGAGCCGCCACACCGGCTTGTGTCAACGCTTGCCCGGTCAATGCGCGCGTCTTTGGTAACGCCAAAGACCCCGAAAGCCCCATTTCTAAATTCCTGAAAGATAACGAGACCTTCCGTTTGCGTGAGGACTTTGGAACCGAGCCTAAAGTTCATTATGTGCGCCCGGATAAGGAGGCTTAAATGGCATTACTAAACTTCTCGATTCCTAAAGAATCGCGCGAACGAGTCTATTGGGCCTGGATTGCTACGGCTGCTATACTTTTCCTGATCGGAATTGTTGGTATGCTGAAAGTTCTGATCCAGGGCTTGAGTGTCACCGGTCTGCATGACCAGGTACCCTGGGGCCTATGGATTACCCAAGACCTTTCATCAATCGGTATGGGAGCCGGAGCGTTCACACTCTCAGCGATTGTGTACTTGTTCCGTATTGAACGCTTCAAGCCTCTGGCCCGCGCGGCTGTATTTGTTGGCTTTTTGGGATACACATCGGCAATGATCGCCCTGGCAATGGATATTGGCCGTCCAGATCGTTTTTGGCATGCAGTAGTTTACTGGAATGTCCATTCGGTGCTTTGGGAAGTTACCTGGTGTGTTATGCTCTATTCAACCGTACTGGTGCTTGAATTTTTGCCCATCTTGTTCGCCAATTCTTTCTTCGAGCGTTGGCCCTGGCTTGGTAAATTTGGGCATACCTTACACAAAGCATCGCCCGTTTTTGCTGCCATCGGTATGGGCCTATCATTACTCCATCAATCATCTCTTGGCGCGACCTACGGTGTGCTTTCCGGGCGTGCTATCTGGTTCAAACCTTCCCTACCAGTGATGTTCATCCTCTCAGCGGTTGCTGGCGGTATCTCGATGACGCTATTGCTTCCGATTATCGTCGGAAAGTTACGCAACCAGCGCGTCATCAGTCGCGAGTTACAATTCGAAGTTTCGCGGTTGGCCGGGTACGTGTTGCTGGCATATCTCTACCTTAAAATCTGGGACTGGGCAGCCACTTCGTACTACAGTCACGCCCCAGGAACCACGGAGGCACTCACCAGGCTTCAGGCCACTACACCCTACACGCAAACCTTCTGGTGGCTGGAAATCATCCTCGGCGGACTGATCCCCGCTGCAATCCTGCTTTACCGACCCCTGCGTCGAAATGACCGCTATGTGATGATTGCGCTGGCTTCGGTTGTGATGGGTGTCACTGTCAATCGGTGGAACGTGACTCTCTCTGGGCTGGTTGCACCACCCCAATGGTCGCCTGGCGTTCTCAGGAATTTAATCGTCGTCAGTTATATCCCTTCCTGGACAGAAATAGCTGTTGCCGTTGGCATTATCGGCTACGCGTTGCTGGGTTTCAGTCTGGGCGTGCGTTACTTACCGATCTACCCCGAAAAAGATCTACACGAAGAATACTAGACCGACCAACTCGATTTCGTCAAAAAGCGCCCTGGAGTTTTCCAGGGCGCTTTTTTGATTCAATGACACATACGAAGATTCTTGAAACTACCTTGACAATGTCAACTTACACAAAAGGTGGTCGAAAATTGGGGGTACGGGCGGGTTGGAACCCCGCCCGTACCCCCAATTTTCGGAAACTTTCTACCAGCTTGACATTGTTAAACTACTCAGGCCAAAGCCTCCGCAGGAATGATCCCGGAATAGGGTAATGGTCTTTTTTACTCGTCCCCAAATAATGAACAACCGGGAGATGTAATTTTTTTGATCATTAATATAATATTTATGACGACACACTGACACATAAATGACATGCGTCACTTATTTCGATCATTTCGGAGTGTTATGCTTCACGAAATTTCAACATGCGTATATTCGCATATAACACAAACGGAGAATGTAGATGACAATCAATCCCAAATGGTCTGCACTGGCTTGGGGAGCCGCAGCCCTCTGCGCTGCGGTAGGTGTTGGCCTATCTGTGTATCCGGCGCAGGCAGCCGCTCCCCCACCCGCTTTGGGTGACCATGCCGCACCGTCACAAGAAAGCGACCCCGATCCCAACAATACAGATAGCGTTGAATGGATGGATCACGCGCAGTTCGATATTTTGCAGCAAGAATTCACCTCAGGGCCAGAAGTTACCGCCGTCTGCCTCTCATGCCACACCGAGGCCGCGACTGAAATTCAACAAACTTCCCACTGGACCTGGGAATTTAAAAATCCGGATAGCGGACAATTGCTCGGCAAACAGAATGTGATCAATAATTTTTGTGTGGCCACGACATCCAATGAACCGCGCTGTACAAGTTGCCATACCGGCTACGGATGGGAAGACAACACCTTCGACTTCACCAATGAAGAAAGTGTTGACTGCCTGGTGTGCCATGATACAACGGCAACTTATAAGAAATTCCCTACCGCTGCAGGACATCCCACTTACGAGCCAAAAGAATTCCCCGCTGGGAGCGGCATCATTTGGGAACCACCCGATCTCAGCCTGGTCGCGCAAAATGTTGGGCCGACCAGCCGCTCGACCTGCGGAGCCTGCCACTTCTATGGCGGCGGCGCAGATGGCGTGAAACACGGCGATATGGATTCTTCGCTGGCGTACCCGAATACTGATCTTGATGTTCATATGGACGCTGCGGGGCTTGATTTTTCCTGCACCGCCTGTCACACCAGCGATGGGCACGAGGTCCAGGGCAGCCGCTATGCCATGAATTCTACCGATGAGCAAACCTGCGAAAGCTGCCACACAGCTGAACCCCATCAATATGAAGCCCTCAACCAGCATATCGAGCGAATTGCCTGCCAAACCTGCCATGTTCCCGAATATGCCCGCGGCGGTGTTGCCACCAAAATGTTTTGGGACTGGTCACAAGCCGGTGAACTCAACGATGATGGCAGCCTCAAACTGGTTAAAGATGAAAGCGGGCACCTGATTTACGACTCGCGCAAAGGTTCGTTTGTATACGGCGAAAACGTGCAGCCGGAATATATCTGGTTCAATGGCGAGTTAGACTACACCCTGCTCAGCGACACCTTTGACGCCGATCAACTGCTCGTTATCAATGCCCCACAGGGTCAGCGCAAGGATGAAACCGCCCGCATCTGGCCGATGAAGGGCTTCAACGCCATTCAACCCTATGACTCGCAGAACAATACCCTGGTCATTCCGCACCTGTACGGCAAAGATGACAACGCTTACTGGGGAAATTACGACTGGCAGAAAGCCATTGAATTTGGTATGGAATACGCGGGAGCCGAGTTCAGCGGCGAATATAGTTTCATCGAAACCCGCATGTACTGGCCAATCACCCATATGGTCGCCCCGGCCAGCGAGGCTCTGGTCTGCCGCGATTGTCATACGGATGAAAGCAGCCGTCTGGATTTTGTAGCGTTGGGATACAGCCCGGATGAAGCCCTCGCATTGACCAACTTCCCACCGACTGCTGGGCTGGGCACCGTTGCCCTGACATCTACCGCCCCCGAAGATTGCGCTGAGTGCCATGAAAATGAGCACACCGTTTGGGCTAACAGCACTCACGGAGCAAAAGGCGTTGGCTGTATTGCCTGCCACGCACTCGAAGGCGAAGGTGGGCACCCGGATGTAGCCTATTCCATCTCGCAGGAATCTAATCTGTGTGGCGCTTGCCATCTGGATGAGTACCACGATTGGGAGAAAAGCGGCCATGCCGCGGCAGAGCTGAACTGTGTGGCCTGCCACCAGCCCCACGATCAGAGCCAGCGCATCACCGAAGGCATGACCTCCTGCGAAAGCTGCCACCACGACCAGGCCGCACAAACCCACGCATCTACTCATGCGGCTGAAGGGATCACCTGCCTGGATTGCCACAAAGAGACTGAAATCAACACCGGGCATACCTTCACCATGCAAGCCGATTCCTGTACACAGTGTCATGCCGAAGAGATTCATACTGCGAATGCATTATTGGCGGCGAACCTCGGGGAACAGGATTCCGCCGGAGAACCTGGATCCGCCCTCCCCACGTCCGAAGCCGAATCCACCACGGGAACTCCCGCTCCGGTAGAAGGCGCCAATATCCTTATCCCCATTTGGGGGTATATCCTGCTGGGTCTCATCATCGGTGCGGCCGGTTTCTGGATCATCGCTGGCAAAGAACCCGGAATCGGTGCCGAAGAATTGGAAGAAAAAGAATAGTCATGGAGAAAACACCCCTGACCGAAAATCAGTTCGCACACAAACCAGCCGAAGAGAAATCGTTCTCGCGGCGCGGTTTCCTGGCGGTGGCTGGCTCTACCGTTGGCGCCTTAACGCTGACGCAATTCATGCTGCCTGCCAAGGCCAAAAGTCACGATTCAAACGAGCATGGCGAGGGACATCACAAGTGGGGTATGGTGGTCGATATCAACAAGTGCATTGGCTGCAACTATTGCACTTATGCCTGTCAGGCCGTCAACGACCTTTCCGAAGACATGCAGTACAACAAGGTCACTAGTGAAAAAACTGAAAATGGAGAAGCGTTTTTCCTTTCACGGCCTTGTATGCACTGTGAAAATCCGCCCTGTGTGCATGTTTGCCCCGTAGGCGCCACTTATGTGCGCGACGACGGTATCGTGACGATGGATTACGACCTGTGCATTGGCTGCCGATACTGTGAAGTGGCCTGCCCTTATGATGCCCGCGTCTTTAACTGGCGCGATCCTAATGGCGAAAACTCGCGCGTGCCCGAATTCGGTTTCCCTGAAGTCGATCGCCGTCCGCGCGGTGTGATGGAAAAATGCACTTTCTGCGAACATCGCATTGATTCCGGGCTGGAACGCGGTCTGGTGCCAGGGGTTGACGAAATGGCGACTCCTGCCTGTGTGGTAGTTTGCCCGACCGGGGCGCGTGTATTCGGCGATCTCAATGATCCTGAAAGCCCGGCTTCGCAATCGCTGAGTACCTGCAAAACCCCCATCCGGCTGCGTGAAGATTTAAGCACCTCGCCCAAAGTTTACTACCTGCCACCCAGGCCGCAACCGATGGCGGAGGAGGCCTAGCGATGGAAAATACCATCCATGTACCCAAACTACGATTTGGCTCACGCCATATCGATGTCTTCCCAATCTGGATTGGCCTGCTGCTGCTGGGCTTTGCTTTTGGCGGCGTCGGGGCCTATCAGGTACTCACCCACGGCTTGCAAGTCACTGGCCTGACTGACCAAGTCCCCTGGGGGTTGTGGATCACAATTGATCTCTCCAGCATTGCCCTGGGCGGCAGCGCCTTTGTCTTCGGCGTGATTGTTTACTTGCTGCGTTTCAAGCGCTTTGAGGTTATCGGGAGGCTGGCCGTATTGCTCGGCTTTCTGGGATATTCGGCAGCCGGATTGGTATTGTTCTTTGACCTGGGACAGCCACTGCGTTTCTGGCATCCGGTGGTTTTCTGGCAGCCGCACTCGCTCCTGTGGGAGATTACGATGTGTGTGGTGCTGTACTTGAGCGTGCTGGTGGCTGAGTTGATTCCGGTGATTTTAGAGCATCCTGCCTTCCGTGATCATCCTCTGATCCAGCGCTACGCTTTTTTCAAAACCGTTGCCGCACTTCTTGAAAAAGTAACCCATATTTTGCATAAGGCCGGGCCTGCATTAGCCATCCTGGGACTTACACTTTCGCTGTTGCATCAGGCTTCACTGGGAGCAACCTACGGTGTGCTCTCCGGGCGCGGCCTGTGGTTCAGCCCCACCGCGCCTGTGCTCTTCGTGCTCTCCGCAATGGGCGGCGGCACTTCGCTGCTGTTTCTGCTCAGCGTGATCGTTTTCCGCGTGATGCGCCCGGGGCTGGTCAGCGATAAAGTGCTCTACGAAATCGCCCGCATCGCCGGGGCGGTAGTACTGCTGTGCATCTATATCCGTATGTGGGATTGGGCTGTAACCAACTATTACAGCTTCGACCACGAAATTGCCACACAAAAAGAACTCCTGAACACAATTGCACCTTACGATATCACCTTCTGGGTCGGGCAATTTTTCTTTGCCCTGATTCCGGGGGCGATCTTGCTGGCGGCCAAACGGATTAAAAACTTCCGCGTACTCATGGCAGCTTCGGTGCTCCCCGTGATTTGTCTGATCTTACTGCGCTGGAACTACAACTTCGCCGGGCTGATTGCTTCCATCACGTATGATCCCTTCACACCCTCGGTGCAACTCAACTCGTATGTGCCAACCTGGCAGGAATGGGCCGTGGGAACAGGGGTGATCTCATATTGGTTGTTGGGGTTTAGTTTGGCGGCGCGGTATCTCCCCTTCCGCTCCAAAGAAGCGCATCACTAAAAGTGCAGATTTACCCTCACCCAAGGGGAAAAATCCATTGAGGGAAGCGTGGTTCATAACCCTCGCGGATCAGAGAAAGGCAAAAGTGGCTGACATCCAAATGTCAGTCACTTTTTATTTACACTCGCGCAACTAACAAGACAAACCTACTCCTGATTGTGACAAATCACACCATTGGAGATGACAAGTTTCACTAATCCAGCTCTTAACTACCTGTTATTATCTTCACAATCAAGAGTATGTAGATATGCGAATAAGGTGATATGAATTCTTCTTCGGATTTCGCTCAAGAAATCAACCAACTTCATGCAGAAATTTGTTCCGCTCTGGCAGACCCCAGGCGGATTTTGATGTTGTACAAACTTTCAGAACACCCGTGGAACGTGGGCGATCTTGCCGAAGTTGTTGGTACAAGCCAGCCAGCGACCTCACGACATCTTAAAATTTTACGCCAGCGCAACCTTGTCAGTGCCACTCGCAAAGGTGCCAGTGTTGAATATCAACTCATTGACCAAAGGCTTATCCAGGCTCTGGATTTGCTGCGCGCGGTCTTATATGATCGGTTGACCCATCGAGCCAACCTTATTGAAGAAGTTAATAATTCTAAATAAGTATTCAGGTAGTTCACATCTATCCAACCCACAAACAGGACGCATCATCTATGAAAAACTTCAAACTTATCTGGCTGCTAGGTTTGGCGATTACATTGGCACTTATTATTGTGCCAATTGTGATCTTCACTTCAAACGGCGAAAAACAAACCAGCAATAATCCCTGGGACAATGTCCCTGTGCATGTGCCACATACTGATCACACCGATATTATCGAAGGCCCTTTTGAGACCGGTGCAGATGTGACCAAGGCTTGCCTGGAATGCCACGAAGACGCGGCTTTTCAGGTGATGCAAACCAGTCACTGGACCTGGGAAAGCCAACCTGTTGACGTGCCTTGGCGAGATGGCCCTGTAACCATCGGCAAGAAAAATCAGATCAACAACTTCTGTATCGGCACACAAGGCAATCAGCAAAAATGCATGACCTGCCATATCGGTTATGGCTGGGAAGACGAAAATTACGATTTCGCCGATCCATCCAATGTCGATTGCCTGGCCTGCCATGCCGATATGAACCTCTACGCCAAAGCTGACTACGGTTATCCCGCTTTGGGTGTAGATTTGCTGGCAGCCGCGCAAAGTGTGCGCAACCCCGGCCGCGACAACTGCGGAGCCTGCCACTTCGATGGCGGCGGCGGCAATGGTGTCAAACATGGCGAACTGGATGAGCATCTCTACTACCCCGACGGCAATCTGGATGTTCACATGGGCGCGTTGGATTTCCTTTGCACTGACTGCCACCAAACCCAGGAACACGATATTCTGGGCAAGCTCGTTGCCGACAATTACCAGATTCCTGCCGACGATCAGGTGCAATGCACAAACTGCCACGACTCGCAACTCCATGCAGACGAGCGCATTAACGCTCACATTCAGACAGTTGCCTGCCAGACGTGCCATATTCCTACCATCGGCGTAATGGATCCCACCAAAGTATATTGGGATTGGTCTACGGCCGGGCTGGGCGATCAACCAGATGACCACCTCACCTACTTGAAAATTAAGGGGTCGTTTGTCTACGAACAGAATTTCACACCAGCCTACACGTGGTTCAATGGCGATCTATCGTATCGTTATATTTTGGGCGACACGATCGACCCTTCACAGCCCACCGTGCTAGACCAGCCCGCTGGTGATATTCAAGACTCCAATGCCTTGATTTTTCCTTTCAAAATTCACATCGCCAAGCAGCCCTATGACACTGTCAATAATTTGCTCTTGCAGCCTCTCACCGCCCGCGAAGATGGCTTCTGGACAACCTTCGACTGGGCCTCTGCGTTGCAACTTGGTGCCGATATTAGCGGGTTGAACTACAGTGGTGAATATGGTTTTGCTGAAACCTGGATGTATTGGCCCGTCACGCACACCGTGCGCCCCGCAGCAGATGCACTCACCTGCGACAATTGCCACGGCCCAGATGGCCGCATGGATTGGCAAGCCTTGGGCTACTACGGAGACCCCATCGACTGGGGTGGCCGCTTCCGTTCGAACAGCTATCAGCCCTGAGTCAGGTCGTCAATAATTCCCTGACGGGCTTCCAATATCATCAAAAACTGTCAGGTTTTGTCCAAAGCGATGAACATTAGATAAGGATATTTCGCAAAATGCCAGCAAAACTCAATATTCGTCCCCTTGTATCACGGCGAATCATCTTCATAGCCCTGGCGCTCATACTGCTGTTTACGGCTTTTACGGCAACCCAACAGATTGCTCAAGCCAAGCGGTCAGTTAGCGCCAACCCGGAGCTTTCGCCTATTCACCCCAACTTTCCCATGCTCGATGAGAACGGCGTAAACGTACTCGAATCGGGCGGCGCTGTATCCACCATCCAAACCTGTGGAGCCTGCCACGATGCGGAATTCATCACTGAGCACAGCTTCCATGCCAGCGTTGGCCTCAACGACTTCACCGCCGCCGGTCAGACCAGCAGCGGGCGCGCCTGGGATACCAGCCCTGGTCTCTTCGGCAAATGGAATCCAATTGCCTACCGTTATCTCTCACCTGTGGGCGATGAGCGCATCGACTTAACCACCCCGATGTGGCTCGAAACCTTCGGCGCACGCCATGTTGGCGGCGGGCCTGCTGTTTATGCCCGAAATGGTGAACTTCTCACCAGCCTCAAGGTAGATGCAAACAATCCAGAGACAGCGGCTATCGATCCGCAAACGGGCGAATTGATTGCCTGGGATTGGAATGAATCCGGCGTCGTCGAAATGAACTGCTTCCTGTGTCACACCGCTAACCCCAATGCCGATACCCGCGCCACTGCCATCCATGAGGGCAACTTCCGCTGGGCAAATACCGCTACCCTGGTTGGCAGTGGTATCGTCGAGCAGAGTGGCGAAGATTTCGTTTGGAACGCGGAAGCTTTCAATGCCGAAGGGGAGTTATCGGCTGATTTCGCCATCATCCAGGATCCCACCAACGAAAACTGCGGCCTGTGCCACGGGTTGGTTCACGATAATGTCGAAGATCCGCTGACCCTGATCGGCTGCACGCCTGACCGCTGGAGCACCATCACTACCGGGCAGATTATCTCCCCCCAGAAGTTGGCTGATTCAGGTTTGAACCTGGCCAATAAAGAATCACTTAATCGTCCCTGGGATATTCACGCCGAGCGTTTATTGAATTGTACCGACTGCCACTATTCGCTCAATAACCCGCTCTACTTCCAAGAATCGGCCAGTACTCAGCCCGAGCATCTGCTCTTTGACCCGCGGCGTCTGGAAATTGGCGCTTACCTGGAGAAACCACTGCACCAGTTCGCCCGCGGCGATAGCGCCCAGGGCACCATTGATCCGCAACTCAAAGACACAATGCGCAGTTGCGACTCCTGCCATAGCGTAGAGAACACCCACGACTGGCTGCCCTACAAAGATCGACATATGAGTGCCATCAGTTGCGAAAGCTGCCATATTCCTGAATTGTATTCATCTTCGAATATGCAGCACGATTGGACAGTCGTTCAGGTTGATGGCAACCCGGTTAAAGTTTGCCGCGGCGTGGAAGGCGATAGCGATACGATGCGTTCTTTGATCGTCGGCTACGAACCAGTACTACTCCCCCGCACTGATGTCGACGGCCATATCAGCCTGGCTCCTTATAATATGATTTCCACCTGGTTCTGGGTATATGGCGACCCGCCACGGCCGGTGATCCAGTCTGATCTTGAAGCCGCCTACCTTGAAGATGGCGAATATCACCCAGGCGTGATGCTGCGCTTTGACAGCAACAACGATGGACAAATCGACAGCGCCGAATTAGTGATTGACACACCCGAAAAAGAACAGTTCATCCGGGATCGCTTGACCGGCCTGGGACTGGGAAATCCGCGCATCGTTGCCGAAATCCAACCCTACAGCATCAGCCATGATGTCGCCGCGGGCGACTGGGCCTTGAGCGATTGTTCCGCCTGCCACGGTGCAGAATCACGCATCACGCAGCCCATCCAATTGGCGGCCTATCTGCCCGGCGGGGTGTTGCCCGAGTTCGTAATCGACACCAACACTATGCTGAGCGGCGAGATCACCACTCACGAAGATGGTTCCCTCTACTATCAGCCACAAACATCCGAAAGCAACTTGTATGTTCTGGGGCACAACAGCGTTGGTTGGGTCGACCTGGCCGGTTCGCTAATCTTCATCGGCGTGCTCTTGGGCATCGTTGCCCATGGCGGGCTGCGTTTCTACGCATCGCTACGCCACCCACACATGGCAAAGACTGAGAAGATCTACATGTACGGAGTTTACGAACGGCTATGGCACTGGCTACAAACTTTCACAATTGTGCTACTGCTCTTCACCGGGCTTGTTATCCATAAACCGGATACCTTTGGGATCTTCGCTTTCCGCGGTGTCGTGTTGGTACACAACGTGTTGGCCGCCATTCTGGTCACCAACGCGGCGCTGTCCCTGTTCTACCACCTGGCCAGCGGCGAGATTCGGCAATACTTGCCTCGGCCCAGCGGTTTCTTCGATCAGGCCATTACGCAAACCAAGTTTTATATGCAAGGTATTTTCCAGGGCGCAGAACACCCCTTTGAAAAGACCACGCGAAAAAAGCTCAATCCGCTGCAACAGGTAACCTATTTCGGTATCCTGAACGTATTACTACCGCTGCAAATTATCACCGGTGCATTGATGTGGGGCGCTCAGCGCTGGCCAAATCTGGCCGAACGTCTGGGTGGGCTTCTTTTCCTGGGGCCATTCCACAGTCTGATTGCCTGGTTATTTGCTGCATTCATTGTGATGCATGTGTATCTCACCACAACCGGCCACACCCCCATGGCCGGAATCAAAGCCATGATTATGGGCTGGGATGATGTTGAAGTCCACACCCCGTCCGAGGAGGAATCCTAATATGACGACTTCGGAAATTACTAAAAAATCACGGTTTTCGCTCAAAGCGTTGTTTAGTAAACCCGCTCAACCGTATGCAGATCCGTATTTAGGCGGCATCTTGCTCGGCGTGGTGCTTTTCCTGGCATTCTTCATCACCGGGAATGGCCTGGGTGCTTCGGGGACGATCAGCCGCTTCGCGGTGTTCATCGAGGATTTGGTGGCGTCTAGCCATGTCAATCGCGTACCTTACCTGCTCAAAATGGCTGGTGGTGATAAAAACCCCCTCGATGACTGGATTGTTTTTATCACGCTTGGCACTTTGATCGGCGGATTCGTTTCAGGTGTAATTCACGGGCGCGCCAAACTCGAAACTACGAAAGGCCCGAATATTTCGAACCAAAAACGCTGGGTGTTGGCTTTCTCTGCCGGTATTCTATTTGCTTTTGGGGCGCGTATGGCGCGTGGCTGCACATCGGGACAGGCGCTTTCGGGTGGCGCATCTCTATCCTCGGGTAGTTGGGTAGTGATGTTTGCAATCTTCGGCGGCGCGTATGGTTTGGCTTACTTTATGCGTAAGCTTTGGAACTAAAGGAGACACTCAATGGCACCTTTTCCTCTTCCTCTAAATGCTTTGTTTATAAAAGCTGGTGTATATGCGATTTTCCTGGCAATTGGCTTTGGTTTCGGCTATGCGCTGGAGGTCTCCGGCTTTAATGATTCGCCCCGGCTCGCAGCACAATTCTATTTCAAAGATTTGCGCGTGCTCAAGGTGATGTTCACAGCGATTATTGTCGCCATGGTATTAATTTTTGCATCATCCGCTCTTGGATTGCTGGATTACAACCTGATCTGGGTCAACCCCACGTATCTTTGGTCCGGCATTATCGGCGGAGTGATTATGGGCTTTGGCTTCATTATCGGCGGTTTCTGCCCGGGCACATCGCTGGTGGCAGCCGCCACGTTTAAAATCGACGGGATTCTCTTCGTGCTCGGCGGATTGGTCGGTGTGACTATTTTTGGCGAGACCGAAAAATTCTTCGAGATTTTCTATAATGGTAGCTACTTCGGCCGCGTCACGCTAATGGATACGTTCAACCTGCCAGCCGGTGTGGTAGTTGTGCTGGTGGTGCTGATGGCACTATTCATGTTCTGGGGTGGGGAGCAACTGGAGCGCATCATTGGCAAGAAAGATCTGAGCAAAGAACCTCGTCTGCGCTATGTCGGTGCTGGCGCGATCTTGCTGGCCGCGATTGCTGTGATGCTAATCGGCCAGCCGACGACATCCGACCGCTGGGAGCGTCTAATGCCTGTCAAAGGCGCTGAACTAACCGAACGCAAGTATTACGTTCACCCGGGCGAAGTGTTGAAGACCTTCCATGACCATAAAGTTGAGATGGTACTGATCGATGTGCGCAGCGAAGCCGACTATAATCTCTTCCACCTGAAGGATGCTATCAATATCCTGCCGGAGGAAATTCCTGCCCACATCAGCGAATTCATCGCCAAGCCAGCCAACACAATCTTTATTGTCATGAGCAATGATGAGACGGCGGCCACAGAAGTCTGGAAAGTGATGGTGGCTGAATCTGTTCACAATATGTATATACTCGAAGGTGGTATCAACAACTGGTTAACAACCTTTGGTACAGCATTTGAAGAAGATTTTTGTGCTGGAATCAAAGAAGGCGCAGATGATGAACTACGCTTTGAATTCACTGCCGCCCTCGGCTCTGGCTGTCCGGCCGCCTATCCGGATCCAGAAGAATATGAATTGGAGTACATCCCCAAGATCGAACTTGAATTGAAGCGTGCTCCCTCCAGCGGTGGCTGCGGGTAAATATGCGTCAATCCATGCTGAATAGATAACTGTTTTCGACAAAACAAAGACAAGTTGTACATAGCATATTCTATGGCTTGTCTTTGTTTTTTTAAAACTGTTCAGCCTCAAACTAAAAGAGTCTGAGCAGTTCTGTGTCTTATGATTGCAACATTTTCTATGCTATGATAGTGCCTGATTAGGTTAAAATACCTTTGGGTCTCTAGGAACTACCACGGGGATTCCAAGAGATCTATACCTTTTTGTGATCCCTTCATAATCGCATTTGGTAGAAATTTTTTACTATTGACTTTTTTTATCGTATCTCCCGCCAGAAAATCACCTGCCATCCAGAGAGATTTCTGATGACCCATCAACAAGATCAACATCAAACCGTGAATGTGGAATTCGAAAACGCTGAACACCGATTACACTGGGCGTCGAAACTGGCTCATATAGGGTTTTGGGATTGGAATGTAGACTCCACTGAAAAAACTACCGTGCAGGTGTTCCCGCCGGAATATATGGGGGT
>ERZ890953.612-NODE-612-length-20014-cov-6.364297_pt1 | contig 20014 bp, 25 predicted proteins | sample MGYA00521264_ERZ890953 | MGnify/ENA primary metagenome ERZ890953 (study PRJEB32303, sample SAMEA104408629) | aquatic metagenome | biome: Brackish water; feature: Chemocline; material: water | place: Baltic Sea | collected 2014-10-26T21:54:00 | depth 200 m ...
TCATTCACAGTTTGTGTATCAGCTGAGCTAGTTAAATCATTTAAAAAACTAGCATTATGATCATAGTAAGTCAGTTCTTTTCCAAAATCTATGTTGCTAAAAAGTGCCTTGCCTATTATGTATCTACCTTCTTTATCATCTATTTTTGTTTTTATGCCCCACATATTTTGAAAAACAGTTATGTTGTTGTTAACAGTTCCTGTATATAAAACTATATGACCTTTTTTATAAAGTAGTGTTCTAAATGGAATGGCACTCTCTTTAATTATTGCAATTTTTTCTTCATTAGAGAGATTTTCAAGAGATGTTACAAAACCTACTTTACTTTGTTGGTAAGAGTTACGTGGTAACCAAATGCCAAATGGAGCAAAAAGGTCTCGTAAGGTTGATGAACAATCTCGCTCTCCATACATTCCACCCCATCCATAATTCGATTTTAAAAGTTCTGTGATTACATTTGAAACATTCTCTTGTGTAAATAAAAGTATATCTTTGTGTGCAATGTTTTTAGAAATTTTTGCAGTTGTAAAATAAGCTTGTAAATTTTTGGATGATGCTACAACCAAAACAGTATAGTTTTGAGGATCTTCACCAACAAGGGCAAGCATCATTCCAAGTTTTGAGTTAAATAAAAAATTGCCTTTTTTTGAATAAATAGGTGAGTCATCTTTTATGATTAAAACTTGTTGTGCTTGTTGCCATAATTTTGCATATTTTTCTTTAATAAAAACAATTTCATTTGTCTTAACCCAACCAAATGTAAAACTACTCTGTATATGCACCCATGCCTTATCTTTTGAGTAATGAGTAACAACAATAGGCTTATTCGCATGAATAGTACTATTTTGAAGATAATCAAAAGGAAAACCCTCCCCTGCAAGTTCAGGGTTCATTAGTAAAGGTTTGTCTGTAGGATAAGCACGAATATTAAGCTCTCTTAAGGTTACAGCTTTTTTGTTTATGGTAGAAAACTTTTCATAATTAGCATTATCAAGCATTTTATCAAAAAAACTCTGTTCTATTACTTGTAAATTTTCTCCATAAGCATTTTGAGTATTGTAAGATTTAAATGCCCATTTCATTTTCTCTTTTAACTCTTCTTCATTTATAAGATTCCAAACTTCAAAATATTGTTGCTCGAACATTGACTGATTAGCATCCTGCATATGCTTTGGAATCATATCAGTATAATCATCTGGATTCTGAGAGATAAAAGAAGGTATAGTCACAATTTTTTTCTCTTTTTTAACGAGAATAGGCTTCTGCGATTGTTCAAGAGATATCTTTGGTTCTTTATGTGATGCAGCACATCCTACTAAAAAAAGAGACAGACAGATAACGGTAATTTTAGTAACTTTCTTCAAGGATATCCTTTATAATATTAATCAACATCTCCAAACCGGCTTACAACCCTGCCAATAACATCCAGTTCATTAGGATTTAAAGTTTGTGTAGAGTAAACTTGATTATCAGATATAATATCTATTTGTCCATCAACTCTTTGCTGAACACGTTTAATAAAAAGCCCCGCCTCAGTTCTAATGGTAAAAACACCACCTCTTGAGAGATCTTTTTTTTCTCGATTAATAAATACAATATCATTATAGCTAAAAGTAGGCTCCATTGAATCGCCAGAAACATTAATAGCTTCAATATTTTTAAGTTCACGCTCACCACCCAGCATAAAAACAAACTGTTCTGGGATTTCAAGCTCTTCTATCTCTTCGCATTCAGTATTTGCCCCAGCACCTGCACTTGCATTGACATCACTAAAGTATTTCACCATATAAAATTTATTAGTCGCTTCTAGTAAACTCTCCGGTGATTGACCATAAAGCATCCAATTTATTGAAATTGATTTTTTAGCACAAAAATCTAGAAGTTCCACATATGGAATTTTATTACGCTTTTTCATAGTTGCAAAATTCATTTGAGATACACCTAATATATCAGCAACATCTTTATCAAATATCTTCTTAGAACTAAACTCCGCAGATATAATACTTTTAATTTCTTCGACAATTTCTATAAAATTATTCATCTATATCTCCTTATTTGTCATATTATAATACAAATTTGCAATAAAGTCAAAATAAATTTGACAATTTGTCATATTATTTACTAATAACTTAAAAAATGTGTAGTATTAGTAAAGTTAATAAAAGGATTTAAAATGTCAATTATTATTAAAAAAGCAGAGAGTTTATTTGAAAAATTTGAAAAAGGTTGTGAAGTTTGGGCAGAGAGACTATTTTAATTTAGTTCTTCTTCTTGTATTTTATCTTTTTCTCTTTGTTCGGATTTATTTTTATGGTATCCACCAAAAATAAAAACCATAAAAAGAATAAAAAGAATAAGCATAACAATATCCATAATAGACTCTATCATTTAGTAACCTTATCTCTCAAATGATGCATAGGTTTGTCTGATAGCATCATAAAGAACAATACCTGTACTAATAGCAAGATTAAGGCTTCTACCCTCTTTTGTCATAGGAATAGTAATGTTTTGACTTTTATATTTGTTTAAAATATCTTCAGGAATTCCTGCTGTTTCACTACCAAAAAAGATATAATCACCCTCTTTAAACTCAGCCTCGAAGTAAGGCTTATCTGTTTTTGTAGTTGCAAAGTAAGCATTATCATGTATCTTATTATGAGTAAAAAAATCATCTATATTTTCCCAAACATGCAAGTCTAGTTTAGCCCAATAATCAAGTCCGGCACGACGAACAGCTTTTTCATCTATGTCAAATCCAATAGGCTTAATAAGGTGAAGAGATGCACCGGCATTTACGCAAAGTCTACCAATAGCACCAGTATTATTAGGTATTTGTGGATGCACTAAAACTAAATTAAAAGCCATAATTAAAAAATTACCGTTTTATTAGCATATACAAAAATTCTATCTTCCAAAGCTAATTTAAGTGCACGAGAGAGAACTATTTTTTCAACATCACGACCAAGTCTTTGCATATCTTTCCAGCCATAGCTGTGATCTATATGTTTAACTTCTTGAGCAATAATTGGTCCCTCATCAAGATTGTTGTTCACAAAGTGTGCTGTTGCACCTATAATCTTTACACCTCTATCATAAGCTTGCTTATAAGGATTTGCTCCTATAAAGGCAGGTAAAAAAGAGTGATGAATATTGATAATTTTATCTTCATATGTTTGCACAAATTTCGGGGTCAAAATGCGCATATATTTTGCAAGAACAATATAATCTACATCTTCAAATTCTGAAATAGCTTCTATTATTTTATCTTCATGCTCATGTCTCTCAAGATTATCATGTGAAACTGTAACATATGGAATATCAAACTTATTGACAACAGATTCTAGTTTATCATAGTTTGATATTACTGCAAGAATATTAGCTTCAAGCTCGCCAGATTCATGACGAATAAGAATATCGCCTAAGGCATGAAGTTCTTTAGTTGCAAGAATAATAATATTCTTTTTCTTTGGTTCTATAACTTTAATAGTAGAACTTTGTGGTAATACAGCTTGAATATCATGTAGTAACTTGTCTTTATTGATATCGCCATCAACAACACTACGCATAAAGAATTTATTTGATTCTTTATCAACAAATTCACTATTAGAAAGAATATTTAAGTTGTTCTCGAAAAAAATAGTTGAAACCTTATGAACTAGACCTTTTTCATCATTTGCATCAATTAAAACACGATATTGACTCATATTATAAGTCTCCTTTTTCTATTTTTTCCATACGAGAATCAATTGTTGCTAACACATATTCTAAAAAATTAAGTGTTATATCAACTTTTGCTTCTATATTGGTATTATTTGGAGCCTGAAATCCTTCAAAGAGAACTAAAAGTCTATCTCTAATAGAAGTTAAGTACATCAATTCACTATCCACAACACTTGTTGCTATTTGAGTAAGCTCTTCTTTGGGTTGAGCTACTTGTTCTGCAATCTCTACAACTTTTTTCTCTTTTATGTTAAAAGTATTTACAATATTGTTTATAGCTTGATCTGGTACTTCTTCTTCCATTTCTGCTAAAGTCGATAGTATGACATCTTTTAATTCCATGATTTTAGCAACCACCTTTCAAATTCATTGAACTCTATTTCGGTATCCATTTTTAAAAAGAACTCTTTCATCTGAGTGTTTACATTTAAAAACTTTTTTCTCATTCCAGAGAGTCTTCTTATGGCAATTTTTGCATCACTATTTTGTGGATCTTTTTTAAGAACCTCTTTATAAATATCAAGAGCTTCTTCTTTTAAACCTTGAAGCTCATAGATATTTGCTAAAGTAAGTGTTTGCATATTTTAGTCTATCTCTCTATGTAATTAGCGATAATTGAACCCATTTCGCTTGTTGAACACATTTCCTTAGCATCAAACTGTGCTAAATCAGCAGTTCTATAACCTTCACTCAAAGTACGTTTAATAGCAGCATCAATTTTATTAGCTGCCTCATTTTCACCTAAAGCAAATCTAAGCATCATAGAAGCACTAGCAATTGTAGCAATTGGATTAGCAATACCTTGCCCAGCAATATCAGGTGCAGAACCATGAATTGGCTCATAAACACCTATTTTCTCTCCAACACTTGCAGATGGTAAAAGACCAATAGAACCACAAAGCATTGAAGCTTCATCACTTAAGATATCACCAAAAATATTACCAGTTAGCATTACATCAAACTGTTTAGGGTTTAAAACAAGTTGCATTGCAGCATTATCAACATACATATGAGTAAGTTCTACATCTGGATATTGTTCTGCAATTTCAGTAACAACATCTCTCCAAAGTTGAGAAACGTCTAAAACATTTGCTTTGTCAATAGAACAAACACGTTTATCTCTGGTTTGTGCAATTTTAAAAGCTTGGTGTGCTATACGAACAATTTCATCACGAGTGTAAACCATCGTGTTCCAACCCTTATCTTCTGTTCGTCCTTTTGGTTCACCAAAATAGATACCACCAATAAGCTCACGAACAACCATAATATCAACACCTTTGATAATTTCAGGCTTTAATGAAGAAGCATTAATAAGTTCATCGTAAACAACAGCAGGACGAAGATTAGCATAAACACCTAGCTGTTTTCTAAAACGGAGTAGACCACTCTCCGGGCGCTTTTCACGAGGAAGATTATCCCATTTTACACCACCAATAGCTCCAAAAAGAACAGCATCAGAAGCTAATGATTTTGTAATAGTTTCTGCAGGCAATGGATCACCTGTAATATCATAAGCACAACCACCCATTAAAGCTTCGTCATAATTTAGTTGGAAATCACAGCTAGATGCAACAGCATCTAAAACTTTTACAGCTTCATCTATGATTTCTGGACCAATTCCATCACCCTTAATAAGTGTTATATTATACTTTCTCATTATTTACCTTTTACTTCATTTTTTGCAAAGTTCATTAAACCACCTGCATCTAAAAGTTCTTGCATAAAAGCAGGAATTGGTACAAAGTTATAACTTTTTTTTGTAGTTTTGTTTGTTACTGTTCCCTTATTCATATCTACACTTATTTCATCACCTTCATTAATTTCCGCACTCTCTGCAAGTTCAAAAATAGGTAGCCCCATGTTAAAAGCATTACGATAAAAAATTCTAGCAAATGTTGGAGCAATAACAGCAGCTATACCAGCCGCTTTTAGTGCGATAGGTGCATGTTCACGGGAACTTCCACAACCAAAATTTTCACCAGCAACAATAACATCACCAACACTCACTTTACCCACAAACTCAGGATCTGCATCTTCCATAACGTGCTTCGCAAGTTCCTCAGGAACAGAAGTATTTAAATAACGTGCTGCGATAATCAAGTCTGTATCTATATCTTTACCAAACGTCCAAACTTTACCGTCAATATTTGCTTTTTGCATATAAAATTCCTATCTGTATATTCTAATTAATTTTGCGATTATATCTAAAAAGTATTTGTATTTTAATAAAGAGAATGAAAAAAGAGAATACACAGACTTAATATTTATTAGTATCAAGTCTGTTTTAAGAGGTTATTATCGTTTTAGATTATTGGTAGTTTGAAGCATTTCATCACTAGTCGTAATAACTTTTGAATTAGAATCATACGCACGCTGTCCTGTAATAAGGTCGGTAAGCTCTACAACAAGTTCAACATTACTAAGCTCAACAAAACCTTGTCTAATTGTCCCTAGTCCATCAATTCCAGGTATTCCTTCAACTGGTTGACCTGAGCTATCTGTTTCTATATAGAGGTTGTCTCCCATAGAGTGTAAACCTGCAGGATTAATAAAGTTAGTTGTTTGAATTTGTCCAATTTGTGTAGCTTGAGTTTGCCCTGGTTGAATAACGGTAACAGTTCCATCTGTACCAATACTAATATTTGTAGCATCAGGTGGAACAACAATTTGAGGAATTAAAGTATATCCATCACTGCTTACCATCGTTCCATCTTGATCAACTTTAAAAGCACCATTTTTAGAGTAAACTTCAGTTCCATCTGGAAGCTCCATTTTAAAAAATCCCTTACCTGTAATAGCCATATCAAGCTCATTATCAGTTTGTTTTAAAGAACCCTCTGAAAAAATCTTATTTATAGCCGTTGGTCGCACACCTAAACCAACTTCTATTCCAGTAGGACTTTTAGTCGTGTCAGTTGTAGAAGTACCTGCATACTCCATAACATGGTACATAAGGTCAGCAAACTCAGCACGCGATTTTTTAAATCCTATAGTATTAACATTGGCAATATTATTAGCTGTAGTGTCGATTTGTAGCTGCATTCCCAACATTCCTGTTGAGGCAGTATAAAGTGATTGCATCATAATTTTATTCCTTTAATTAAGCTTTTTTAGAGAGTTTGTCAATGGCATCTCTATTCATATCATCCATTTGTGAGTTCATTGCTTTTTGGTACATTCCAACAAGTCTATTTGTTTCTATCATTTGTGTCATCATTTTCACAGCATTCACATTACTTTTTTCAACAAATCCTTGTGAAACAGCTGCACTTTCATTTACACCCTGTGCTGTTTCTATACCATCCATCTTGTAAAGGTTATCACCCTCTTTTATAAGCATTCTCGCATTTTCAGGTTGAACAATAAAAAGTTTTGCATTTTGTGTCAGCTTCGCACTATTTGGTATATTTGTATAGATTTGACCATTTTTGTCAATTTCTATTATGCTATCTTGTGCATTCAAACTAATACCTTGCTGTGTTGTGTAATAATCATTAGGTAAAACTTCATATCCAGCTTTTGTTACAAGTTTACCCTCATCATTTTTAGTAAAAGAGCCATCACGAGTAAGTCTTACCCCTGCAGGTGTTTTTACAGCAAAAAAAAGATTTTCTCTAGTAAGTGAAACATCTAAAGGATTGGAAGTCTTTTGCAGATTTCCCACAGAAAAATTTGTGTACTCGTCTACAATTTGCGGAGCTCTAGCCATAGTTCTATTTAAAAACTGAGCAGATTCTTTAGTATTGTTTTGTAAATCAAGTTCATCTCTTTTTTCTTGGTAAAGTCGCATAAAATCACCTACTATAAGATTATCTTCTTTATATCCAGCAGTATTAACATTAGCCAAATTATTGGCAATTGTATCAAGACGATTAAATTGAGTCACCATACCAGCAGCAGAACTATAATAACCTGTTTGCATCACATTCCCTTTTGAATAATTAATAAACTAAAGCAAAGAGTGTACCAATTTTTCTAAAAGTGAATTTGTATTTGAATAATTAATAAAAAAGAGTTTTTTAATAAAATTTGGGTATAATCCACCTTTATTTAAACTTTAACTAAATGGACTACTCCAATATGACAGCAAAAGAACTCAATAAAGCCATAGAATTGTTTTTTAGTGAGAGCAAATCTAAAGATTGTTTGACCTATGAATCTCTCTTAGAACTTTTTGAAAAACAACCAACAGCAGCACAAGCTAAAAATATTTATAAGCTTATCACAAAACATAAAAGCTGTATTTATACCTCTTCAGAACATGCTAAACGCATGAACGATAAAGAGGCAGAAGCAAGAAAAAATGCACAAAGAAAAATGCTTGAAAGTAATGAGTCTGATTCATTTGACATTTTAAAAGAGCATGAACTCCTTGAGTGGTCACGTTCTGATTCTCCTGTACGTATGTACCTTAGAGAAATGGGTCAAATCCCTCTTCTAACAAAAGAAGAAGAGATTGAAATTAGTAAAAAAATTGAAGGTGGAGAGAGCATTATTATTGATGCTATCTGTTCTGTACCTTATCTTATTGATTTTATTTTAGACTACAAAGAGCCTCTTATTAACAGAGAAAGACGTGTTAAAGAGCTTTTTAGAAGTTTTGAAGATGAAAAAGAGGATAGTGATGATGCCTCAGAGGGTAGTGAGGATGCAGCAGAGGCTAAAGAAGAAAAGAATCTCTCCGCTAAAGACAAAACAAGAGTAGAAAAAGTTTCTACAAGTTTTAAAGCTCTTGAAAAAGCAAAAAAAGAGTGGCTCAAAATCAGCGAAAAAATGCCTGAAGATTTTGTTGACGATAAGCTTAATGAAGAAATTGTTCAGTACTATTTAGGAGTTACATTTAAAAAAGCAGTTTTAAAAGAGAAACTTTTAGAACTAGGACCAACCTCTAAACTTATCAATGAACTTGTAAAAGCTATGGAAACTGCACTTAAAAGTGATGATGGTTACGATAAAGAGCTTAAACGTCTTGAGTATAAACTTCCACTTTTTAATGCAACACTCAAAGCGAATCATAAAGTTTTAGTTGGAAAGATTCAAGAGTTAAACAAAGAAGATATTGCTAGCATGGTACCAGAAGCAACTATGGTTAGCACTTATATGGAAATTAAAAAACTTGTGCAAACTAAAGAAGCAAGTAAAAATAGTTTTGATATGGAACCTGAGAAACTTGCTGATATTTTAGAACAGATTAAACGTGGTAAAAATATTTCTGAAATCTCTAAAACCAAAATGGCAAAATCAAACCTTAGACTTGTTGTTTCAATCGCAAAACGTTACACTAATCGTGGACTTCCTTTCCTTGACCTCATTCAAGAAGGTAATATCGGTCTTATGAAAGCAGTTGATAAATTTGAATACCAAAAAGGGTATAAGTTTTCAACCTATGCGACATGGTGGATTCGTCAAGCAATTTCTCGTGCTATCGCTGATCAGGCAAGAACAATTCGTATCCCAATTCATATGATTGAAACGATTAACCGTATTAATAAGATTATGCGTAAGCACCTTCAAGAAAATGGTAAAGAGCCGGATGTTGATACAATTGCAGCAGAAGTAGGTCTTTCAGTTGAAAAAGTTAAAAATGTAATCAAAATAACAAAAGAGCCTATCTCTCTTGAAGCTCCTATTGGGAGTGAAGATGATGGACGTTTTGGTGATTTTATTGAAGATAAATCATCCCTTTCACCATCTGATGCTATTTTAAAAGATGACCTTAAAGTTCAAATTGAGAGTGTATTAGAGCAACTTAATGAGAGAGAAAAAGCTGTTATTAAACTACGTTTTGGAATTTTAGATGATGAAAGTGATAGAACATTAGAAGAGATTGGAAAAGAGTTGAGTGTTACACGTGAACGTGTTCGTCAAATCGAATCAAGTGCTATTAAAAAATTAAAACATCCTAAAGTTGGTCGTAAACTTAAGAATTATATAGAAGAGTAAAAAAGATATGATGACCTTTGAGCAACAGTGGATAGAGCATGACTACAACCCCTTTGTCCTTTTTAACATTAAAGGTAAAGTAGTTTCACTCAATGCTGAAGCACAGTTTCTCCTAGGTGCTGTCTCGTATAAAGAATTGTTTGAACTTGCAAAAGCATATGCTAATGTAACTTTTGGTTTTAAAACAACCTTTGTTGAGTTAGAGTATGGTCGCTATAAGTTTTTTGGACTTACTGTTGGTTATGAAGATGAAGAACAGTTAGGAATAAAGCTCTATCAAGCACCATCTTTTAAGCTAAAAAAACCAGCGGCTGATGGAGAATTAACCAATATTTTTACTATTGTAGATTTGTGTATCGCTACAAATTCAATAACTTCTGGAAGTAAATTTATAAAACAGTATGACCCAACTATCCCTGAGGTTATGATTAACTCCAATAAACTTATTAAAATACTCAATAAAATGTATGCTTGTGTTGAAGATAATGAAAAAATCATAACAAAAGTTTTTTATAGAGTGGGAGAACATATAAAGTTTGGAAATAAAAAATATAGTATTTTTTCTATTGCAGTTAAGGCTGAAAATATTAATGAGAAACAAAGTAATGAGCTGCAACTCCTAGCTCAAAACAGCGATATCTATGTTGAAATAAAAAGTCAACTCGTTATTAATATTCCGATGATAACTGCTTAAGCAGTTAAATTTTTAGTAATTATGGATCCTACTACTATTCCTATTAAAAGTGATGGAAGATAAATACTCAAGGAAAGTAGTTCATTGTTTTTTAAAGCTATAAAGCCCAAAATCAAAAGAACATAAGGAACAAGTCTAAAAGCGGAAACACCTCCCCTTACTCCATGCTTCATGCTACTTAAACTAAAAGTTTTTATTTTTGCTTTCTCTTCTTTAACAATTGCTTTTAAATCAAGTTCTTCTGGCTTAGCTTCATTAATGGGTTCGTCATCATAAAGCCCATGGGGGTCTTCTATCTCATCAAGTAAATCTCTTTTTTCTTCATAAACCCCAGATGCTATTTGTGAATTGACCATTTTTTTATAAGCAAAAGCAGAACCAAGAATTATAAACAAAGAACTAAGATATGCCACCTGAATATTAATAAAGATTTCAAAAGAGTAAAAATAAGTGAACAAAACAAGCAGTTCACTTATAAAGAAGGTTTTAATAGTTTTTTTCACCATAATCCTCGTCATCTTCTTCTTCGAGTTGTTTTTTAATCGCATACCTAGGCTCTTTAGCTAACTCTTCATAGGCTTTATACTGTTTTGAATAAGCCTTATAAACATTTAAAATAGCTGCAGTAATTCCAATGGCTACACCAACCCAAAAGAGCCAAGCTATACCAGTAAAGTGACGAAGTACCCATCCAATACCTACACCCATAAGTACGGCTACCACCATAGAAATACCTAAAGAGAGACTATCTGCTGCCTCTATAATAGGTTTTATACGAGGCTTTTTACCCAGGTCGTCTTCTTTATTTTCCACTTTTAATCGCTTTAAAAACTCTTGAAGCGGCCGCAATTGTATCTTCAATCATATCGTCTGTTGTGGCTGTTGAGATAAACCCTGTTTCATAAAGAGAACATGCAAAATAAAAACCTTCGTCTAGCATACCCGCATGAAATTTTGCAAATAGTTCAGCATCGCTATTACAAGCATCAGCAAAGTTTTTTACAGGATTTTCATTAAAGAAAAAACCAAACATACTACCTCTTACATCTATTTGCATTGTCATGCCCTGCTCTGCTGCTGCATTTTTCATACCACTTGTCAGTCGTGATGCTCTCTCTTGAAGTACTTTCATAACTCGTGCATTTTGTTTAAGTTTTGTAAGGGCTGCAAATCCTGCTGCCATTGCTACAGGGTTTCCACTAAGTGTTCCTGCTTGATAAACTGGTCCATCAGGACTTAACATATTCATAATCTCAGCACGAGCACCAAAAGCACCGACTGGCATACCACCACCGATTACTTTACCAAGAGTAAGTATATCTGGCTTTACTCCAGTTGTTGACTCAGCACCATTAATTGTAGCTCTAAAGCCACTCATAACTTCATCAAAAATAAGTAAAGCACCATGCTCATCACACATTTTTCTAAGTTCATGTAAAAACTCTTTATCAGCAGGAACAAGTCCCATATTTCCAGCAATTGGCTCAATTATTACACAAGCAATATCATTAGAGTCAGCAAAACACTGTTTTACACTCTCTATATTATTATACTCAGCTAAAAGAGTATGTTTTGTAAAATCAGCTGGAACACCAGGGCTTGAAGGATTTCCAAAAGTAGCAGCACCACTTCCGGCTTGAACTAAAAGTGAATCACTATGACCATGATAACAGCCAGTAAACTTTAAGATATCGTCACGGTTAGTAAATCCACGTGCAAGACGAATAGCACTCATTACAGCCTCAGTTCCACTGCTTACAAAACGAACTTTCTCAATCGAATCAAAAAAGGAAACAACAAGTTTTGCTAAATCTGTTTCAGCCTGAGTAGGTGCACCAAAACTAAGTCCTCTTTTTACTGCATCAATAACAGCTGCTTCTATCGTTTCATCTCTATGACCAAATATAAGCGGACCCCAACTCTGTACAAAGTCAACATATTTGTTACCGTCAATATCTTTTAAATAAGCACCCTCACCCTCTGCAATAAATAGTGGAGTTCCTCCAACACTTTTAAATGCTCTAACTGGAGAGTCAACTCCGCCAGGGATTAAACTTTGTGCTTCTTCAAATGCTGTTTTAGATGCTTGTGTATTCATAAACGAAACTACCTTTGTATTTTTTCTTTATTATAGCAAAGTAGTGTTAATCAAGATTTGCTATAATCCATTTAAATAAAAAATAAATGGAAAACTTTGAATAGATCTACTTTTGCTCTTTTTGTTGCACTTTTAATTCACCTTTTACTTGTGCTAATATTTTGGATACTTGGAATAATAACTCCAGATATGAAAAAGGCAACACCTCCTAAAGAAGAAAAAATTAAAATTTCTTTAAAAGAAAAACCAAAAACAGACAAAAAATCAGGTGTCACAAAAGAAAAAGTTAAACCTCCAGAAATTGCTCCACCAATGCCTAAGGGAGAACAACTTAAAAAAATTGTTAAAAAACCGCCTGTAAAATTTGAGCCTACAAAACCTGTCAAAGAGCCAAAATTAAACAAACCTAAAAAGCCAATACCAGAACCTATTGTCAAACCAATGCCAGAAGTAGAGCCTTTACCACCACAAAAACCCTACATTCCTCTTTTAGCAAAGAACAAAGATCTTAACACAAGCAAAAAATTAGAAAAAGATACAAAACCAAAAGATGCTATGGCTTGGATGTACGAAGACAAATCTCAAGAAGAAGAAAAAGAGACAAAAACAAAAGTGGCATCTGGTGGTAGTATTTCTCAAAACATTAAAGAGCTTTATGGTGAAGAGTTTGGAAAATTGACACCTGGACAACAAGAGTATATTATAGATAATCAAGAGATTATGCGACGTATTACTCAGCAAGTCCTTACTCGTGTAGCACGTGTAAATTTATCGCAAGATTTAAATGTAAATCGTACAAATGTAATAGAGTTTTATTTGCATCCAAATGGTGATATGACAGACTTTAAATTTTTAGAAAAAAGTGGCTATTATGTTTTAGATGATACTACCAAAGAGACTATTAGTTATGCCTATAGCCGTTATCCTCGTCCTAAAGAGAAGATTTTAATAAGATACAATGTTTTTTATAATTTAGCGAGATACTAAGATGAAAAAACTTCTGTTTTTCGCACTTTTATCATGTAATCTCTTCGCTATAGATTTTTTACATGATAATTATTATGTAGAATCAGATGTAATTAAAATATCTGATATTATAGAGGGTAGCGATAACACTATTTTATATAAAATATCAGAGGGTAGATATACAAAAAGAGTCAAAACAAAAAATTTACTTCTATTACTAAAAAAATATGGCTACAAAGAGTACAAAGCAGACCATGCTTATGTAAAATTTATCAAAAAAAGTCCTATAAATGTATCAAAAATCAAGAACTATATTAAAAAGTATTATGAGCAAAAATATCCCCACATAGCTATAGAGGATGTTGATGTAAAAAGTAGAGGCTATGTAAAAGCTTTGCCAGCAGAATATACTCTTAAAATGCAATCAAAAAGCTATTTACGAAATAGTGGTACTATGCATATTGAAACACTCTCCAATAAAGAGATATATTTTGATTACTATATAAAAGCTACACTTAATATTTATGCGGCAAGAGTTAAGATTCAAAAAGGTAAAGAGCTCTCTCAATTAAATCTTAAAAAAAAGAAAATTGTTTTTGATAAGTTTCATGCTATGCCACTTTTAGAATTGAAAAAATTAACACTGCAAAGTAAGCATAGAATTAAAGCAGGAAAACTTTTAACTTCAAGAGATGTTTCTAAACTCTTTTTAGTAAAAAGAGGTTCAAATGTGAATCTGTTTTTAGATAGTACGAATTTGTCCATATCCTTTAGTGCGAAGGCTATGCAAAATGGCTGTTATGGTGATACAATTACAGTTATGAAAAGTGATGGTAAAAGATTAAAAGCCAAAGTAGTCGCTAAACACAAAGCAGAGGTACAATAATGAGTCGTAAAATAGTAGTAGCTACAAGTGGGGCAAGTGGTGTTAACTTAGGGCTGAAAACCTTAGAACTTATGCCCAAAGAGATAGAAACACATTTTATTATGTCTAAAAACTCAAAAATTGTTTTAAGTAAAGAACTTAATATTACTACACACAAAAATAAAGACATATCTGCAAGTATTGCTTCTGGTTCTTTTGGAGTGGATGCAATGATTATAGCACCTTGTAGTATGAACACTCTGGCTAAAATTGCCTGTGGAATATCCGATAACCTTGTAACACGCTGTGCATCCGTGATGATAAAAGAGCAAAAAAAGCTTATTTTAGCTCCTCGTGAAATGCCATTTTCTGCTATTGCTCTTGAGAATATGCTCTCCCTTGCTCGCTTAGGAGTTATAATAGCTCCTCCTGTGATGGCTTACTACTCACAACAACAAACACTTGAAGAGATGGAAGATTTTATTATTGGAAAATGGTTTGATTTACTTGGTATAGAAAATAGTTTATATAAAAGATGGGAATAATATGAGTAAAAAAATAGCACTATATCCAGGAACATTTGACCCGATTACTAATGGGCATTTTGATGTTATAGAGAGAGCTTTAAAACTCTTTGATGAGGTTATAATAGCCGTTGCTGTTTCGCGTGATAAACAACCGATGTTTACACTAGAACAAAGAACTCAGATGATAGAAAAGGCTACAGCACATTTAGAAAATATAAAAGTTGTTGGCTTCAATAATCTTACAGTTGATTTAGCTAGGGAATATAATGCAACAGCTCTTGTTCGAGGACTTCGTGCTGTAAGTGATTTTGAGTATGAACTTCAACTCGGGTACTTAAACCACTCTCTGGATAACACGATAGAAACAGTTTATCTCATGCCACGATTGCAACATGCTTTTATAAGTTCATCATTTGTAAGAAACCTTTTAAGTTTTAATGCAAAAACAAAACACCTGCTCCCTAAAGAAGTTCAAGAAATGATAGGAAGTTTAAAATAATGTATATCGCCATAGAGGGAATAGACACAGCCGGAAAAAGCACACAGATAGAAGCTCTCTCAGGTCATTTTTTAGAGGCTATTATTACAAAAGAACCAGGGGCAACTGAAATCGGCAAAGAGATACGAGAGATGGTACTCTCAGCCAAAGCAAAAAGCAAAAAGGCAGAATTTTTACTCTTTTTAGCAGACCGCGCAGAGCATATAAAAGAAGTTATAGAGCCAAATATTAACGACTACATGATAATTTCTGATAGAAGTGCTGTGAGTGGTGTTGCTTATGCTCTTATTCAGGGTGAAATAGATACAAAAGATTTAGTTTCTCTTAATGATTTTGCAACAAATAGAATGTACCCAAATAAGATATTTTTACTTCGTCTTACAAAAAAAGAGTTAGAATTTAGACTTTCTCAAAAAGAGTTAGATGGTATAGAGCTTCGAGGAAGTGAATATTTACTAAAAATTCAAGATGCAATAGTAGAAGCAACAAAACTTTTAGGCTTAGAACTTGTAGAAATCGATGCTACCTTAAGTAGAGAAGATATAACAACTAGTATATTAAATAATATTAACATAAAGAACCTCTAATTAATCTCATAGATACAAACTATATTAATCTACATGATAATTATCATGTAGAAAAGTTTATTTTAGATAAAACAGTTAAAAAATACATCTTAGGCATCAATAAATTTACAAAAAGTGTTTTAAAATTTGTAGAAGTTGATGGTATTATCGATGATTTTTCTCGTGTGCAAAGGTCTCGTAAAAAAACTGTTTTACAAATAGCAGATATTCCAAAAGATGCTCTTATTTTATGGGTTTCTACAGGAAGTCCTCTGGAAGTTAAAGAGAAACTTGATGGTATGGGCTTCAGACATTTCAGTTATCTTGCCTTTTTTAAATACTCTGGATTTGATTTAGTCCACCCTCCTTTTATTACTGATTTTAAAGAAGATTTTAAAAACAATCCTAAGCGATATGAAAATGTCTATAATTTGCTTGCAGATGAAAAATCAAAAACACTTTTTAAAAAAGTTCTTAATTTTAAAATCTCTTTTGATTATGAATTTATGAAAGGGTTTACAAACGACCATACAGGGCAATATTTCGACAAAGAAATACTTCCTAGATTAACAAATATCTGTTTTGTTGATGGTGGCGGATATGTAGGTGACACAGCAACTGAAGTCATAAAAAACTATCCTGATTTTAAAAAAATTTATCTTATAGAACCCATAGCAGAAAATATTCGCATTGCTAAAAGAGAACTTGGAACATATCAAAATATAGAGTTTTTAACTCTTGGTGTTTCTGATAAAAAAACTACCTTATATTTTAATGAAGAGAAATCATTTTCTACCATCTACGGTAAAGGCACACAAAGTGTTGAGGTAAACACAATAGATAATCTCATAAAAGAAAAAGTGGATTTCATTAAACTTGACATTGAAGGTGCTGAACAAGACGCAATAGAGGGTGCAAAAAATACAATAAAAAAGCACCACCCTATTCTTGCCATTTGTGTTTACCACAAAGCAGAAGATTTCTACATGATAATTGAGAAAGTTTTAGCGATCAGAAGTGATTATAGTGTTTATTTTAGGCACTACATGGAAGGTATTTTTGAGAGTGTTGTATACTTTACACCAAATACTAATGATTAGTGCTATAATTAATATGAAACAAAAAGAGGAGTAGATTATGGATATTGTAGAAAAAGAATTAGCAAGTAGAAAAAGTGAAATTCAAACTGAACTAGAGATACTCTTTAAGGTCAATATGAAGATAACGGATTGGGATGTAGCAGAGGCGGACGATCAAAAAGCTGCTGAGATATTAGTGTCTATACTGCAAGAGAAACTCGATAGCATCAAAACAGATGTAGAATCGGGAAAATATTTAAACTATTAGGAGTAAATTATGAGTAGTCATAAACACCGCGAAAATTTAACAAAAATTAAAGAAGCTGTAAACAAAGCTGATCATTTGAGTGAAAGTGAAAAATCCGACACAATTAAACGACTTGATGAGTGGATTTTAGAAGATAAGGCTGAGGGAATTTTTTATGAAGAATTAACCAGTATTACACAAGGAATGAAGTCTGTCTTAAAAGAATTAGGCTTTTTATAAGAATTTTATTCGCTTAAAATCTTCCTAATAATTAATCAAAAATCTGCTAAAATCACAAAAATTATTTTTAGGAATTTTCATGTTAAGATTTGCACCAAGTCCAACAGGTGATATGCACATTGCTAGCCTTAGAATTGCCCTATTTAACTATATTGTAGCTAAGCAAAAGGGCGAAGATTTAATTGTTAGAATAGAAGACACAGACAAAGAGAAAAATATTGAAGGCAAAGATAAAGAAATCTTGGATATTTTAGCTCTTTTTGGAATTGAATACACACAAGTTATTCACCAAAGTCAAAATGTTCGTTTTCACTCAGCAATGGCACTGCAACTTCTTCATGAAAAAAAAGCATTTAGTTGTTTTTGTTCTTCTGCATGGCTGGATAAAAAACGTGAAGAAGCAAAAGAAGCAAAAAAACCATATACATACGATGATGCTTGCAGAAACCTTCCGCCTGAACTCGTTATCGATAACACTAGCCCTTTCACAATCAGAATTAATAGACCGGATGAGACTATTACTATTCAAGATCATATAAAAGGTGATGTGAGTTTTGAGCCTGATGCAGTTGATAGCTTTATTATCATGAATCAAGATAAAACTCCAACTTATAATTTTGCTTGTGCAGTTGATGATATGCTTAGTGATATTAGTATAATTATTCGTAGTGAAGACCATATAAATAACACTCCAAAACAAGAGCACATAAGAGCATCTTTAAATTATAACAAAAAAATAGAGTATGCCCATCTGCCAATTATCTTAAATGAGAGTGGTAAAAAAATGAGTAAAGATGATAATGCTTCAAGTGTAAAATGGCTTTTAGAAGAAGGGTATCTTCCAGAAGCTATTGCAAATTATTTTCTACTTATGGGAAACAAACCACCTCAAGAAATTTTTAGTACAAAAGAAGCTATTGGGTGGTTTAACTTAAATACTATTTCTAAGTCCCCTGCTCACTTTAGTATAGATATGCTAAAACACATCAACAAAGAACATCTAAAAGCTCTTGATGCAAAAGAACTCTCTCGTTATGTAGGTTTTGCAGATGAAGAGATAGGTGAGCTTGCCCGTATTTACCTTGAAGAAGTAGAAACAACAAAAGAACTTAAAGCTAAAATTGCTCCTATATTTGCACCACGTGTCATTCCAGAAGCTTTTGCAGAACAGATAGAACTGATGACAAATACAATCAAAAATGCTTCATTCTTTGAAGAGTATGATGATTTTAAAAATTATATAATGAAAGAGACAGGACTTAAAGGTGAAAATTATTTTCAACCTATTCGTATTTTATTAACAAATGCAGAGCATGGTCCTGATATAGCAGAAGTTTACAAGTATATCAAAAATTATTTAGGGGAGATTATTAAATGAGTTCTTTAGGAGTAGCTATTTTACAGCTTGGTGGTATCTTTACTGGTCTTATCAATATTTATATTTGGGTAATTATTATTACAGCACTTTTAAGTTTTGTAAATCCTGACCCTTATAACCCTGTTGTGCAGTTTTTGCATCGTGTGACACAACCTGCTTACAAATATGTAAGAAGATTTATTCGTTCTGATTTTAATGGACTTGATTTTGCTCCTTTAATTATTATTATTGGACTGCAAGTAGCAATCGTTCTTCTTAATTTACTTTTTAACATGGTAGCCAGCTCATTATAAGAATGCATCGTTTTTTCCTACTACTATCTGTAGTTTCAGCACTTTTAAGTGCTGAAATTACTCTCAAAGAGATTAAATCAAAACCAACTTCTCGTGCCAAAGATTTCTTGATTTGGCAATATCTTAAGCAAGACATTACAAATAAAGAAGCTGATACAGCCTATGCACTATCAAGTTCATACAACAAAAGAGTCAATTGGCTTTACAAAAAACGAACCAAAGACCCCTTTGTTACATATAAAAAATCATGCCAAAAAAAACGAAATCTTTTTAATATAAAAGATCAAAAATGTTTAGAGTTTGCACTAAACCCTTATAAAACATTGGTATTAAGTAATACCCAGAGAAAAAAACTCTCTAAAAAAGTAAAATCTGTTGCTTTTATTAAGCTATTAAAAATTCAAAGTGAACCTTATAAAACAGAGGCTTATCGAGAATATTCAGCCGATACAATACTTAAAATGTTTATAAGTACCACAGCACATCATAGGCGAACAAACCTAAATATTGAACTAGATAAAAAGTTTATAAACAAATTAGCTTCTTCTAGAAAAATTCATTATTTTATTAAGATGGTTATGAATGATGATAAACTCACTAAACTTCAAAAATCACTTTTTAAATTAGATTCCAATAAATTAAACTCACAAGATAATTTTTATTTAGCTCTTTTTCATTTAGAAAATGAAAGAGTAAAATCTGCACTTAAACACCTAAAAATGTCACTTAAAAAAGCTAAAAAAAGTAGAACAAAAGACAAAATAAATTTTTGGTTGTATAAAATCACTCAAAATAAAAAATATCTAACAAGATTAGTAAAAAGTGCAAGTATTAATATTTACTCTTTATATGCGCACGATAAATTGGAAGTAAGAGTTAAAAACTATTTTTCCAAACTC
>ERZ890953.615-NODE-615-length-20000-cov-5.060667_pt1 | contig 20000 bp, 28 predicted proteins | sample MGYA00521264_ERZ890953 | MGnify/ENA primary metagenome ERZ890953 (study PRJEB32303, sample SAMEA104408629) | aquatic metagenome | biome: Brackish water; feature: Chemocline; material: water | place: Baltic Sea | collected 2014-10-26T21:54:00 | depth 200 m ...
TGATTGGGTTCATCTTAATGGACAAACAATTTGGGTAGGCTCAAAGATACCTGGAGATCAAAGAATTTCTCAGCTGCCGGATGCTCATTTCTTTAAGTATTGTGAGGTAAGGAATTTCAAAGACCAGATTGCTGATGATAACAAAGACGTAACTCAGTTTCAACTTGACGGAGATAACTTTGCGGTTTGCGGAAACAGGTTAAGTGTTCAATTCGACACTGACACTTATCCAAAGAGTTACTTCAACATTAATAGTTTACCTGCATTAGCACAGAAATTAACTCAGGTTTACAAAACCTACAAAAGAAAGGAAGCTAAGCATGCAGTTAACAAACAGGCATAACCTGCCACAAGCAATCTATGACAGGATCAAAGCAGACCTTGACTCTAACCCATACGGGGAAAGTGCATTAAAGCAATTCAGGACGACACAGCTGATCGGACCACCATTGCCGCACACGTTGTCAGAGAAGTACGATGAAGAGATCGTAGCCGATGCAACTGAGTTCATGGCAATGATATTCGGGACTGTACTCCATGAGCTTTGCGAGGGACCAGACACCGAGTTTAAGTTACATGAAGTGAAAGTCGGTAAAGAAATCGACCTCTTAGGATATAAGTGCCAAGTTAACGGTACTATTGACGAAATTGAGGTTGACGGAGATACGGTTATCTTCACAGATAATAAAACCTGCCTACTGAGAAATCTCGGGTACGATAAACCAGAGTATAATATGCAATTGAATATTTATAAGCATATGGGCATGAGCAAGATAGTTCTTAAGAAGTGGTTTGGCATTGGTATAAAGAATGTCAAACTCCGCATTCGGTATTTCATCAAGGACTGGACATCAGGCGACCTGAAGAAAGCACTAGAGCGTGCTCAGGACGACTTCGCTATCTGGGGTAAGGGAAACAAAACAGCCACTAAGTGCTTCGATACATACGAAGCGGCTGCGGCTTTCTTCCCGACCATGACAGCAACGATGCAGGCAAAATGCGAGATCATACATCGTAACAAGACAAGCCAGCGGGCGGCGATAAGAAGGGAATTCCCTGAATCTCCCATCTATTACAAGGATGTTCCGGTAATGCCAGCCGAAGAGATCGAGCAGTTCATAAAGGACAGAATTCTTGTTCATATTGAACATCCAGACGAAATCTGCGGTCCTGAGAATCGCTGGGACAACGATAGCCGTTGTAAAAGATTCTGCCGGCCAATGCACTTCTGCCCGTATGCCATCGAAAAGGGCTACGATAAGTAATGGGAGTTCCTAAAGAAGAATTCGTAATCAAGAAGATGAAGTATGGTGCGGGTGTTCTCGAAAATGCAAGTCATATGCTTGCTCAATTTGACGATTCCAACCCACTAACAAAGCGTGCGATGGAAGAACTATTACATGAATGCCAGGAAATCAATCAATTCGTGATTGAAATGGTGTTATTTATTAAAGCGTGCCAGACGGCACAGAAAGTAGGATGAGTATGAATGTTTCAGGAACGATAACAGCGGTAGTGCCAGACGGAAATTATGTAGCAGGCAGTGGAAAGACAATCTTCACTTACCAGATGTCGATTGACGATGGCACTGGCAATATCGTAACCGGCCAGATTGGTTCGGTAAAGAATATCTATCCGGCAGCAGTAGGCTCTCAGATCGAGGTTATTTCTACGACAAACCAGCATGGTACGAGTTTCAAGAAAGCTCCGAATCCTCAGTTTGCTAACCAGAATCAGGGAGGCGGCCGACAACAGCAGAACCAAGGTAACAGTGGTGGTGGGTACTCACCTCCGTCACAGGAAGCACCAGACTGGGATGCAATCGCTCGCGGGAAGTGTTTTTGTGCAGTAATATGTGCGGCAATACAGTCTAAGCAGGTGAAATGCACGACAGCCCAAGAAGTTGAAGACTGGGTTAACCTTATGATGGCTGAGGGACAGCCTAAGGCATAAGTAACCATTAACGAGCAGTATGAGGTCGGTATAGGCTAAAGTGCCTGTATCGGCTTCGTATGGCTTTAGAAAGGAACGGAAATGATTCAGTGCAGTACATGCAAAGATTGGTTTCTGGCACAATCTAATGCAAATAACCATAAATGCAGAAAGGATAACAATGAGCGAGGACAAAGTAAAACCTCGGGAGCTAACGCACTATGTAACGTGCAATCCAGACAGCACCGACAAAACCAAAGTGTATGACGGCCTGAACTTCCCAGCTACGGCAACGTGGGTTAAAGAGAATGGCATCAAGAGGGTTCAGGTCACATTCACAGAAATAATAGACTGGCCTAAGACTCCAATGCGTAACTACTTCCACGGAGTAGTAGTCAAAGCGTTTCAGGACAAACTGAACGCACTTAGTTCAGGAGCAACCAAGGACGGCAAGATACCACACTACAACCTGCAACAAGCAAAGGACGTGGTGATGATAGCTATCTTCGGACAGATTCATGTTCTACACCATGTAAGCACCGAAGAGATGTCCGGATATGAGTATTGGGACATGATAAACGCAGCTGAACAGGTTTACTTCAATGAGTATTCTGAGATGTTCGATAAGAAAGACAAACCGAAGAAACCAACACCTTACGATAATTAACCCTTGACATTAACAAACATAAGTGTATTTTTAAGAAAAGGAGTAAATAGCATATGGATATCAAAATAGGAACAAAGTACCGGTTAACCTCAGACTCGCTCAATATCATATTGCAGGAACGGGTCGAGGTCAAAGGCAAACCAGAAGCGATTAAGTGGGGCAGAGACAAATACTACCCACGGCTAAGACAGGCTCTTGACGCTGTTATGAAGTTCGAACTGCGTAAGAGTGAGGCAACGTCAATCAAAGAGCTTCAGGGCGATCTGGTGCGTTGTGTGAAGATGATACAGGAAGTAGCAAAGGAGATATCAGAATGAAGAAATATAAAATTGAAGCATCAGAAACATATCATTACGAGTTCATTGTTGACGCTGACACAAAAGAACAAGCATTTGATACGGCGACAGAACGTATAGATGGAGATTGTAATGATTACGTTGTCGGTTCATTCTTCGAAATAACAAGTACAGAGGAAATCACATGAAATCAACACCAGACCAATTAGAAGCCATCAGACCAGACTGGGAAGCGTTCAGGAAGATATACCCCGGCAAGACAGCAAAGACTCCAGACTGGAATAACTTCGTCAGTCGGCAGACAAAGCCAAAGAAAGACGTAGGCTCTCCATATGCAGCACATGAGGTTGTTCCACTTCTCATTCCCGCTGTAGAGTATCAGATCAAAGCAAGGGCATGGGAAGCAGTAAACAATATCTTCGTGCCATCATGGAAGAACCTGCAAACGTGGATTACAAACTTCTGCTGGGAGGAAGAACATCCAGAATATGATAAGGCTATGGAAACAGCCGAACCAGAAGAAGAAATCGGAACAAAGCCTGTATCACAGGAGAAAGCGAGGTCATTTTGGGAATAGATTATACAATTACACCGGTACCAAACCCTACTAATCAAAACGCATTGCAAAGTACGGAACAGATATGTAAGAACTGCTCTGTAAACTTACTGGAACAGGCTCACTTAAGGGGTTGTCCGAGTTTTCTTTTTGCTGGTATCAAAGAAGAAAAGCCATCACTGACAGCAAGCCATCTGCTTAATAAGAGGCTTGACCTTATCAAACAAGGGAAGTACGCAGAGATATCATTCTCGTTCAAGGCTCTAACAAAAATAACCAAAGCATTGTACCCAGGAACAGTAACATTGTTCTGCGGTGCTCCGGGATCATGTAAGAGTCTGTTCTTACTTCAACAGCTTAATCACTGGCACGACATCGCAGTTCCGGCATGCATCCTCGCAATCGAGGGCGACATGGAACATCATATGATGAGAGCATTAGCACAGCGTACACTGACAACGGGGCTTACTGAGATTGAGTGGATTGATGCGAACTACGAAGAAGCAGCAAAGATTCTCGAAGATTGCGAGATATTCACGGACGAGTTTGCCCAGACAATCCATCTTCCGGACAAGAAACTCTTTAACCTTGATACAACAGTAGCATGGGTTATAGAAATGGCACAAGATGGTAAGCGTATCATTGTAATTGATCCGGTCACAAAGATACCTAACGGTGCGGCTCAGGGATGGACAGCAGAAGCAAACTTCATCAACCAGATGGAAGAAGTTGCTACAAAGTACGGGATCTCAATCATACTGGTTACGCATCCAAAGAACGGACTTGCCTTGAAACCAAGCATGGAATCGTTAGCCGGTTCTGCTGCATACTCTCGGTTTAGCCATACAATCCTCTGGCTTGAGGCTCATGACGAGATAACCGGAAATGTGCAGTTAGCTACCGGACCAGACCGAGTGACCTACAATCGCACGCTACACACTCTGAAAGCTCGTAACGGTAACGGGCAGGGCGTGGCAGACGCATTTAACTTTTCAATCGAAGGCTTGCTCATGACCGAGTGTGGGCCAATAACAAAGAAATGAGCGTAATATGGCAATAGAAGTAATTAAAACATGCGACAAGTGCGGACTGGTCGTTGACAAACTAATACCATTTGGATATGGTGACACAAAAAGACCTCTCAGCGGATATTCGTACTGGGTATTTCAAGAATCGGCAGAATTATGTCGCCCCTGTCATGTACTTATGGTAACGAAGGTTCGTACATTGATAACGGAAGGAGAATGTTTATGACATAACGTGCAAGTGATTAGCTATAAAGCAAACACAATGAAGAGTAATGGAACAATAGAGGAATTAGAAATGTTAATAACTTATTTGAAAGGAATATCGTGATATTTTGTGGAATCGACCCCGGCATGACCGGAGCAATGGCAGCGGTAGACGAAAATGGAAGACATTTATGCCACAATGTTATACCAGTACTCGGAGGGAAGCTTGATGCCAGAAAACTTATAAACTGGCTCTATGCGGCTCCGGGATTCACTGGACAAACAAAGGACGACCTATTTGTAACGATAGAGGACGTACACGCAGTATTCAACTCGTCAGCGAAGTCCACGTTTAACTTTGGCTTCGTATGCGGAGGTATACAGGCTGTGGTACAGACACTCTTAATTCCGTATGCATTGGTACAGCCTAAAATATGGCAGAAATCAATGTGGCAGGGCGTTCCGGAACTACGCAAGCCATCAACAACATCTGTAAACACTAAAGGGAAGTCGGTGACACGCAAGGGAAGTATCAGAACAAAAGAGATGAGCCTTGTAGCAATATCACGGCTATACCCCGAAGTTTCGGTGCTGAAAACTCCTAACTGTACGATACCGCATGACGGAATCGTAGATGCTATTCTTATTGCAGAGTATGGCAGGAGATCCCTATGTTAGAAAGTGAACTCGCAATCACCAAGAAACAATGCTTTGTATGCTTGAAGACAAAATACTTGCGAGATTTCACGAAGTGTAAAGCATCTGTAAACGGACGAGCAGGCAAATGCATACAGTGCAGACGAGAATATGAGCGTGAACGGTATAAACGAAAACCCAAGATGGGACGAAGGTACATAAAGCAGAAAAAGGAAACAACAGTTGATAGCATCAATCGAGCTATCGTTGCAAAGAAACTAGCTCTGTATAGAAAGCGGTTTCAGGTGCTTTGTTCGGCTGGCATAAACATAGACGAGCCATTCGCAATCTATGATGACAACGGACGGCTTGAACATGCGTACCTTATCGACTCTATTCTTAGGAAACATAATCTTTTAGACGAAAGAAGGCCAAAATGAACAAACTTCATTATAACAGGGTGTCAATCTCGATGCCCTGTCCTGTATGCAAGAAGCCAGACTGGTGCTTAGTCTCTGATTGTGGACAATACGCAATCTGTCAACGAATTGAATCAAGCCGTAAGAAAGGTAAGGCTGGTTGGTTACATCTGTTAGACGGACAGAAGTTCGACCCACCAAAGAAAATCGTCCGAACTGTAATAAACCCACACAATCAAGAAGCAATCCAAAAGATATATCTAAATCTTGATTTCAGCGACAAAGCATTATTGCCGTTAGCTGAACAGCTTAAGGTATCTTTGGATAGTCTACGAAATCTTGGTGTTGGCAAATCAACGAGTGCGTGGGACTTCCCGATGTATAATGCACAACGTGAGATAATCGGTATCAAACGCAGAAACCTTGAAGGTAAGAAATGGTGTGCGGTTGGTTCAAGACTTGGATTGTATATTCCGAAGTTCTTCAATGAGCATATCCAAACGATTATTCTCGAAGGCGAATCAGACACAGCAGCTATGCTTACAAAAGGATACAATACAATCGGCAGACCAAACACAACAGCAGGTGTACCATATATGATTGACTTGCTACAAAATCAAGGCACTGTTATACTTGCAGACAATGACACACCTGGCATTGAGAGTGCATACAAGCTCCGTGAGAGGCTTGGAAGTAGATCATGTGTTGTTATATGCCCAATGAAGGATGCTCGCCTCTGGATCAACTCAGGGAAGTTCAGCGAGTTTGGGTTTGACTATCTAATAATTAAAGCAATCAAAGAACAAAGGAGATAGAATAATGAAAGGAATTATGAAATGAGAGTAAGCTACGACAAAGACACAAGAAAAGAAGCCGTGAAAAATGATAAACGACTTTATACGTTCCACCTTAGTGGTCCGGGAGGAAAAGGCGGGATTACCTGTCAGGGGTTGTTTGGACCGAATACCTTGAAAGAAATAAAAGGTTACGTTGATGCTGTTTTTAGTGTACTGAAAGGAAAGAACAATGAATAAACAAAATGTGGTAACTTACGGTAGTTATGCCGACAAGATAGCACTACTATCGGTTACTAGCGAGAATTATCGTGGCGAGAATTGGGACGATGCTCTGTGCCTTGCTTGGGAAGCCGATGACCGCATAGCCGAGCTTGAGGCCAAGATTAAACGCATGGAAGATGCCAATATAACTGACTGCGACGGCTGTCCTTACGACAGGGCTTGCCAGACGTGGGCTAAGGAGAACGAAAATGAGTGACCTAATCCCAGTCCGCTGGACATTTTACATCACCCCATGGCAGTTAAAGCTAAAGTACCTCGTCAACCAGTTAATAAGTATTCGGACTTGGAGCAAGTACAGTCACTGTGAGGCATGGGTTCCACTACCGCCACGATGTTTTGGTGTGACTCACGAGGGTACTGCCTACGCTGGCACTTCCTACACCTCCACAATGCGGGGCAAGGCAAACGGCACTGTATCTCGTGATGCAAGCGGGGTGTATGACCATCCTGATAGGTGGGTGTATGTTGAGACTATGCTGACACAGGTGCAGTATGACTGTTTAATTGGTGTCATGGATATCGCAGTGGCACACAATAAGGGTTACGCCACAAAGGACATTATGAAGTTCCTTGTGCCTTTCTACGATAACGATGAAGAGCGGTTCATCTGCTCAGAGTTCTGTAACGACATGGCGGTTATTATTGAACTTATAACAGGCAAAGGAATTGTATCACCACAGGCGTTCCTTAACAAATTATGTGCATTAAGATTAACAATCAAACCAATGAAAGGGTAGTGACATGACAGACAAAGAACTAATTCAGGCGTTGAAGGATAACAAGAAACCTTTCGGCCTTATGTCGGAAGAAATGCAGGCGAAGGCTGCTTCTATAGATAAAACAGGAATGTTCCTTGTCTACCACGTAACGGGCGTATGGGAAGAGAGGACGCCTGTTTTGCATTACCGAGACTGCACCTACCGCCTCCGCCCCGATTACGAGGAAGATGGTGAGGTGGTTAAATGCGAGGTGGAACTGCATAATAAACAGCTTAAATATGGGCCTCGTGATGGAGGATGGTATAGGCTTCATAAAGTTTCAACCGACCCCGACTTCATTGGGTTTCTGTATGAGGGCGACTCGTCGGCATATCCTATTGCGAGGAAGTACCGAGATCGTGACACAGGTTTTGCATACGACCGCTGGAAAGAAGGCCGCGAAGTCCTCACCCCCACCCATGTCCTGTTCAGAAAGGAAACAGAATGAAAGATAAACTACTAACACATAATGTTCACAAAGGGCACGTAGAATGCCCTTATTGCAGAAAGGAGTTTACAATACGATGAGGATTATCAAATTCAGATGCTGGGATGGAAGTGCTAATAAAATGGCAGATTGGTCGGAAGTGCAAGACTGGATTCACTCATTGCCGTGGGATGATATGTTTACAGACGATAGCCTTGTTCTTGAGCAATTCACTGGGTTGCTTGATAAATCAGGGGTGGAGATATATGAAGGGGATGTGGTGAGTAATCCTCACGATACGAAACCTACCCATATAATAGAGTGGAATGAAAGCCAAGCAGGGTTTATGTTAAGCGGTAGCTGTATGTTAATGTCATTCCAGTTAAGTGAGTTCTGGACAGTCATCGGCAACATCCACCAACCAGAACTATTAGGAGATAAGACATGAAACGATGTAAAGATTGCGTAAGCAACGATAGTCCACGAATGACCTGCCATCGAGAAATGCCAGATTACGGCAAAGATGGGGACGTTAGAATTGGTGCGTATAATTGTAAAGCCTACAGCCGTAAACGGTATGTGAAACTAAAAGACCTAAACTGGCACTTCATCACCACCTGGGCAGTCATTTTAACCATAGACTTTGTGATAATCATGCTCGTCTTTGGCTGCTCCCAAAGGATAGTCGAGTACAACCCCGACACAGGCGTATGGCGGTACAAGGCTAACAACTTCGCCACCAAGTCACAGGCTAATAGGGTTACGATCAGAACCACGTCCGGCCTTGTAGTCGATATTGACAAGGCTGAGCAGGATAATGACAGTGTTAAAGCTTCAGCCCTCATCGGCGGTGTGCCGGTGGTGGTCGAGAGCAAAGGAGAATGACATGACAAAACGTTCCTCAATCTCAATACAGAGAGAAGATAAACTTTGTATCTATGGCCGTGATCTAAGACGAGCCAGATATCAAAGCGGACTTTCAATGGAGAAGGTTTCTCTTCTTATGAAGTCAAAAGGGTGGATTTGCTACCCTATGCGGCTTTGCAGGTTAGAGAACTCTTCTCGGTTCTGTCTTGAGTGCGAGGAGATGCTTGCTTTACTTTCATGTGTTAATAGTAGCTTTACGATCATATAAACTAAATATTGCTGTTTTCCTTTCAAATTGCCTGCAGGAGCTAACGCTCTTGTGGGCTTTTTTTATGATGGCATGGCTCACAGGAGCCTACTGCGGGCAAATACTCGGCTATATGCCTGTCATTGTATACTTAACCCCACTTTGCCACTCAGCGGGCTTGTATTCGTTCTAAGTCCTTACCTGTATTGAGGTTAAAATATAACTTCTTTGTTATGGATTAACTTAACTTCTATGGTATATTTTATGAGCATTTAACTTTTATGTCACTAAGGAAACTTATGAGTACATTAAGCGAAGCAACAGTAAACTGCGGCATGTATGGGTATGTCAATAAATCGTCTAGTACAAGCACTGGCGGTAGAACTTGGATTGTTAAAACTCGTCCTTTGCTTGCAGCAGGTACTCTTTCTCGGGTTCACTTACGACTCTACGGACTTGAAGGGGCTGAAGTTACGTCTGCCCGGATAGGTGTTGTAAGAGCTGACGGTGAAACACCAGGAAACTATAACGTAATTGGGCAAGTAGATATAACCAGTCATATCAATGCAGCAGCAGTAGCAAGAACAGATGTTGTTTCTAATCACTGGGAATATGACTCGGCAGATACCTATGGTGCAGTAGCACCTGTTGACCTAAGCAGCATTACTGGAATTGCTTCAGGTGATTTTCTCGCTCTATGGACTTCTCCGGCTGGCGAAATTGTACCTTCACTTGAATCCAGTGCGGCTGATACTGTTACACATGCTGGGAACGGCAACGATGTATTAGTCGATGCAGACCCAGTCACTATAAATACAGACTTGGCAACATATACCTTTATGTTTGACGCTTTCGTCACTACGACTGAGGCTATAATCTTTGATGGAACCACTTACATCAAGGACGATGTTATTCAGATCCCGTCCTTTACTGACGAAGCATTTCAGGTAATCCTTGAAGGTGTTGTTGTTCCCGATGATGAATCTTTAAAAATAGATCTTACTGTATCGCATCCTACTCTTGGCCGAGAAGATGGTAACAACGTCTTAGTTGATATGAGCCAAGCAGCCGGACTTGATGTTATATCTATTCGAGACGAGAATGATGAAGTATACCCTTTGACAGAAAATACCTACTTTGAGAATGTCACATATGTTGCTAACGATAAATACACTATTATTCGTACTTTCGAGTTAACCAGAATAGCTTCCCAAAGCATGAAAGCCAACTTCGTTAATTATGTAAATGGGCAAGGTCCACTGAAGTCTGGTTCAAGTGAAATTGACATAGCAATGAAATCTTTGTCAAATGGTGCATGGGTTCCTCGCTCTAGTGGGATTAATGTTGAGCCAAGGTCGATAACACTAACACAACCTGCTGGCACTGCTGCTACCGTAGAAAGAGTTGTTGTCACAAGAAAGCCCGTTGTGATAGTCGGAGACTCGTATACTTCTGCGGATATTGGCACTACTACTGGCATTGCTCTTGCTAATATTGGAGCGAAACTTGAAACAGCTTCAAGATGGTTAGAAACCCTTGGGAGGTATGTCATTCTTGGAGGTGTTCCTGGAAACAGACTCCTTTTCGATGATGGCAATCTGGCCTCGATTGGTCATAGATTTGACGGAGCTGACGGATCTTTATGGGATGTTCCAAATTCAGACGTTATAATAGCGAATGGTCCTAGTATAAACGATGTCACAAGTGCCCTTTCTAAACCTACTACGCTTGCAGAAGGCATAGCTTTAGGCGAGGCTTTGGGCTGGGAGGTTGCGGCGATGGCTTCTAAAGCTGTCAACAACGGCTGTCAAGTAACCCTGAACGAAATGTGTTATCTTGAGACTGGAAACGCAGATAAGGATGCCTTCACAGACCAAGCAGTTACTTCTCTCAATGAAACACTTGCTCTTGTGAGTTATCAGCTCCAAATCCCAATAGCTAAAACGGCCTCTACGGTTACAGCTAACGCTGGGACCTATTACCACGATGACGGTATGCATCTATCTGACGCAGGCTATGACTATGTAACAACTGCGATAATCGCTGCGAGAGAGAATAATTCTATCTCTCCGTCTACCGGTGGAAGTGGAAAAAGGTTTAGTACTGGCGGCGGAAGATTTTCAAGTTAATATATAATATTCTTATAAGGAACAACCTATGGGTTATTCAAATGTAAAGATAGCACAGGAAAAACGGATCTGCTCAGTTACTACAGGAGCAGTTGATACAACTCTGGCAGTAACGTCAAGAACAGATGCGTACAGAAAAGCAAACCTTACTGCAAGGGATGCAGTGTTGCAGGACTTTTCTAACGGACTATTCATTTCTATATCTGGAACTACCGCTGGAACCGGAACATTCGAGTTGTGGGGTTATCCTGAAAAGGGAAGTGCTGAGTATCTTGGTACATACTCATACACGATCGGCACACAGACCGCTGAGGACGGCGGGGTCTATGCTGATGCACTCGTACTTGTAACCGCTGGAGTCCACACAGTGACCATCCTCGGATTCAGTGTTGATAACGGCAAGGGATTGCTAAAGATGGATTCTCTTGGTTTTAAACATATCGTCTGCCAGTTCACTGTAGTAAGTGCTGGAACAGCGAAAGCATATTTACGTCCTTGGTAATTAAATAAAGAAAGGCATTAACATGTCAGTATTAGTCCGATTCAAAACCGGCCTTAAGAATATAAAGGCTAGGATTTTTGAGCAGTCAAGTTCAAGAAAAACATGTGTTATCTGTAAAGAAGAAAAAAGAGGGCTTATCGTATTACTGGTAAGGCACCTCGATCCAAAGAAACCAGATAGTGCAATCTGTCACCAGTGCATAGTTTCATTATGCCTTGAGCCGGTAATCGAAAAGGTTGTTAAACCTGAAGTACCGGAGAAACCAAAGGCAGAAAAGAAAAAAGCAAGAGGCAGACCGAAGAAACGCGGCGTCAAGCGTGGAACAGTTCTTAAGAAAGAGAAGTGTCCACACTGTGAAAGAAAGATGCCAAAGAGTTGCATCGGCCAACATATGAAGTTTAAGCATCCAGAAGAGTATGCATTGCTCATTCAAAATCAAATAGAGGAACCCAAAGATGGTAGCTTCGAAGAAACAGAAAACACAGAAGCTGATTAACAAGGTTCAGTTCGTTCAGAAGCATCTTGTAGAAGGAAAGACAGTCGTGCAATGTGCTAAAGAAATGGGCATAACCAGAAACACGCTTCAGATTTATAAGAAAGACGACGACTACCGCCAGATGGCATTACAGCATCTGGACGAATCGGAACTCGGCGGTGTAAACGGAACGATGAAGAAGCTCATAAAAGGGCTTAATGCAGAAAAGCCTATCATACTTGAGAGTGTTGATAAGCATGGAGCAAGTCATCAGTCAATCGAATACGTAGACGATAATGTTGCTCAAGATAAGGCTCTCGGAAAGATAATAGATATCTATGGACTTAAAGCCCCAGCAAAACAAGAAACTTCTGTTACAGTTTCCCTTTCATCAGATGCAGACTTATTTCGACAAATTGACGAGGCTCAGGAATCTCGCCGCTTTGTCGAGTCATACACCGAAGGGAAAGGATGCTTTGAACTGGCTGAAAACAAATCGACGTCTAGTGACGGAAGTTTTGCAAAGAGGCGAAGAACTGTATTACAAGATGGTGCCGTACCGGAACCGGAGCAATAACGGACCGAGTTGGCAGTACGACATTATCTGGAACCAGCCTGACTATAAGGGCTGTGTCGCCTGCGGAGCAAACAGAATCGGTAAGAGCCAGCTGGGAGCCTTTGTGACCGCGATGATGGTTACAGGGGAACATCCTACCTATAAGAGTCCTGAACAGGGCAGAGCATGGATTGTCGGCCTTGACAGCAAAGCTATAGGGTCTGTATTACAGCCTTATTTCGAATCGCTGATACCAAAGCGGTACAAAGATAAAGGCAAGTGGCATGGCAAGCTTGGTTACTGGTCGCTAAAGTCTGATGGCAGAGACTGGGAAGTATGGTTCAAGTCGGTTGACTCAGGCCGGCAGAAGTTCCAGGGCGATCAGATTGACTTCGCATGGGTAGACGAAGAGCCGCTAAAAGACGGCGTGTTCCGGGAGTTAGAACTCAGGACGCTTGACCGGGCAGCAATATGGCTTATGACAGCTACTCCGGTCGAAGGCACTAAATGGCTCAAAGACACGCTTGACCGTGAAGATGTTTACTACACTATGGCAGGAATGAGAGAGAATCCTTATATCCCGCTGAGTGAGATCGAGAAGCTTTGCCGGTCAATGCCTGAAGACGAGAGACAAGTCAGAATCGAAGGGATATATATCATCTTTGGTGGTCGTCCGGTGTTTAACAGGAAACTATTAGAAGAACTTGAAAATTCAGCAATGCCACATGTCGATGGGATATTGGCGTTAGCAGGGTAAGGATTATAAATGTACAAATTCGTCGAACAAGAAATGGGTCCACTACGGATCATGAGAGAACCAGAGCCGGGCATGGTATACACGCTTGGCGGTGACGCAAGTACTGGACTTGCAGAGGACTATACATGTTTTCAAATACTAAGTAACACAATACCGTTCGAGCAGGTTGCGACGTTTCGTGCCAAATGGCCTGTAAATAAAGTATCCGAATTCGCCAACCAACTCGGCCGGTATTATAACGAAGCCTTGATAGTAATGGAAATTAACTATCCGGGAAACTCAGTGCAGGATGCTCTTTTAGATTATTATAAGTACCCGAGAAACTATCAGGCTGAAACCAGACTCGATCAGGATATGGATATATCTGACAAGTATGGATTCAGAACCACAGAATCATCAAAGTGGTTGTTAATAAACGAGATGCAGCTTGCTCTGTCAGAGGGCGGCATCATTCTACATGATCCGGTAACAATCTCTGAGATGATGAACTTCGTTTACATGGCATCGAAAGGAAAGGCCGGTGCCGCTGAAGGATTTAATGACGATACGGTCATGGCCTTGATGATGGCTTATCACGGAGCAAAGCTGTACCCGTTCGCAAAGCCAAGGAAACAGCATGTGCAACTAAAGAAAACTCAGGACGTAGATGCTCAGAAAGTATGGAAGAAATTTAGGACAATGATGGCAGACGGCAGAAAACCAAAGGGAGTAATAATATGAAGCTATGGGGCAAGTCATTAGAAGAAACAATGGAAGAACTTAACATCGACATTCCGGATAGGGCGAAAACGCCAGTATCTCAAAATGTAAGTGATGTACTTTGTACGAGAGACAGCTACTTTCATTCATGCTGGACAAGGTTAAAGTTTCTAAGACCTGACCTTATTCAAGCGATGGGCGAAGTAGAACTATTTGTCGCTGGTTATGAAACCTCTACTGATGAAGAAAATGAAGAAGATAAGGAAGAAGAAGATGGCATTATCCTCTAAAAATTTAAATTGTCCAAAGTGCTTTCGGAAGATTGCTAAGATTAGCGACTTCGATAAGGACGGCAGGTTTGTCCATATAAAGCATAAAGGTTCGGAAGTGATCGCAAAGGACGCGGTTGTTAAATGCATAGGCTGTCAAACGTCGTTTCTTGTTACTACCGATAACGGTATCGAAAAGGAAGTGAATCTTGGAAGAGCGTAAATCAGATGCAATTAAAACCAATACTCAGATCATAATGACTGATGATCCACAGGCACAGATGCTTGGTGAAATGCTCAGTAAGAGACAGTATAGTTTTAATATCCATAGACAGGAAGTAGTAAACGAAATCTCTGCCAATGTCTGTTATGTTGTCGGGTATCAGAACATCCAGATTATCGGTGATACGATTCAGCTTGCTCCTAAGCGTAGGACTACTGACGAGGTTATCAATGTACTTCTGCCTGCAATCCAGAACGATGTTGCAACGGCTACGGCAAGCCCTGCAATCTATGACGTAGTACCCGCTGGAACGGACGACGATGATCGTGCGACCGCGATAGCCGGAGATAAGATACTTAAGGTGTTACAGCGTAAACTCGGTCGTGACTTCAAGCGAGGTGAGGCTGTTCTATGGTGGGATCTATCTACTATCGGCTGGCGTAAGGTATATTGGGACCCATTCGATTCTGTAACTGGAATAAATCCAGAACCATACGGAGAGGATGGACAACCGAATCCGGCACATAACCCTGAGATTGAAGTTGGTGCGGCAATCATGGAAGGTGAAGTCCAGATTGAGTGCATACCAACTAATCAGCTTATCTATGACTTCCGAGAAACAAACCTCACCAAGCTCAAATGGATAATCCATGCAAAGCGTGTTACTGGTAACTGGGTTGTTGACAGGTTCGGAACCGAAGTGCACCAGAAGTTAAAGTCTTTCTTCTCGTCTGCAAGAGTGGCTGGCGAAACTCAGTTTGAGGTTGGGGTGACTCAGCAGTTCAATAACCTCGTATCGGGGTTCACTGGCAATAAGACTATATTTACTCCGAAGATGTCTGCTTCCTCTCATATGACTCTTGAATCAGACGAATTCATTGATTACTATGAGTATTGGGAGAAACCTTCGAAGTCAATGCCGACTGGTATCTATGCGGTAATGCTTGGAACTCAGATTGTTCATCATGGACCTTATCCTACTGATATGTATCCACACGGTGAACTTCCGTTTGTCGCTGCGGCACCGATGAACATTGTTGGCGTATCTAACGGTTCGATCAGCAGGGTCAGTCAGGCACGACCGCTTCAGAGAAAACTAAACGAACTCGCAAGCCAGATAGACGAGAACATTGATATCATGGGTAACGCGATAATAATGGCTCCGAAGACTGCTAAGCTTCGTCACAGGACTCTTAGTAATGGTGCCGGTAACATAATCGAATATGATGGACCTGTCGGCAAGCCAACCAGAGAAGCCGGCGTTCCAATGAATAGCCAGGTCTTTAGTTATCTGAACGATAAGAAACTTGCGATTGATGCTTTGTTTGCTTTCCACCATGCTTCACAGGGAATGGCACCACGGAACATCGACAGCGGTAAGGGACTTGAAAGACTCGCCAATGCCGATACAAGGCAGCTGGGTCCAATCGTAGAGGCTTTTGAGGAAGCTGACCAGAAAGTAGCGTATCAAGCTTTAACCCTTGCCCTCAAGAACTACAAGGACGACAGGCTGGTTAATGTCGTTGGTACTGACTATGACTGGACAGTATACAAGATTGACCGTAAACAGCTTCAAGGTAAGCTGAATGTTATCGTAAGACGACACTCTTCTATGCCTATCGACAAAGAAGCCGAGAAGTTGCAGGCGTTTCAGGCATGGGAATCCGGAGTACTCGGAGATCCACAAGACCCTGAACTTAGAGTATGGACTCTTGAGCAGATGCATATGGGTAATGCTAATGTACTTATGCAGAAGCATTCAAAGCAGAAGAACTTTGCGGCAAAAGAATTCCTTTCCGCGGAAGAGAATCTTAAAGAAGTTAATATACCAGAAGGTGCTACACCAGAGCAGGTTGCTCAGATACTTGAGCAATACTTGTATATTCCGCATGTCAACAACTTTGACGACCATCATGTTCATATACAGGTGCATAGTGAGTATCTTCTCAGTAACTACTGGAAAGCAAAGAGTACTGGCAATGTCCTGTTCAGTGAAATATTAAACAGAATGAATATGCACGTTGGCGAACACCAGATGGTTATCCAGCAACGTCAGGAAGCCGCGTTCCAGAAGGACTTGCAAGCTCAGATGTTGATAAAGGGTAAGACACCAGAACAGATTGCCTTGTCAAAAATGGATTTGTCGGGCAAAAACAATAATGATAATAAGAAGAAAGGCAAGTAGAAATGGAAGATTTAATAAACAACGCAGATCAGGTAACTGACGCTAGCGGCGTAAACGATGTAAGCGGTACACCTCCACTGAACACTCTTGAAACAGCTGGTGGGTTCCCACAACCGGGTGCATACCAGCCTAATGTTGACGGGTTCAATCAGAACGCGGACGGTCAAGTTGAGGGCGTTTCAGGGCAGATACCTGCCAATGGTACCCCTATCGACCTTAAGGCCGTCAACGAGCGTCTGATGCAACAGAACGCAAGGACAAACAAGATGCTTGCCGCTATGGGTGTAGACCCAATGAGCGACATAGCAGAACAGCTTGAGTCTGGTCTTATTACCGAAGATATGGTACGAAACCATTTCAGGGGTAATCAGCAACCGGCTCAGCCAAGCCAGCAGTATCAGGCTTATGTAGCACAAGACCCTATCGCTCTTGCACAACAGGAACTCGACGATGCTCAGACATCGTATGATACTGAAGCAGCAAGCGGCGAGGGTATCAGTATCGAAACAAACAACCGTCTATTGAAAGCAATGTCAGGCAATTTTGATGCCAAGCTAAACGGAGTCACACAGAAGTTCATCGCTAACGAACAGGTTACGCAGGCGAACGCAAACGTGGATGCTGTCTTAAGTGTAGCACGAAGCGACCCTCACTTCGCTCAGATGGAAGCAGGACTTCAGCAGGCAACCGAAAGGGTGAGTCTATCCTTGACGGGTACGCTGGCTGATCAGGGTGCAAGGGAGCTTGGGCTTGACCCGACAACTCTTTCACCTCAACAGTACCATCACTTCGCAGGAAAAGCGAATGCACTACTGGAGTCTCTTAAACAGCACTACATTCAGGTGGGTGCTCAACAGGTTAGGGCCGGACAGGTTCCTAACACTAATATGAATACTAACAGATTTGTCCCGAACCCGGCTGGTTCAGGTGGTGGCAGCGTAGCCCCGCCTCAAAGCCCATATCAACGTGCTACTCTTGCTAATCATAAGGATCTTGCAAGACAGTATATGAACAACGCGGGACGAGTCTAACAACAGGAGATTTAACTTATGACAGCTTCAAATATTGCTTCACTGGTTGATGCAACCAGACAAAGCCATCAGTACGATGCAAGCGTCGATGGCTTGCTCAAGAACGTATATATCAATGCGTTGAACAATACCACTTTCCATTCAACCCCACTGATGGAAATGTTTGGTGATTTTGGTGGGACGATCGACTTTGCCGGTAATCAGATTATCAAAGCATTCAAGCATCAAGGTGCTGGTGGCTTTGGTGGTATCTCTGAAGGCGGCGACTTCGTTAAAGGTCGTAACCAGAAGGGATTCCAGGGTAGCACTCGGATTAAATATCTGAATGCGTTCTTCTCTCTTACTGGTCCTGCAGTGCGAACGATCAGAACCGGCGAAGGTGCTTATGTCGATTCTGTGTCTTCTGCTATGGATGACACTCTCCGTCTTGCTCGACAGCAGATGGAAAGAATCTGTGGTGGCCGTGGAGATGGCGAACTTGCCAGATACCTCGCTGTTAAGAACAACACCGAAGGAGCAATGGTTACTGGAGAATACCTTCCGAGTACTGATGCCGCATCAGCTTTAACGTATGACGCTGCAGTGCACACCTTTACTGCTCTTGCCGCTGCCGGTGGGTACAGTACGGCTCAGTGGCTACAGCCCGGACTTCGTGTTCAGATATGTCCTACCAGTGCTCTTGATGGTACAGTAGAGTCAACTGAATTCCAAGGTCCATTCGAAGTAGGTCATGTCGATTACGAAGATGGTACTTTCAGTCTCAAGTATGTCGGTACTGCAAATCTGAATGTAACAACTCTGTCTACTGCGGCTAACTGGTCTTTGGTATTCGAGAATGCTTACGGTCAGGTCGAAACAGCTGGCACAGTTACAGCTGACCAGTGCCTCGAGCTTAATGGTCTTTACAACCTCGTCTCTGACGGAGTTGACCACTCAGGTGCTACCAACGGTGTTAATGAGACAGCGACGAAGTATGCTCAGATATGGGGCCTTACTAGGTCGTCTTATCCGCATGCTCTCAAGAGTACGGTTAAAGCCGAATCAGGCACCGAACTCGACGAAGAACTGTTGATGCGTTGGGTTCTTGATATGGTTAACATCAAACAGAACACCCCGAATGTTCTTGTTACTGATCCTCTCAGTCGTCTGAAGTATTTCAGCAACCGGAAAGAAGATCGCAGGTTTGACATGAAGATTATGGACTCGATGTTCGGGTTTAAGTCTATCGGTGTTGTCATCGACCAGTACAGCCTGCTTCTGCAGAGCTTAACCTCGCTGACTCCCGGTACGTTGTTCATGTTGAACACGAATGACTTCAAGTACGCTAAGGCCAGCAACGGCTTTGAGTGGATTGAAGATGGTGGCGGAGTTATGCGTAACGCCGAAACTAAAGACAGTATGTTCGCTACCGCGATTAACTACTGTGAATTTGTATGTGAGAATCCTAATGGTCAGCTTAAGGCCACTGGACTTGCATACTAGAACCGTAACGACTTGGTGGGGGCTTCGGCTCTCACTAAGCTTACTCGAAAGGTGAATTATGAAAAAGTTAATTATTCTTATACTGGTTTTGTTCATGGCAGGTATTGCCGTTGCAAAACTGACTCCTGCTCAGGCATACAAACGCTCAGGTGGAAACTTCTCTTTACCATTTGCAGGTACATCTGCTGCAAGAGATCTGGTTCCTTCTGGTGTTTGGACTCCGCGAGATGGAGACTGGTGGTATGATACTGCTGGGAACACTTGGTATACTTACGAAAGTTCTGCATGGGTAGCATTCTCTGGCGGCGGTGGTACTACTCTGCAAGGTGCTTATGATTACGGTGGGCTTGGTGTTGGTCGTACAATAACGGCAAATACAGGATCGGTAGCGATTACAACTACTGATGCTGATTCAACTCCTGCACTTGCTGTCACTCATAGCGGAGCTGCTACTGGAAACGGTATCACTGTAACTGTATCTGGTGCTGATAAAGCAGCAATAGAAATAGAAAACACCGGAACAGGTTATGACTTCGAAGGTACTGGTGCGAATTTTTCAGTATCGAAAGCAGGTGC